>Ga0180434_10004499_pt1 | contig 16940 bp, 13 predicted proteins | sample SS_ome_7_FD_132453 | JGI IMG/M metagenome (GOLD analysis project Ga0180434, IMG submission 132453) | Hypersaline lake sediment archaeal communities from the Salton Sea, California, USA - SS_1_D_2 metaG | ecosystem: Environmental > Aquatic > Non-marine Saline and Alkaline > Hypersaline >...
AGATCAAGGGAAACGGAAAAAAGAAAGGAAAATATATTCCCCCACCAGATCATCCTTGGAGAAGGCATAACCCTGCTCTCCATCATAACTGTTATCTGGAGAAAGTTTAACTATGATAAAACCGGAAATTATTGCGTTGCTGAAAACCGGAAATTATTGCATTGCCTTGACACACCATAAGTTCTTATTGACTCCTTTTTGTGATTGTATTATAAGAGAATGGATCAGAAAAGGAATGGAACATTGTGTAAAAAAATAGATTCAGGAATCGGAATATTCATTGGGATTATACTTTTAAACAGTTTGAGTTTTTCCCAGGTTGAATTGACGGCATTTGGTTTATACAATATAAATCTTTTTTATCCCAACCAAGGAGACCTTAATATTAAGGTGGAATCTGAAATATCAACCTGGTACTCTGAATGGCAGGCTTTTTTTTCAACGGTTTTGAAACAAAAAAGCGGCCCGGGATTTGGAGGGCGAATCACTTTTAATATAATTCCATCTACAGGATTTGAAGCGGGATTCGAGTATATCATGGCTAAAACATCATTTGCCAAAGGCCTTGTGGAAGACTTAGAAAATAGAGTGGAGTCCTTAGGGTATTTGGACTGGCTAGAAACAGCAAACCGATCCGGTGGGAATGTTATTCGTTATTATGGCAATGTGATCTTTAATTTTACCTCTTCTGATTCCATAACCCCGTACGCCACAGCAGGATTAGGACTCACTCACTTTAAGTTCCAAAAGCAAGTGGGACCTGAAATAGAAGGAGGTGGCTCGGATTATGATGAAAGTTTTCATTTGCACTACCTCAATTCATCTGCTCTTACGTTGAACGGGGGATTGGGGATTAAAACACTTTTTTCCCCGAATTTTGGGTTAAGGATTGATGCCAGGATATTTATCTGTGATCCTGATTTTGAACAGATACTCAGCCTTGAAATATTAGGAAGTCCAATTTTTGAGGATGAAGACTCATTTATTCAAAGAGGCATTCATATAGATACCAATCTGAATATTGGTCTATTTGCAAGATTCTGATTTTTAAATATCCCAGGTTAAAGGGTAGGACAAATCAGGAAAAGAATCATTATAGAAATAAGATTATCTTATGAGCATGATTTTTAAGGGAACAGCCTATGCTAGAGCTGGTCTTCTAGGGAATCCATCCCATGGATATTTTGGAAAGAACATTGCATTCTCTATAAAAAATTTTTTCGCAAAAGCCTAAGTCAAAGAAAGCCAAGAACTGGTTATCAATGTTTTGCCACACTAAAAAAAGAAATGGAGAAGATTCAGGTCAAAGTCATCAAACCCATTATTGAATGATATGCTTTTTATATTTTATTATTTTGAGAAAAGTTGTTCCATCTGGGTGTCCTTTTGTATTGAAATGGGACTCTGATTCAGAAAAGCATGTCTATTTATAGACAGTGTATGATCAATACAGTAAAAAGAAAGTTTTCAGGGTTAGTTTTTGACATAAAGTACTCAATTGATTATATTAATATTGAATCGAAAGGGTTATTTGATGAAGGGCCGTCTTGTATGGAAAAAATTTCAAGCAAAAATGTGTTAAAAAAGGATCTTTATGCATATAATAGAACATATAAGGATGAATAATTAATGGAAAAGGAAAACAGGCGGGAGAAGAGGAAACAAGAAAAACAAAAAGTAGAAATAGAAGTACTAAAAGAATACTCACCCCAAAGGCATTCGGACCCAGGGAAGTTTACTGCAACCACAGAAAATCTTTCCTTAAGTGGAGTAAAAATAAAAAGCAGGAGATACTTATCTGAAAACACAGTGTTAAAAATACGATTGCCATTTCTAAAGAAAAAAACGGTTTCTCTGCGCGGAAAAGTGCGATGGGTGAGAAATATAAAGGAAGATAAGAGCTTTGATATGGGAATTGAATTCATAGACACTCTTCCTGCAGAGTTTATTACCCTTATGGAACACCTATACGGGGCTTCTCAATCTTCATAAGAAGAAACAGGGAGGTTTGTTTGAAAAGGAGAACCGTCCCCGTTCTTTCTTATTTTTATTCAGTTTTAACCAAAACAAAAAATTAATCACCTAAATGTAGATTTTTAATGGACCAGACTCGCTTGAAACATCAGAAGTGTGTGATAGAATAAAAATGGTCTGAATTAATATGAAATATGAATAGTTGAGAGAAAAAGAAAGAGAGGAACTGATGAAATATAAATTATTAGGTAAGACAGGAGTTAAGGTTTCCCAATTGTGTTTGGGAACCATGTCATTTGGTGGAGATGCTGATGAAAATATGTCTAAAAAGATGTTTGAATTGAGCCGGGAGAGAGGAATCAACTTTTTTGACTGCGCCAATGTGTATAATGACGGCCAAGCTGAGGTTATACTGGGAAAACTTATAAAAGAGTGCCGGAACAAAGTGGTCATCGCCAGCAAAGTCTATTTTCCTACTGGAGAAGATGTGAATTCACGAGGAGCTACCCGGTACCATATCATGAACGCGGTGGAAGCTAGTTTGAAACGCCTTCAAACCGACCGGATAGATGTATACTTTATTCATCGATTTGATGATTTGACACCTCTTGAAGAAACCTTAAGAGCTCTGGATGACTTAGTGACTCAAGGTAAAATCCTTTATCCAGGTGCTAGTAATTTTGCTGCCTGGCAGGTAGCTAAAGCCTTAGGAATAACCCGTGAGAATGGATGGTCTCCTTTTTACTGTATTCAGCCCATGTACAACCTGGTAAAACGCCAAGCAGAAGTGGAGATTTTTCCCCAGGCTCAGGCAGAAGGGCTCGGAGTGGTTCCTTACAGTCCTTTGGGAGGGGGCCTTCTCACTGGAAAGTACGGAGTCAAGAAGAAACCGGATTCAGGGAGGCTGATTAATAATAAGATGTATGCCACCAGATACCGTTATGACTGGATGTATCGAGCCGCTGATGATTTTTTAGAATTTGCGAAAAAAAGAGGATTTACTCCTGTTAGCTTGGCTGTGTCATGGGTAGCGAGTCATCCTGCTGTGACCTGTCCTATTATTGGAGCCCGGAACATCAGCCAACTCAAAGATTCCCTTAACTCAATAAAAATTGAGATGACTCCTGATCTCAAAAAAGAAATATCTTCAGTTTCTCCGGAGCCCCCTCTGGCTACGGATCGAAACGAGGAGAGAACAGAATACAATTACGGAGTTCGATAGATTTTTATATTTCTTTTTGTTTTATCTGTTTTTATAATAAATTGGATTATTCACAAGTCGAGGTTGTTGCAGATGCAGTGAGATCGGCTTGCCTATGGTAAAAAAAAGTATTCATAAAAAAATGATGACAGGAATTAACTTATCAAACATTTTCTCAAAAGAAATTAGGTTAAGAGAGTTAATCATGGTAAATTTGTTTGGGAGTGAATACATTTTTTATGAAAAGTTCAGGATGAATAAGAGGGAGAAAATGAGAAAAACTCTTTTTTTATTTCTGCTGTTCATAGGACTTATCCTATGTTCCTATGGGTGTAAAAAACAGGGCCAACCTGATGCTTTTTTATCAGGAATTGAAAAAGCAGTTTCTGAAGATGGTGTGGATATTTATTATAAAATTAAGGGAATGGGAAACTATTCTTTAGTTTTTGTGCATGGATGGTGCAATGATATGACTTATTGGGAGAATCAAATCCCTGCTTTTTCCTCTGGATACAAGGTCCTTACTTTAGACCTTGCAGGTCATGGGCTCTCAGGAGGGGAGAGAGAGTCTTGGACTATGCAAACGTTTGGACAGGATGTGGTTTCTGTTGTTGATAAGGAAGGCTTAAAAAATATTATCCTTATTGGTCATGGAATGGGAGGAGCGGTTATACTAGAAGCAGCAAGATTGATGCCAGGAAAAGTTATTGGTCTGGTGGGCATCGATACTTTTAAAGATCATTACATGAAAGAGTACAGTGATGAACAGGTCGAGTTTTTTTTGAAACCTTGGAGAGATGATTTTAAAAATAGAATGAGAGAGTATGCTGTGGAGACTTTTTTCCATAATAAAGTAGACCAACAGCTTATGAGGAAAGTCATCATTGATATGAGAGAGGCCTCTCCAAAAAAATCCCTAAATATGTTGAGACAGCTTTTAAAATATGATGGTTCCAAAGCCTTTAAGGATATAGAAGTTCCTATCGAATGCATCAATTCAAAACTTCGTGATACTTCATATGAGATCGCTACCCAAAATGCCTCTTCTTTCAACTGGATCTATCAGTCAGGTGCTGGCCATTTCCTTATGCTGGAGAACCCGGATTTTTTCAACCGGTTACTTGCCGGCACTCTGGAAGACATCATATTGGATTTGTATAAAAGATAATAGCAGTGAAATGTGAAATGTAAAAAGTAGATAATGGCAAATGGCGAATAACGAAGAGCGAATGGTATGAAAATGGGACAAACAAGACGAGACTTTTTTCAAAACTTCCTGAGGAATGCAGGAACCATTTTTGCTTTTCCATATCTTTTTTTATTTCGAAAGGACGGGAAAATGACAAATGAAACAGAAAAAAGTAGAGCCTATCCTTCTTATCTCAATTTATACAAGAGCGGAGAGCTTAATGAGCGGATAAAAAAATTAAAATCCTACTACGAATGCTGCACACTTTGTCCCAGAGACTGCAGAGTTAATAGGTTGAAGGGTGAGACAGGAAAATGTCAGGCAAATGCATCTCTTAAAATATCCAGCGCCTTTGTCCATTTTGGTGAGGAAAGGCCTTTGGTGGGAACAAAGGGCTCTGGAACCATATTTTTTTCTAACTGTGGCCTGCGGTGTGTCTACTGCCAGAATTATACCATCAGTATAGAAGGAGAGGGCATTACTGTGGATGAGCAAAGGGTGGCAGATTCTATGATAAAACTTCAAAAATTGGGATGCCATAATATCAATTGGGTTACTCCTACCCACTATGTGCCTGGTATTGTCAGCGCCCTTAAAATAGCTGTGTCCAAAGGACTAAAAATTCCCATTGTTTACAATACGGGAGGATATGAGAAGCTGGAAATTTTAAAGCTCCTGGATGGGATCGTGGATATTTACCTTCCTGATTTTAAATATACCATTCCTGACAGCGCAGCCAAATATTCCAGTGAAGCTTATAACTACCCCTATTATGTGAAAATTGTTTTTAAAGAGATGCACAGGCAGGTGGGAAATCTGGTACTCGACTCCAGAGGAGTGGCCAAACAAGGATTGATGATAAGACACCTTATCCTTCCTAATAGGGTTGCAGGAAGCAGAGAGTTTCTTAATTTTGTAGCTCAGGAGTTATCGGAAGACTGTTATCTTAATATCATGAGACAGTACCGTCCTGAATACCGAGCCAGGGAGTTTCCTAAAATCAACCGGCGGATTACAGGAAAAGAATATACAGAAGTTCTGAATTGGGCCAAAGAGTTGGGTCTCACCAACCTTGATAGATAACAATCCTAGGTTGTTAACTGCTTGATTTTAAGCAAGCAATAATTTATAAAGGTACGAATAGGAAAAAAACATGACTTTGAAACCCAAAGATTTAAAGGGAAAGAAAATAGATTGTAATGATTATTCTATGTCTGATTTTGCTGAATTTGTGAGTGATGACTTGCTTGAAGCTGCCGATTATTTCTGGGACTATGTGGCTGATGCCAAAAAAAAGAAATACATGGTTTATATTCAACCTATGATGTCAGGACCCCGGACTGAACTTGAAGTTTTTGACCGAAATACACAGTCAGTGAGAAAATTCCTCAATTTTTGTTCCTATAATTATCTTGGATATTCATTCCATCCTACGGTCATTAAAGCAGTCAAAGATACTCTGGATGAGTTTGGGACAGGTGCTGTTTCAGCACCTCTTTTGAGCGGATATTCCAAACCTATAAGTGATTTGGAAGAGGAGGTAAGTCGTCTTAAGGGAATGGAGTCGTCTATAGTTTTTCCCACAGGGTATAGCACCAATGTGGGGATACTATCTGGCATTCTCCGCCCGGGTGATACAGCTGTTCTGGATATATTATCCCATGCCTCTATATACGATGGTGTCAGAATGTCTGGAGCTGATATCAAAGTATTTGCCCACAACAATCCCTCTCATCTTGAGAGAGTTTTGAGAAAGACGAACAAAAAACGTGTGATGGTGTGTGTGGAAGGGGTTTACAGTATGGACGGAGACCTGGCAAATCTTCCAGAAATCATCCCCGTATGCAAAAAATACGGGGCAAAATTATTGGTAGATGAAGCTCATGCTACTTTAGTGTTTGGAGAAAAAGGAGGAGGAGTGGCAGAACATTTCAATGTCGAACATGAAGTTGATATTTCCATAGGCACATTCAGTAAATCCTTTGGCGCCATAGGAGGATTTGCCTCTGGCAATAAAAAACTAATGACCTATTTGAGGATGTTTTCAAGGTCTTATATTTTTTCATGCGCTATGGCACCTCACACCGCAGCAGGAATATTAAAGATACTTGATATTTTCAGAAAAGATCGGTCCGAAAGGGAAAAGCTGTGGGACAACGCCCATTATATGCACAAAAAGCTTAAGGAAGCTGGACTTGATATAGGAACTACAAAATCTCAGGTAGTTCCAGTGATGGCGGGAAGTGATTTGAGATTAAGGGAGATCAGCAAAAAGATCCAGCAAAAAGGTTTATATACAGGAGTAGTGACTTATCCGGCGGTAGCAAAAAATAAGACCAGGTTGAGATTGTCTGTTTCCTCCAAACATACGCAAGAACAAATGGATCAATGTGTGGATATACTAAAACAGGTGTTTGAGGAAACAGAGGACTGAATTACTCGATAGTTTTATCAAGAAAAATGAAAAATATTATTGTAAAGTTACTGTGTTCAACTATATCGTTCTTTGTAATGATTTCCTGCTCTTCTGTGATGCTCCAGGATCAGGGAAGAGCCAAAAAGCAGAACATGGATAGAGTCATCCGTTCCATTTCTGACCAGAAAATACTGGGTTATGTGGAAGAACTTAGTTCTGAAAAATATGCAGGAAGACTCTCAGGAACTCAGGAATACAAAAAAGCTGCTGAATGGGTAGCCTCTTTTTTTAAAAAATGGGGCATCAGTCCAGCGGGTGAGGAAAACTCCTATCTTCAGTCTTTTTCCAATCCTTACACGGTTGTGTTTGAAGGAGGCGAGCTGGCCTATCATTATGATAGGAAGAATCTCAATAAGAAAAAATATTATGAATACGAAAAGGAATATTATCCGGGAGCTGAATCAGGATCAGGAGCCATAACTGAAGAAGTGGTTTATGTGGGGTATGGAATTTATGCCCCGGAAATGGATTATAATGATTATCAAGGAGTAGATGTCAATGGGAAAATCGTATTAATAGAACCAGGAGTCCCGGTGTCTCCTTATAATGATCTTGAGAAATATAAAAAATGGAGTCATTATTCTTTGGATTTATATAAGGTCAAAATGGCGGTGGCACAAGGGGCAAAAGCCATGCTTTATCATGATTTGAAAGTGAACCCCAACACAGATTATATCAAAGGATTTCTTGTTTCTCATGTAGGGGATTCTGTGGTCAAAGACATTTTCTCAGGAACAGGATATATCCCCCAGGAAGCCAGAGAAGAGATCCAAAATCATTTAGAACCTAGTTCTTTTGAAACAGGGAAGTTATTCACCGTAGAGAATCTTACGGAACATCATCCTAAAGGAATCGGGTACAATGTGATGGGTCTGATCCAGGGGAAAGCCCCAGAGGTTAGAGATGAGCTCATCATTATAGGCGCACACCTCGACCATGTGGGCTTCTGTTATGAAGTCATGCCTGGAGCCAATGATAATGCCTCAGGAATGGCTGTGATGCTGGGAGCAGCCCAAGCCCTTTCAAAAAGTTCTGTGGATCTGGATCGATCCGTATTATTCATTGGATTCGGTGGCAAGGAGCAGGGGCTTTTAGGTTCAAAGCATTATTTGCAGGATCCGGTATTTCCCATTGAACAAACCACATTGTTCATCAATATAGATATGGTAGGAAGTGGAAATAGCTTGAAAGTTTTTGGGGCTGATAATTTTCCTGATTTCTGGAAAGCCATAAATAAAACCAACAATAAAACAGTAGGGATTGACTTGATTCCAGAAGACCTGAATTCTCTAGAGCGTTCACCTTTGGATGTGGACCCATTTTACAAAAAAAAGATCCCTTGTGTATCCTTTAGGATCAATGAAGTCCCTGAATACATCCATACCACCAAAGATACTGTGGACAAATTAAATCCAGATCTTATGAGGGACTTGGTCTATTTTATCTCCTATTTTATCATCGAGCTCTCCAAATAAATCCCCTTCGCTTTTCACTTTTTTCTTTCCCCATCTATTTAATATATCCTAGGCTTCTGAGCTGCTCTTTGGTTTTTTCATCTATTTTTTCCAGGTCGATTTTTTCGCTTTTTAACATATAGGGGCTGGAATAGGACCTTATGAGTTGCCGAAAATAACCTGAAGCTGTGGGCATTTCAAGGAAGAGATTATCTTTTTCAGTATAATCATTCTTTATATCAAACAGCATTTTGGAATATTTGGTGGAGATGAATTTATACTGATGTTCGATAATTCCTTTCTGTTGTCTTTTTCCAGAAAAGTTTTCTAAAAAAACGTGGTCAGAGTTATATGAAGGCGAAAAGATAAAAGGGAGGAGGCTTTTTCCCCTAAAACCATAATCGTTTGTGATTCCAAATAGTTCCAGAATCGTGGGGGAGGCATCCACAACACTGGAAGGAACTTGAGGATCGATGGGATACAGTCCAAGCTTTTCAGGAAAAACCATGATAAAAGGGATATAGACCATTTCCTGAAATAGGGTGGTATTATGGCCGAGCTTTCCGTGCTGCATCTTGCAGGCCTCTCCATGGTCAGACGCAAATATGAGAATGGTATGATCCAGGAGGTTGTTCTCTTTAAAAAAATGATAAATATCTTGGGCTAAGCTGTCAGCATAAAGTACATTGGCATCGTACATGGACTCGATATAGTCCAGAAGGTCATCAGTGACTTTGATTTCACCATTTTCAATTTTTCTGAAATTTTGGGGAGTGGGGTTGAATGATATGTATTCTGGTTTGGGGAATATCTGGAATTCCTTGGGAGGAACATAGGGAGCATGCGGGGGATGAGCATGAATATAGATGAATTTCTGTTGTTCGGATTTATTTTCAGAATAAAGTGTTTTTAGACTGGATGTGAATGTAATAACTTTTTTATTATATTTTTTAAAATAAATATTTGTGAATCCTCTAGAAAGCCCCCAATCTTCTGAAAACCATGGATGGCCTGTCAAAAGGAAAGATGATATTGAGTGTTCTTGAAGAATTTCCGGGATAGTTGAAAGCAAAGAATTGAGTTTGGTGTCCTTTTCTATGAGTCCGTGTTCATGGGGATACCGGGAAGTAAAAAAGGTTCCTGATGAAGCTAGGGTATAAGGAGTGTTGGCATAGAAGTGTTGGAATACAACTCCTTTTTCACCGATTTTCTTTAGGAACGGAGTGGTGTCCCGATGGTATCCATACAAGCTGGAATGCTTGGCATGAAAAGCATCAAGAACAATATAGACGATATCAAATTTTTTGGAGCTCAATTTCTGGTAAAGTTCAGTGAGTTTTGGTTTGGGTTTGACCTGTTTTTCAGGTTCTAAAATGTTTATTTTTGACCAAACCACAAAATCTTTGGGAAAGCCCCTGTGTTTTCTTTTTGCTTCCATATAAAAAGACAGCTTTAAATATGGATGGGAAAAATTTTGCAGACCTGTTGTTTTGGTGTCTGTTTTTTTGAAGTCAATGGTTTTATGAGTGCCTTCATCTGAGGATATCCTTATGTGAGCGGTGGTGTTTTTGGGTAATCTCGATATGCTTGCTTTAAGCTCTTCTTTCCCTGATGGCTTAAGATAAAAGGTAAAAGCACTTTGAGGAAAGTGGATGATTTCACCGCTTTTATTTTGGGATAGAGGCTGGGAAGGACCTGAGAGTTCTTTTTTGGAGTGAAAAAACTTGAAGTATTCGAATGCCATAGATAGCAAACGAGTATCATCCTTATCAGAGAAAGCGGAAGGTCTTCCTGCTAATTTGCATTTGAATGTGAGTGTGTTGCTCCCTATTATTAGGAATTTTTGGGGAAGGGAAATTTGGTAAACATCAAAAAATGAATCCGGTTTTATGGTTTTGACAGGTTTTGAGTTGAGGAATATTTTAACTTTCTGTTTTTTGGGGGCTTCTGATTCGATGGACCGGCACTTAATTTCAAGGGTTAAATCATGAATATGGGTGGCATTAAAGCTCAGTATGCTCTGATTTCCCTGAGCCCAGCGGATATTTTTTTCTGGCGGATACCATCCTGAAATAAAATAGGGATTATGATCTGAATCTGCCGCTTCAATATATCGAGTGGGATAAACCTTTTCTAGGATCTCAAAATCTTTGAGTATATTTCTTGAAATTTTCTTATCAGAGACTTGTTTTTCAGGGGTTGTTTTTTTTTGGCACGAAAAAGAAAGGACAAGCACTGCTGTGAGAAAAAAGACAGTAAGGACTGATTTTTTCATGTCTGATATCCGGTGGTTTTTTTGTTAATTATTGTCTTTGGTTTGTTGTTCATCCCGGTTAAGAATAGTCATATCCACACTCTGGGAAAAATCTCCGATCAAGTGTTTGCAGAAGTAATCTGCTCTGAGCCAGAACCAGTAATCACTCATGTCTCCGTATCCATGTCTTTGACCTGGAAAGACAAAGAAATCAAATCTTTTGTGAGCCTTAATGAGAGCATGGGCCATGGTAATGGTATTGGCGGGATGGACGTTGTTGTCTATATCCCCGGTGGTCAAAAGAAGATGTCCTTTGAGGTTCTCTGCTAATTCTGAATTTTTATCAATATCATATTCAAAGGTTACTTCTCCTTCTTCATTTTTGACTTCTTTAACCCCGTGGTGTTTTTCACTCCACCATCTGTTGTATATGTTGTTTTCGTGGTTGCCCGAAGAGGAGACCGCTACTTTAAAAAAGTCAGGATAAACCAGCATAGCGGCTGTGGACATAAATCCCCCGCCTGAATGACCATATATTCCAACCTTATCTATGTCAATAAAAGGGTGGCGTGCAGCGAGCTGCTCAATGGCGAATTTTTTATCCGCGAGCCCGTAGTCTCGAAGATTTCCATAACCATAATTATGATACCATTTGGACCGGTCCGGATGTCCTCCCCGGTTTCCCACGCAGATCACAATAAATCCGAACTGAGCCAGGCTCATGTTTCCTCTCCTTGTAGAGAATGACTTGGGTACAGATTCGGTCTGAGGTCCTGGGTACACATAGGCTATGATGGGATATTTTTTGGTTTCGTCAAAATCAAATGGTTTGTACATTACGCCGTAAAGGTCTGTGATGCTGTCAGCTGCTTTGACTTTAAAGGTTTCTGGAAATTGATAACCGGCTTCCATTATGAGAGAAAGGTCTGTGGTTTCAAGGTCCCTAACTTTATTCCCTTTGTTGTCAAAAACAGCGGATTTGGGGGTTGTATTCACTCTGGAGTAATTGTCTACAAAGAATCGGGTGGAATCACACATCCGGGAATAGTGATCATAATTTCCGGGATTTAAAAGCTCTAATCCTGTTCCATCAAAGTTAACCCGGTATAAGTGATTATAGTAAGGATCTTCTCCTTTTTCTCTTCCGTTGGCTGTAAAGTAAAGCACTCTGTTTTTCTCGTCAACCCCCTGGATTTCATCACAGTGAAAAGGACCTGAGGTAATTTGATTTTTCAAGTCTCCTTTGCTGTCATAAAGATAAAAATGAGCCCAACCAGTTCTCTCTGACCAGTGGATAAGTTCTTCTCCGTTGTTGACCAATCCTAACCTTCGTGTTTCCACATAAGTGTTGAGTCTTTCTTCGATGAGCACTTGGACTTCACCAGTAGAGGCATCCGCTATGCAAGTATCTATTTTATGAAGATCACGGCTGGTGCGGGTGAAGTACAACTTGTCAGACGTTTCAGCCAGCCATAGAGAGGGTCTGATTTTATCGTCTCTGTTTTTCTCTTTTCTGGGCGCTGTGAGTATGGATACGGATTGATCCTTGAAGCGGTCATCTTTAACTTGAATTTTTTCTGATTTCTCTAAGTCAAATATCAAAACATCATATTGGGGGGCTTCCTCTTCTCCGGGCATGTGATATTTATAAGTCTCTAAAGTGGGTCGGGGCCTGGCGATGGAATTGATGACCCACAAGTCTTTGACTTTCCTGTTGTCTGTTCGAACCATAGCAAACTTTTTAGAATCTCGGGACCATATGATTCTGACTGGTTTTCGCTTGTCCTTATTTTTTTCTTTCTCAACATTGGTCTCTCCCCGCTCTCTTTGGGCATAGCTGTAATGCTCTTCTCCGTCCTCTGTCAATTGATGTTCTTGGATATCTTTTGCTTTTTTATCCTTAAGATATTTTTCATAGTTTTCCTTGTCCATCCAAAAGAGGTTGTTGTGTCTGGCAAATACGACCTTTTCTTTGTTCGGGGAAATGTTAGCCCACTCTGGTTTTTCTGGGGGCTTTTCATATTCTTTAAGCAGGATTAATTTTTTTGTGGAAAGGTCATATTCAAAGGTGAATGTTTTTTTCTCTTTTTTATCCTTTTCATCTTCCTCTTCTTCTTGTTCTTTTATTTCCTTTTCCTCTGTCTCTTCCTTTGCCTGGGAGCTTTTGACTTCAAATCGGATAGCTCGGTCTTTTTTAACAAACTCAATTTCTTCAATGGGCAGGTGTTTGGCGTCGTAAGGGTCTTTGGTTATTTCTGTGAGCATGGCAGCCATTTTCACATTGTCAAAAAGGGGCACTTTGGTCCCCTTCTCTGGGTCAGCGATATTGAATGATTTTCCTTCACTTGTCTCATAGGTGTACCAGAATTTATCGCTGTGTTTCAGCCAATGAGGGTCAACGCTAGTGTCAAAAACCATTTTTTTGAGTTTAGCTGGCGAGAACCGGGCAGCGAGTTCATAATTGGCTTTTTTTATAGCATCATTTTCAGAAGAATCAGATGCTGATGAAAAGGGGACCATAAGTAAAATAATAAATGATAAACAGATGGCTTTTCTTTTCAATTTGTTTCCCTCCTGTTTAAAAAAATTTCGAATAAAAAATGGATACATTTTGTTTCTCTCATAGAAAAAGAATTATACTTTTTATATAGAGAGTTGTAAATTACTATCCCTTTATGAATAGTGTTTACTGTTTTTTTGAATTATGGTATAAGGATTGCACAAAAACATATTAAGGAAAGAAAATGGAACAAAAGCAAGAAAGAGATTGGGGGATGTTCTGTCACCTGGCAGCACTGGCCGGGTTTGTGATACCCTTTGGCAATGTCATCGGTCCATTGATTATCTGGCTTATAAAAAAAGATGAATCTTCATTTGTTGATGACCAAGGCAAGGAGAGTTTGAATTTTCAAATATCGATCACTATATATGCCCTTATCGCAGCTTTACTCATATTATTGGTCATAGGAATTTTTCTTTTGATAGGGATCGGGATTTTGACTATTGTGTTTGTGATTGTGGCTGCGGTCAAAGCCAACAGCGGTGAGAAATACCGCTATCCTCTGACCATAAGATTCATCTCCTGAAACAGAAATTAAACCAAGGTACCAATAAGTGGATTACCACATAAAAATTGTGGAATATCCTATAATAGGAATGGGATGATGGAAGAAAATAAAGGGGTATTCAAAAACAAAACAGGTTTTATCCTTGTTATTTTGATGTGGATTTGTGCGGCATGGCTGCTTTTTCCACTTTTAGGTATCGGGTCGCTTGATATGGAAAACGCCAAGAAGTATATCTTTCGGTCTGCAGGAGGGACTGCTATTTTGATCATTCTTTTTGGGAAAACCGTGTTTGATCTTTTCTTTTTAAAGGCGGAAGCAACCAAGCAGTCTGTATTGAATATTGTTTTTTTGACTCTGTATTTGTTTGCTATTGCCGGAGTTCTTGTTTATATCGTGAGTCGAATGATCATGGTTTATATCAAAGCCCAAGCCAGCGAATCCTTGGTGTTTTAGCATTTCATCTTTCACATTTTTCATTTCACCTTGATTAACATGGAATATTTGTTTCCCGAGGTTGTATAATAGGTTAGAAGGATGAATAGAGAGTGGGGCAAAACAAGCACAAGGAGATGAAAATGTCAGTCAAGAATTTTTCAAAAGTTTTGATTGTCAGTGTGATGACTTTAAGTTTGGTTTTATGGGCTTTGCTCCAGGCAGGTGGAGTGACCGGGATCAAAGGAAAAGTCACAGACATTCAGGGGAGTACTATTCCAGGAGTAAAAGTGAAGATTGTGGAGCAGTCAACCAGCAGGGCTTACACCACCACCACAGATATCAAAGGAAATTTTTATTTTAAAGAGATCGATCCGGGCATCTATGACTTGAGTGCATGGATAGCTGGGTTCAGTCCCTTTGAGAAAAAGGGAATCAAGGTTTCTTCTGAAAAAACCGAGGAAATCAATATCCAGCTCCAGATGGACGTGCTGATGCTGAAGGATTCTGAAAAAGGTTTAGGAAATGTGGTAAAAGGTGTTGTGGGTGTGGTGGGTGAGGTAGCGCCTGCGGCACGAGTTAAAACAGCTCAATTTCCCACCATCGGTTACACCACTTTTAACACAGAAGAGTATTCCCGGATCTATGAAAACCGGTTTTTTGATGCTCTGAACAATCCTCTCTCCACTTTTTCCATTGACGTAGACACTGCTTCTTATGCCAATATCAGGCGGTTTATCAGGACTAATCAGCTTCCTATAAAAGACGCGGTTCGTATTGAAGAGATGATCAATTATTTTGACTATGACTATGCTTTTCCCAGTGAGAACATGCCTTTTTCAATCGACACAGAAGTGTCTTTTTGTCCTTGGAACAAGGACCACAAGCTAATTCACATTGGGATCCAGGGACGTGAGCTCAGTCCTGAGGAACAGCCTCCCAGCAATCTGGTTTTTCTATTGGATGTGAGCGGTTCCATGAATTCTCCCAATAAACTTCCCCTGCTCCAGACAGCTTTCATACTGCTGGCTAAAAAATTGGGACCTAAAGACAGGGTTTCGATTGTGGTTTATGCCGGGGCTGCGGGGGTGGTTCTTCCTTCCACTTCAGCGACCCACAAAGCTGAGATCATCGGAGCGGTGGATCGGCTGCGAGCCGGCGGTTCCACAGCTGGAGGCGCAGGCATCAAGATGGCGTATAAAACCGCCATGGAAAATTATATCCGAAATGGAAACAACCGTGTGATCTTAGCGACTGATGGTGATTTTAATGTGGGCGTGAGCAGCACTTCAGCGCTGGTGAGAATGATCGAAGACTACAGAGAAAAAGGTGTTTTCCTCACTGTACTTGGTTTTGGAATGGGAAATTACAAAGACAACCGCATGGAGCAGCTAGCAGACAAAGGAAATGGAAATTATTTTTATATTGACAACATCCTGGAAGCTAAGAAAGTTTTTATGGTTGACTTAACCGGCACACTGTTCACCATTGCCAAAGATGTCAAGATACAAATCGAGTTCAATCCTGCTAAAGTCAAAGCATATCGGCTGATCGGTTATGAAAACAGAATTTTGGATAACGAAGATTTTGCCGATGACACTAAGGATGGGGGTGAGCTGGGTTCCGGTCATTCTGTAACGGCTCTGTATGAAGTGATTCCCTATGGATCGGATGAAAAAGTGGCGGGGATCGATGACCTCAAGTACCAGGAAACCAAAATCAGTCCTCAGGCGTTTAAAAGCCCTGAATTGATGACCGTTAAATTAAGATACAAAAAGCCGGATGGAAACAAAAGCAAACTCATTCAGGAACCGGTTAATGACGAACATATTTCCTTAAAACAATCTTCAAATAATTTCAAATTTTCTGCAGCTGTAGCTGAATTTGGTATGCTGCTCAGGGATTCTGAATTCAAAGGAAACACTGATTACGAAGGTATTCTCAAGCTGGCTCAGGAAGGAAAAGGCAAAGACTTCCACGGTTATCGAGCTGAATTTATCAAACTGGTTGAGATGTGCCAGTTGCTTGAACAAACCAAAAAATAGCAGAAAAAAACAGGGACACAGGACTCATTTGCCTATTTTAGTAGAGGTATTGACTGGCGCGGTTTGAAGAATCTCGCTCCTCCTGTTTTTCGGGAAGCCCCTACACTGAGGTGTGGGTAACCGCGCCAGTTTTATGGATTTCGATATTTTTTGGAATTTTGTCTCAAATAATATCAAAAAAAAATATTATTCTATAAAATTTAAATTGGTGAGATCTTTCTCTAGTTCTTGATAGTTCGAATGAGTATCCACGGCAAACACTTTGATTCTCAGGGTATCAAAATGATCTTCCCCAGGTATGCCAAATTCATTATAATCCCAAACCCACTCATCGGTTCCATTGGCATCAATATGGAATGAACCGGCTGATCTATAAGTATATTCATATATTACCGAATCACCTTCTCTGTTTCAGCATTTATATAGTCTACTGCCATCTGATCTCCTCCAGTCTCTGTAAAAACAATGGTGAATTTGGTTTCCCATTTTTCAGTAGTCGTATTCCAGGTAAAAACAATGGGATCTTGTTTAATGGTCAGGGTCAAGAACCCTCTTGCTTCAGGAGTGGTTGAACTTTCCTTTCCACAATAAGCAAAAATAACCACGAATAAAAGCAGAATCACTGCTGGTTTTATGCTCTCTATTTTCATCTCATACTCCTTTTTTACTCTCTCATATCTATTAACACATAAAATATAGAGCTTTTCAATATGATTTGTGACCATCTATTACTCCCATCCCATTTTCAATTACGTCCTGCCCCTGTCAACCATGACCGAGTTCCTGGGCCGGCGCGGTTATGAAGAGCGAGCCGGGCAGTGAAAAGAAATATACATCAATATTTGAA
>Ga0180434_10004502_pt1 | contig 16936 bp, 13 predicted proteins | sample SS_ome_7_FD_132453 | JGI IMG/M metagenome (GOLD analysis project Ga0180434, IMG submission 132453) | Hypersaline lake sediment archaeal communities from the Salton Sea, California, USA - SS_1_D_2 metaG | ecosystem: Environmental > Aquatic > Non-marine Saline and Alkaline > Hypersaline >...
AGCCCGTCCTTAGCTTACAGAACCGGAGGTAAATGTCAAGCATTTTCTTTTCCATACCTGCCGGACATTTTATAAAAGAACCCTTTAAAAAAGTTACAATTTTGTTTTTTTAAAAAAAATTAATTACAAAATTGTAGTTAAATTTTACGGCCCGCCCTTCGTGCCGCCAGGTATTTTTTGTATATGTTTGAATTTATTGTATTTTAATACATGGCATATAATTTGCTCTGTGATTATAGATGAACAACAAATTTAAAAGCTTATGCTGTTTGCCTACTATCAAATGACAAATCATTCAGGAGGTACAATCTGATGAAGAAAAAAAGCTTTGCCTTAACCACTATTATGTCACTTGCCCCCCTTTCCACAGCGCTTGCCGGCGGAGATGGTTTGGATACGGGGGACACTGCGTGGATCATCGTTGCCACAGCACTTGTTATGATGATGACACCGGCCGGTCTGGCTCTTTTTTACGGCGGCATGTCGCGCTATAAAAATTTATTGAACACATTCGCCATGACCATTGTCGCATACTGCCTTGGCAGTGTTATCTGGATGGGCTGGGGCTACTCTCTTGCCTTCGGGCCGGATAAAGCCGGATTCATCGGCGGGCTCGATCATCTTTTCATGAGCGGCATCGATATAAACAGTCTCAGCGGCACCATACCCACTTATGTGTTTGCCTTGTTCCAGATGACATTCGCCGCTATCACGGTGGCCCTGGTCCTTGGATCCGTCGTGGACCGGATGAAATTCTCATCATGGATCATCTTTTGCTGCTTGTGGCTGACCGCTGTTTATTGCCCCATTGCGCACTGGGTATGGGGCGGCGGCTGGATGTCTGAAATGGGGGCGCTTGACTTTGCCGGCGGAAATGTTGTTCACATCAACGCCGGTGTGGCCGGCCTTGTTCTGGCTCTGGTCCTTGGAAAAAGAAAAGGGTACGGAAAAGAGGCCATGTTCCCTTCAAGTGTGGCATTTACCGCACTGGGGGCCGCCATGCTGTGGTTCGGGTGGTTCGGTTTCAATGCAGGAAGCGCGCTCGCCGCCGATGGTGTAGCCGCATCGGCATTTATGGTAACCAATACGTCTGCTTCGATGGCCGGCCTCTCATGGATGTTTATCGAATGGCTCGTCAATAAAAAGCCCACCGTATTGGGCCTTGCTTCAGGAATCGTTGCGGGACTGGTTGCCATTACTCCTGCGGCCGGATTTGTTGGCCTGCCCGCATCCATGGCCATCGGATTTGCCGCGGGCATCTGCGGTTTCTATAGTGTGGCGGTTTTAAAGAAAAAGCTGGGCTACGATGACTCGCTGGACGCATTTGGCGTTCACGGAATGTGCGGCTGTTTAGGGGCACTGGCCACCGGTCTTTTTGCCGACCCTGCCATTACGGAAGGCGCAAAAGGCCTCTTTTTCGGCAACCCCGGTCAGCTTTGGATTCAGTTTGTATCCATCGTCGCCACAGCCGCGTATACAGGTTTTGCGACACTAATTCTTATTTATATTACAAAAGCTCTGACAAACGGCATAAGGGTTGAAGATAACGAAGAAGAGGAAGGCCTTGATAATGCGATTCATGGTGAGAGAGCCTTTGAAATAAGCTGATGAGTTCTCTTCTCTTGACGAATTTAAAAACTGTTTATTTTGCTGCTTGAATATACTATAAGATAAGTTTTTAAATTTTACGAACCGCCTTTAAAGAAGGAGAAGACATGTGCCGTTTATTTGCCATAACAAGTGAAACACCTGTATCCCCAATGGTCACACTTGAAGCGCTGGATGTGATGCGGGAGGGTCACGACGGGTCAGGTGTCGGTCTTTTTCTGCGTGATTTGGGTGGACCGTTTGAGGATATGAAAGACGCCCCGATTTTATCCGGAATATTCAGCGAAGCCGGCATAAGGCGCCTGGACATTTTCATGATGGATATCGGATTTCTGACAAAATACAAGCTGAAAATAAAGGTCCCGAAAACACCGACACCGGGCGTTCCCAAGCGGGATATTTATTTGATCCGGGCCTATGAATATCCGGAGGAATGGGAAGGGCTTGAAAAAGCCGAAGTTGAGCACAGGTTGATGAAACTTCGCCTGCAGCTCAGGGCAATGGGCGAAGAAAAAAATGACATGATTGTTTTTTCCTTCTGGCCGGATGTTATCATGATGAAAGAAATCGGTGATCCCCTGATGGTGGGGCGCCACCTTCAGCTGGACCGGGAAGACCTCAGGGCAAGGGTTATCATGGCCCAGGGACGGCAGAACACAAATTATGCCATCAACCTCTATGCCTGCCATCCATTTTTTGTGAAGGGGTTTTCCACAATGACGAATGGAGAAAATACCGCATTTATCCCGATAAAAGAGTTTTTGATATCCCGAGGTTTTGAAGGATATACCGGCTTCCAGTCAGACTCCGAAGTCTTCACCCACATACTTCATTATACCATCTCAAAGCTCGGCCTGGGTGTTGAAGCATACAAGCATATTATCACCCCGCTTCAGGATAGTGACCTTGACAACCATCCGGACGCGGAGCTGCTGAGGAATCTTAAGCAGACGTGCCGGAGGCTGATCATTGACGGTCCGAATTGCGTCATCGGCTGTCTTCCGGATCACTCCCTGTTTATGGCACAGGACAGAAAAAAACTTCGACCGGGGGTTGTCGGCGGAAGGCCGGGAATGTATGCATTTTCCTCTGAAATATGCGGATTGGATGCCGCCATACCCGACCGTGATAAAAGTAAAGATTTTCAACCCATGTATCTCGACACCGCCATTGTAGGGCCGGATCGTCAGGAGGTTAACATATGTCAGCAAACAGAGCCATTACCCCGTCTACACTAAGTATCAAGGATTTGCCCTGGCAGATTCTCTGGGATAAAGACAAATGCACACTCTGTGGACGCTGCACTGCGGTATGCCCGGTAAAAGCCATTGAACCCGGGGTGTTTAGAAAGAGAACTGTGGAAGCGCGCATTGATATCAGAAACGCATCGTCCAGCATATCCAGGCTGTACTATGGTATCCGGCAGAAAACGGATCCGGCATCCTTCTGCATAGGGTGCGCCATGTGCACCCTTGTCTGCCCAAATGATGCAATTCTGCCGATGAAAAGCGACGAAGCGGCCAAACTGATGTTTCACAACAACCAGGGCGGCCAGCCGCGCAGCAGAGGCGGACGACGCAATGCACAGGGAGGGGTCCTGGACAGAATCAAGTTTATCAGAATATCCATGCTCACCGACCCGGCCCTCGATGCCGGCAGACATGAGTTTGAACTGAAAACACTCCTGGGAAGGGTCCTCTCTCCTGAAAAAAATATGGACCACATTAACAATAAAGGGTGGATTCCGCCCGTAAGGGAGATTTACCCCCTTATTATCGGTGGCATGTCTTTCGGTGCCCTGTCACCCACCATGTGGGAAGGGCTTCAAATGGGTGTCGCTTATCTGAACGAGGAACTTAACATGCCCGTCAGAATATGTACCGGCGAAGGCGGTTGCCCGCCGAGGCTTCTTCGCAGCCGTTTCCTGCAGTATGTTATTTTACAGATAGCCAGCGGCTATTTCGGTTGGGATGAAATCATCCATGCAATCCCTGAAATGAAGGTGGATCCATGCGCTGTGGAGATCAAATACGGCCAGGGGGCAAAACCGGGGGACGGCGGCCTTCTCATGTGGCATAAAGTAAACGAGCTGATTGCAGCCATTCGAGGTGTGCCGGTGGGAGTCAGCCTTCCAAGCCCGCCCACTCACCAGACAAAATACTCCATCGAAGAAGCCGTGGCGAAGATGACCCAGTCCATGTATATGGCCTGGGGATACAGGGTACCTGTATATCCGAAAATATCGGCGTCGTCGACATCCCTTGCCGTCTTGAATAACCTGACCAGAAACGAATGCGCGGCAGGACTCGCCATCGACGGGGAAGACGGCGGCACCGGGGCCGCTTATAACGTATCCATGAACAGCATGGGCCACCCCATAGCAAGCAACCTTCGCGACTGCTATTTAAACCTGGTCCGCCTTGGCATGCAAAATGAAATCCCGCTTTTTGCCGGCGGAGGGGTCGGAAAAACCGGCAGTCTGGCCGCAAATGCCGCCGCCCTGATCATGCTGGGTGCAAGCGGTGTTCAAATCGGCAAGTACATCATGCAGGCTGCGGCAGGGTGCCTGGGTTCCGAAGCCGACCGGTGCAATATCTGTAACGTGGGACTTTGCCCCAAGGGTATCACATCTCAGGATCCCAAGCTCTACAGGCGCCTCGATCCCGAGAATGTGGCGGAGCGCGTTGTGGATGTGTTTTTAAGTTTTGATATGGAATTGAAAAAAATCATTGCCCCGCTTGGCCGATCCACGTCCCTCCCAATAGGCATGTCGGATGCATTGGGAATTGATGATTTTAATATAGCCGAGCGGCTTAAAATTAAGTTCACCGTTTAAACTGCCGGTTCGGAGAAACATGCATGGAAACTAAAGCATATCATATAATTTCAGGAAAACAGGCCGGCACCAGGCTGGAAACCAGGATTGTGGAGGAACGGATCCAGGAGGCCGTGGCAAAAGGCCACCGGTTCATCCAGGTGGAAGCATTTGGCCAGCACGGAATCGGGGGCAGGCTGTGGAAAACCGGCAATGACCCTATCAAGGTGAAAGTAACCGGACAGGCCGGCCAGCGGGTGGGATCCTTCGGGTTTCCGAATACGTCCATTGAAATCATGGGCCCCGCATCAGACGATGTGGGATGGCTCAACGCCGGGGCCGAAATCACCATCCATGGCAACGCCGGAAACGGCCTTGCCAATGCCATGGCCCAGGGAAAAATTTATATCAAAGGCAACATCGGTGCCAGAGGTATGACCATGACAAAGCAGAACCCCCGATTCGATCCTCCCGAAATATGGGTGAAGGGCTCTGCAGGAGATTACTTCGGTGAATTCATGGCCGGGGGCATTGCCGTTATCTGCGGCGTCAACCCGCAAACCCCTGATAATGTTCTGGGGTATCGCCCCCTGGTGGGAATGGTGGGCGGGAAAGTCTTCTTCCGGGGACGTCACAAAGGCTATAGTCATGCGGATGCAAGAGAAATAACGATCTCCGATGACGAGTGGGACTGGCTTACCGAAAACCTGAAACGCTTTCTCCAGCGAATTGACGAATCTGAATTATATGATCAGATCATTGTCAGGGAAGAGTGGCGGCTCCTGGTTGCAAAGACACCCCACGAGCGGGTGGGCGCGGCCCGACGCTCCATGGCCTCATACAGAGAAGAGGCCTGGGACCGGGAACTTGGTTGGGGGGGCATGATCGGAGATATTTCTTTCATTGACAGAAGCCCCATTCCTGTTATTGCCACCGGAAATCTCCGGCGCTTTATTCCGGTGTGGGAAAATAAAAAATATCTGGCACCCTGCCAGGCAAGCTGTCCCACGGGAATTCCGGTTCAGGAACGATGGGCCCTTATCCGCTCCGGGCTTATGGACGAGGCCATTGATTTGTCTCTTTTCTATACGCCATTTCCGGCGACTGTCTGCGGATACCTGTGCCCGAATCTCTGCATGCAGGGGTGTACCCGACAAAACGAATTAATGGCGCCCATAGATATTTCCATACTTGGAAAGGCCAGCACCAACGCCGGTATACCGGATCTTCCGGAAAAAAGCGGAAAAAAAATCGGGATCATCGGCGGCGGCCCTGCCGGAATATCCGCCGCCTGGCAGTTGATTCAAAAAGGTCACGATGCGATGATCTACGACAGGTCGGAAATCCTTGGGGGGAAAATCGCTTCCGTGATTCCGGAAAGCAGGATACCAAAAGATGTCCTTGACGCCGAGCTTTCAAGGATCCAAAAAACCATACCCCATGCCATGCTGGGCAGCGATCTTACGAAAAAAGATATTGAAGAGTTAAAAAAGAAGTTCGACTTTCTAATTATAGCCGCCGGTGCCACACGCCCTAAAATGCTACCCATCCCTGGAAAAGAAAGAATGGTCACCGCCATTGACTTTCTAGAGGCCGCTAAGAAGGGTGGCGCCGCGCCGGGAAAAAGAATAGTTATTATTGGTGCAGGAAACGTCGGATGTGATGTCGCCGCGGAAGCCAGCCGGTTCGGAGCAACGGATATCACACTGATAGACGTCCAGGAGCCTGCATCATTCGGAAAAGAAAGGGAGGAGGCTGAGGCCGTTGGCGCAAAATTTTTGTGGCCCCTGGTAGCAAAAGAGATTACCGGGGAAGGTGTACTGCTGGACTCAGGAGAGCTTCTTCCGGCTGACCTGGTTGTCGTATCCATTGGCGATATGCCGGACCTGGGGTTTCTACCGGAGCACATAGAAACCCATGGAGGATTCATAAAAGTAAACGACCTGTTCCAGACAACCGATCCCCAGATTTTTGCCGTAGGAGATATTGTAACACCCGGCCTTCTCACCGATGCCATCGGCGCCGGCTGCAAGGCCGCCGGGGCAATCACGGATCTTCTGGAAGGTCGGGAAACCGACCTGAACACGTGCACCATGATCGACCCGGACAGGGTGTCCCTTGAATACTTCGACCCCAGATTGAATGTGTTTGAAGATATCGAACAATGCGGATCCCAGTGTTCATCCTGCGGCTCCTGCCGGGACTGCAGTATCTGTGTGACCGTATGCCCTCAGGCAGCCATATCCAGGGAAGACAAAGGTGAAACCGATTATGAATATGTGGTGGATGCTGAGAAATGCATCGGCTGCGGTTTCTGCGCAGCGGCCTGTCCATGCGGCATATGGGGGATGTACGGTAACTCTGAATAGGTGAACATTGGAGACAGGGAATGCCCTGAAAGGTGAAAAAATAATGACTGCACCAACCCGGGAAGACGCGTTGAATCTTTTAAAGCAGTATACTAAAACCGACAGCCTGATCAGCCATGCATTATCGGTTGAAGCTGTCATGAGGCACTTTGCTCAAAAATATGGTGAAGATCCCGAGAAGTGGGGTATTATAGGCCTTGTGCATGACATTGACTACGAGATGTTCCCTGAAGAGCACTGCAAAAAAGCCCGGGAAATCCTGGAGGAAAACAAATGGCCGGATGAGTATGTCAGGGCGGTTGTCAGTCATGGATGGGGTATCGTCAGTGACATAAAGCCGGAAACCCTTCTGGAGAAAATTCTCTACGCCACTGATGAACTTACCGGCCTGGTGACCACTACGGCCCTGGTTCGCCCATCGAAAAGCGTTATGGACCTGAAGGCCAAGTCGGTTAAAAAAAAATGGAAGGACAAACGATTTGCCGCAGGTGTTGACCGGGGTATTATCGAAAAAGGGGCTGCCATGCTCGAAATGGATATCGGAGAGCTCATCACGGAAACGATAACGGGGATGAGAAACGTGGCAGACGAGATCGGGCTTAAAGGCACCGCGTAACAACTTACCTTTCCCATACCGCTGCCACAGATCCTTACCATCACCCTTCTTGGCGGAAAGAATTGCCGGGCTCGGATAAGACCGGGTTCAGGATAACATACAGAATAAAGTTGCGGCTATTTTGTTAATTACAACCATTTTTTACTTGTAATTTCAAACCATGGAAGGCAAGATCCAGTGTTACGATAATAACATGCCGATTGAGATATTTGGTTAAAATTATTTTATAAACCAACATTAAGTAAAAGGAGATTTGAAAATGACTACAGGCGAAGCAACAGCAAAAAAGCCCCTCTGGCTTCTCATAGAGGAGAGTTTCCTGGAGCTTGACCCGCAGAGCCTCTCAGGACCGAACCTGGAAGCATCCATCAAGCAGATTGCGGGCGAACTTGACAATGCAGGGTATAATGTGTCGAATTACGGCGGCAACCTGCTCCAGCTCCGGTGGGCAATGGATGATATGATCAAGGTCGGAAGACCCTTTTTAAAAGATTTCAATGCCGCCCTTTCTGAACTCACACTCGAAGATGTTGCTGATGCCTATGCCGCCGCCGGAAAAATTATCGGTGATGTGGGAAAAACATGGCCCAAACTCAAAGAGTCCGGCCGTCGCGCTGAAGTCATACGAATCATAGGGGAAACAAAACTTGACCTTCTTATTAAAAAGGCAAAAGAACTTCCCGGCGATGACGGCATCGAGATGCTCGTAGACGAAAAAGTGGCCTCCGGCGTAATCATTAACGCCATGGGTATTTCAGAGGACAAACTGAAAGACGTTACCGATGAGATGAAAAAGAGGCGTGCGGAACGGGCGCGTGTGGAAAAACTGCTTGAGGCGGTAAGCGACAAGTCGGATGAAGAAAAGGTAAGGCACCTTTATGACAATAATGTCTCTGAAAACCTGATCATCGAGATAGCAAAAGTCGACGCCTCCGTCATAGATAGCGTCAAGAAAGCAATGGAAGAGGAATTAAAGGAAAAACAAAGGCTGGCTGAAGAAGCTGCTGCAAAGAAAAAAGCAGAAGCCGAAGGCCCTGCCCTCGAAGAGATTTCCCCGGAGGATATGCTGGATCACATTGAGGCCATTCGCGAAATCATGGAATTCAGCGACCAGGAAAATGAAATTAGAACCATGTGCGAGCAGAGCTCAATCCCCAAATGCCTTGTGGACATCGCTGTCACAGAACCCGACAAACTGGATGAGCTTGAAAAACAGGCTGAGGGATAATATCCCACGGGCACTACCCATCCCCGAAGGGGATAATTATAATAGCCCCGGGTGCTAACCCGGGGTAAAATGGCATATAACAATATTAAGCCCTGAAGGGGCGACGGAAAACCGGAAAGCAAGACTTCGCAAGCCTAAGATTTATTTCCTGCGCCCCTTCGGGGCTTGTTGTTGGAGGTGGGTCCATTTTCCTGGGGTTAAAACCCCAGGCTATATCACATAGCCCTTTTCAAGGGCGGCAGCGGTAGATGTTACCGACCTAAATCAATATGGTCAAATAATTGAATGGTCCTATCTCTTCTCGAGGGCTGTGGTGGTGCCAATAACAGGGGATATCTTTTCCCCGTTTAGTTCCTGACTGATCCATACGCCGCAAAGGATAAGTGTTGCCGAGGCAAATTGAAGCCATGTAAATGTTTCCGAGAGCAGTGCCCATGCCCAGAATACGGAGAACACCGGGATCAGGTTTATAAATATGGACGCCTGGCTTGCTTTGATTTTGCTGACCCCGAAATTATAAAGGCCGTAGGCGCCCATGGTGATAAACACCCCAAGATAAATGATCACGAGGGTGGGGCCAAGCGGCCAGGAAGGCGGCAACCCTGTTTCTTTGATTAAAAAAATAAAACCGAAAAAAATACTTCCACAGAACGACTGAACCGCGGTTAAAAAGAACGGATTGTAGGTGCTGCTCAGACGTTTCAGGATCAACGTGTATCCTGTAGCACAGACCATGGCCAGGAATTCGAAGAAGTTACCCAGCACCGGATTCATGGACTCCGGCTCCGGTTCACCAAGGAGACTGAGCATGATGGCTCCCCCGACGGCCAGGGTAAATCCCAGATAGGTCTTTCCGGTTATTTTTTCCGAAAGAAATAAAGAGGCGCCTATGGCGACCATGAGCGGCAGAAGCGCCGTGATCATTCCGGCCTGGGATGCCGTCGTTCGTTCAATAGCAAGGGCTTCAAAAATAAAATACAGGCATGGTTCAAATAGAGCCATCAATAAAATGAGCCACAGGTCATGACGCTTTATTCGGCCGGGCGATAGGTTGCGGAGCAGAGGCAGAAACACGATGCTTGCCACGACCATCCGTCCAAAGATAACGAGGACGGGCGAAAAGTGCCTGAAGGAATATTTAAGGGCGACGAATGTTGTGGACCATAATATCATGGCCATTACCAGGGCCGCATATGGCAGCCATCGTTTCATACCGTGTTCTCCCGTCAATGAAAAAAGACGCTATATATCTTTTTTTATACTTTTGAAAGGGTTTTTTTGCTGCCGGGTAATTGTAAAACTTTTGTAAAAGCCGAAAATTATCTGTCAAAAAACCAGCCGTTTCTATACAATTAGCCGTTATTCTTAGGTGGTGGCATTTTTTTAAAGGAGCTATAATGAGATATATTGTTGAATCCATTAACGGCGCGGTTACATTTTTATTGCTGGCCGTTCAAACCCTCGTCCTTGCACCTGCGGTCATCCTTCTCGGTGTGGCCAAGCTTGTCCTGCCGTTTCAACCTGTGTCAAAAATATGTGCCTCGACAATAATTCTTCTTTCTGAACGATGGGTCGGAAACAACAGGCTGATATTCAAGCTCATGCATAGAACACAATGGGAAGTTCAAGGTCTGGAGGCATTAAACAAAAGAAGCTGGTATCTGATAGTTTCCAATCATCAATCCTGGGTCGACATCCTCGTACTTCAGACGATTTTTTACAGGCGGATTCCATTTTTGAAATTTTTTCTTAAAAAGGAGCTGATATGGGTTCCTGTCATGGGGTTGGCGTGGTGGGCCCTTGATTTTCCTTTCATGAAACGATACTCGTCGGAATTCTTAAAAAAGTATCCTCATTTAAAAGGTAAAGATATTGAAATCACAAAGAAGGCGTGTGAAAAATTTAAATATAAACCCATATCGGTAATGAATTTTGTTGAGGGCACCCGGTTTGCCGATACCAAACATGAAAGGCAACGGTCCCCGTATTCCCATCTTCTCAGGCCAAAGGCCGGCGGTGTGGCCTTCGTGTTTGGAGCCATGGGGGATTATCTTGAAAGTATTTTAAACGTAACCATTGCATACCCCCAGGGCGTTCAGAATTTTTGGGATTTTCTCTGCGGGCGGGTGAAGGAAATCAGGGTGCGGGTGGAATCCATACCTATAACAAGTGCGATGCTGGGTGATTACTTTAATGACCCCGAGTACCGCACGCGCTTCCAGGGTTGGGTCAATGACCTCTGGCTGGAAAAAAATCAAACTGTTATCAGCCTTATGGATAATCAGCCGAATTAGATCAATCTTTATTTTTTTATAAGCCGTCCGGACCCTCAACACCATACCCGGCACAAAAAATCGGCCCATTCATGCCGGGTGTTCGAAACGCCTTTTATTGATGAAACGCTTAATCAAAGGCCATGTCGGTTTTCCATGTTTTCCAGACATTGCCCACCAGTTCGGGACCCGGTTTCAGGGTCATTTTACCCGGTTTCCATCCGGATGGGGTGGCTTCGGTCCCCTTGGATTCCCTTACAAGTTGAAAAGCCTGGATCTGGCGCAGACTTTCATTTACACTTCTTCCCACCGGCGGTGTTAACACTTCGTAACCTTGAATAATTCCATCCGGATCAATAATAAATCGTCCTCGTGTTTCGACGCCGGCTTCCTCATCGTATACACCGTAAATTTTCCCGATGTTGCCGCCGGCATCGGACAGCATGGCAAAGGGAACTCCGCCATCCACCATCTTTGACAGCTCATGGTCGTTCCACATTTTGTGCACAAACATGCTGTCAATGCTCATGGAAAAGATTTCCACTCCGAGCTTTTGGAAATCAGAGTATTTTTCAGCAACTGCTGAAATTTCGGTTGCTCAGACAAAGGTGAAATCACCGGGATAGAAGCATAAAACCACCCATTTTCCCAGGTTGTCTGACAATTTCACATTAATAAACTTGCCGTTCTTGTAACCTGATGCGGTGAAATCAGGTGCCTTCCGACCTACTTTTATCATGCTGCCCACCTCCTTTTTTTCAATTTCATTTTCCGGTTTTGGGTCCGGTGTTGCCTCGGCAACCGGACCGCTTACGGGACGCTCACAACCGGCACTTAGTTCCTCAGTCATAGGCCCTCCTTCTATTTTTTTGGGATACCTTCACAAAAGATTATCCCTCTCTACTATTTTAAATTAAATAGTGCAAGTTTCAGGGCCATGCCTAAAAAGGAATGCATCGACCTGTTTTACCTTGACTTTCCTTTGCCTGACGTTGTACGAAAAGCGCAACAATCCGACATTATGCGAAAATGCCCTAATAGGAAGCTGAAAAAGCGGCCATAAACAAATATGATGTCCAGCCATACACTGGGATTGAGGTGAAAATGGAACGTAAAGCAGAAATTGAACGCAAAACAAAAGAGACCGCGATTTATACAAAACTCAATCTTGACGGGTCCGGCCAGGCTGAAATTTTGACCGGGATACCTTTTTTTGACCATATGCTGACACTGTTTACGGTCCATGGTTTTTTTGATCTCAAGGTGGATGCCAAGGGCGACCTGGATGTCGATTTTCATCATACGGTGGAAGATGTGGGAATCGTGCTGGGCGATACATTTGACAACGCCTTGGGGGATAGAAAGGGCATTGTCCGATACGGCCATGCCGTCACACCCATGGACGAGACACTGACCGAAGTGGCGGTCGATTTATCCAACCGCCCGTTTCTTGCGTATAACTATCCGGAAAACAAGGAACAGGGCGGGGGCTTTACCATCCAGCTTGCAGGAGAATTTTTCCGGGCTTTATCCAACAGGGCGGGCATGAATTTGCACATCAATGTTAAATACGGAGAGAACAGCCATCACATTATTGAGTCCGTCTTCAAAGCATTAGGAACGTCACTTGACAGGGCGGTATCGTTGGATTCGCGAATCAAGGGCGTTAGGTCGAGCAAGGGGCATATTTAGGATGATCATCATACCGGCTGTTGACATAAAGGATGGGAAGTGTGTGAGGCTTCTTCAGGGCAGAATGGATGCGGAAACCGTGTTCTCCGATGATCCGTCGGAGATGGCCCTCAGGTGGGCAAGGGACGGGGCCGGGATGATCCACCTTGTCGACCTGGATGGGGCCGTTGAGAAGACACCCAGAAATCTGCCGCAGATAAAAACTATTGTTGAAACAGTGGGGGTCCCGGTCCAGGTCGGGGGAGGCATCCGTGATATCATGACCATTGAAATGTATCTCGGGTTAGGGGTGGAGAGGGTTATCATAGGAACGGAAGCTGTAAGAAATCCCGGTCTTGTCAGGAAAGCCTGTAAACTGTTCCCCGGAAAGGTTGTTGTCGGCATTGACGCACGTAACGGGTGTGTTGCCGTAGAAGGGTGGACCGAGACAACAAAAACACAAGCCATAGATCTTGCCAGGCGATTTGAAGACTCGGGCGTGGCGGCAATTAATTTTACGGATATTCATCGTGATGGTATGCGAACCGGCCCGAATATTGAAGAGACAAGGCGGCTTGCGGAATCCGTATCCATTCCGGTTGTTGCTTCGGGGGGTGTTTCAACAATCTTTGATATCAAAAATCTTATGCCCCTTGAAGCGTCAGGTGTGACGGGTGTGATTACCGGAAGAGCATTATATGAGGGGACACTCAACCTGAAAGAAGCCATTATGGTGGTTTCATAAAAAAAAGATTTTTTATGCTTATTTAGCTTGACAGACCGTCAATACTGACATAATATCAAACATTTCGCAAAATTAGCTCAATTTTAAGATTTAGCATATGAACATAATTGATTTTATGTTTAATTATAAACGAATTAGGTCGTCATTTGTTCACGTAAAGGTGTTCCCGGTAAGTCCCACCTGTTGTTTTTCTCAACCCCTTTTTCCCAGGCGGAGGCCCCACTAATTGGCAATTATTATCCCGGAAGATAAGGTGGCCGATGTAAAACATGCTGCCGATATTGTCGAGATAGTATCTGAGTCGGTTATGTTGAAGAAAGCGGGAAGAAACTATATGGGGCTTTGTCCGTTCCACTCTGAAAAAACACCATCCTTTTCCGTCAATGCAGAAAAGCAGATATATCACTGCTTTGGTTGCGGAGTCGGTGGTGATGTCATAAGTTTCGTCATGGAAAATGAAGGGGTTTCTTTCACAGAGGCGGTTCGGACCCTGGCTGCCAAATGCGGAATTGAACTCCCTGAGCGGCAGATGTCGGCATCCGGAAAACGGGTATACAGCGAGAGAGAGAAGATTTTTTTGATCAATAAGCTGGCCCGGGATTACTATAAAAATAAGCTGAACAGGAGTATAGAAGGGGAAACGGCCCTCAGGTATCTTGAAAAAAGAGGTATCACAAACGATATCATCGATAAATTTGACCTGGGATATGCGCCCCCCGGATGGGAAGGGCTGAAACGTTTTCTTTCCGAAAAGAAAGTTCCCGAGCCTCTCATGGAAAAGGCCGGTTTGGTTATTGCCAGGCAACACGGAGGGCACTATGACCGCTTCAGGAACAGGGTAATATTTCCGATTTGTGATGCGGGGTCACGGGTAACCGGTTTTGGGGGCCGGGTGATGGACGATTCCATGCCTAAATATTTGAACAGCCCGGAAACACCCGTATACAGAAAAAGCCGCTCACTTTACGGTCTTCACGCGACAAAACAACATTGCCGGCAGGAGGGGGAGGCCTATGTCGTTGAAGGCTACATGGACTTCTTGGCGCTTTATAGGCATGGAATTTATAATGTTGTCGCAACGTTAGGAACATCCCTAACCCAGGAACACGTCCTTGTCCTCAAAGGCCACTCCAAAAGAGTCATACTCGTTTATGATTCCGACGAGGCGGGATTAAAAGCTGCGGCACGGTGTGTGCACGTGCTGAATAACGATGTCGAGCCCCATATCCTGGTGCTGGCCAAAGGGTTTGACCCGGATTCATTTTTATTTGAGTTCGGTGCCGGAGAATTCAGGAAAAAATCCGAAACGGCCATGGGCATTATGGATTTTCTCACTGATTTTGCCATTCGGCAACATGGGCTTTCCGTTGATGGAATTATGAATGTCATTAACGAAATGAAGGGCCATTTGGCCCGGATTGATGATAAAGTGAAACGATCGTTGTATATAAAAAAGCTGTCTGAAAAAACCGGTGTTGATGAAACGGCAATCCTTGAGAGAGTCAGGGATGAGGCCGGCCAAAAACCAAGCGGAACCGGCGCCCATGTCTCGGGAAAAAAGGAATGGAGCAGGATGGAAGAAAGAATTCTCGCAATGATGCTCCAGTTTCCCGATATTATAGGTGAAATTGAAAAGAGGGGGGTGCTCGGCTATTTTGAAAGCAGCGTCCTCAAGTCAATGGGCCAAAAAATCATTAACAACCTGAAGCAAGATGGCGCCAAACCCGCTGATTTGAGGATGATTACCAGTGACAAAGCAGAACAGCGCCTGATTGCGTCTCTGTCGGTTAAAGAGCATTTCTGGGACTACGAAGGGTGCATCAGCCTGCTGAACCAGTTTATGTCAAGACGGTTTATCCGCCATGATACTCTTCTGAAACAGATTCAATTGGCAGAACAAAAAAATGACCAGGAGATGCTTCTTCGACTGTTGGAGGAAAAGCAGCGCCTGATAAAAGAAAATATGTTGCATTAAAAAAAAGGAGGCTATTCTTAATGCCAAAAAAGCCAGCGGATAAAGAAAAGAAAGCGAAGAAAGCAGCTCCTAAAAAGGCTGCTATCAAAAAAACAGCCACCAAGAAAACGGCAGCTAAAAAAGCAGCGCCCCGGAAAACGGCGGCAAAGAAAGCTGCGCCGAAAAAAACCGCCGCCAAGAAAACAGTGGCAAAAAAGACATCGCCCAAGAAGACGGTGAGCAGGAAAACCGCACCGAAAAAGACAGCCGCCAAGAAGACGGTGAGTAAGAACGCCGCACCAAAAAAAGCCGCAGCCAAAATAACGGCCGCCAAGAAAACGGCAACAAAGAAAACCGCGCCCAAAAAAGCCGCGCCCAAAAAAACGGCAACTAAAAAAACAGCAACCAAAAAAGCGGCGTCCAAGAAGACGGTGAGCAAGAAAACGGCACCGAAGAAAGCCACACCGAAAAAGGCTGCTTCCAAGAAGGCCGCACCCAAAAAAGCGGTAACCAAGAAAACGGTATCGAAAAAAACAACTGGAAAAGCAACTGCCGCCGGAAGAGGCAAGTCAAAAAAAGCGGCAGGTAAGACAACGGCTAAGGATAAAAATGCAACAGGAGTAGACGTGTTAAAGAAAGTCATTAATAAGGTTGTTAAACAGCTGGTTGAAAAAAGCAAAAAGCGGGGTGAACTCACCTATGATGAGATATATGAAGTTCTTCCCGAAGAGTTAAGCTCATCGGAACAGTCGGATAGCATATTGATGATGCTTGACGAGCTGGATGTCAAAGTTGTTGAAAAGAAAAAGAAAAAATCCCTGCAGAAAACCAAAAAGGAAACCTCGAGGGAAAAACAAAAAGTGACATTCTCGGAAGCCGATTTCGGATCGGTAACAGACCCGGTTAAAATGTATCTTCGTGAAATGGGGATGGTCACCTTGTTGAGCCGGGAGGGTGAGATAGAGATCGCTAAAAAGATCGAGGAGGGAGAGCAGGAAGTATTAAAATCCATGCTTGAAACAGCCCTTGGGATTGAAAGCATACTCGCCCTGGGGGATAATATAGAAATTGGCAATGTGAGACCCAAGAATGTCCTTCGGGATATTGACGAGGGGGATGCCTATGTGGATGAGGTCCAGAAAATAGAATCTTTTCTGGATATGATCCGGACCATTAAGGAAATAGACAGGGAAAACTGGGAACTGCGGGAACAGCTTTTTGAGATGGAAGCAAACTCGGATGAACAGCGGAAAATAAGGCGGTCGATTGCACGCAGAAGTACAAAAATATTTGAACTGCTGAAAGATTGGCGGTTTGAAAGCCGCATCATCGACAGAATTGAGGACAGGCTCAGGGAAGAGATCCAGTGGCTCGATGATATGCATAATAAAATTGCAAAACAGGCAGACCTTATGGGTCTGCCCCTTACCGAATTCAGGGCCAACCTGACCACCAAAACCAATTTTGTTAAATGGGCAAGCAAAAAAAGCGACTTAAAAAAGAACGAACTCGGTGAAATTTTCGCACAGAACAAGGCGCTGCTGGACAGGATTCACCAACGCACCTCAGCCGCTAAGGCCAACAGCAGAACCCTCAAACGAATAATGACCTTTGTAAATGACGGTCGATCAAGGGCAAAATCGGCAAAGAAAGAACT
>Ga0180434_10004504_pt1 | contig 16929 bp, 10 predicted proteins | sample SS_ome_7_FD_132453 | JGI IMG/M metagenome (GOLD analysis project Ga0180434, IMG submission 132453) | Hypersaline lake sediment archaeal communities from the Salton Sea, California, USA - SS_1_D_2 metaG | ecosystem: Environmental > Aquatic > Non-marine Saline and Alkaline > Hypersaline >...
CCCTCTCAAATTACAATTCCAGTCATATCGAGTTTGTCACCTTACCAGAGATCCCCTTGGGAAAGTGCGGTGGGAATTGCTCAATATTTTATGCAATTCTAATGAGTTGGCCACTCTTCGACAGGCTCAGAGTGACTGGGAAGCTATGCAAATGTTACGCTTTTCGTCATACTGAGCTTGTCGAAGTGCGGCGAAAAGTGGTTTTTGCTTCTTTACCAGCATGGACCCCTGTCACTATCCCTTCAGGTTATCCAGAGATGAATTCTACCAAATAAAATAATGAATTTCATTTCCCATTCACTTGAGCAATACATCAATTCGAACAAATGAATATCCCTGGTTCCGAAGATAAATTACTAAATCGTCAAGCCTGTAATAAATTTTGTCCTGCCGATCCAGGGGATATCGATTATGGAATAGGATGAGAACGAATGATTATGCTGGCAGCCAGTGACTGCCAGCATAACTTGTACCCCTCAACGAACAATTTTTTCCTGCTCTCTTTTATTCGGGCTACACCCCGGCAATCCGGCGTTTGTATTCGGCGAGCGCCGCATCCAACCGATCCCGCGCCGTCGTATCGCCGGGCATATTGTGGGACGGATGGATGTACAGTTTCACGTCACGATCGGCCAGGATTTCCGCCACGGTCGTGATGGTCATCCACACGACGGTAGTAAACGCCATCGTGGAGATCGGGCCCACATTATCCTTGTGGTTCTTCAGCGGGACAGACGCGTCAACGGCAGGCGCACACGAATCGATGACCACATCGGCGATCTCAAAGATGTTTTTTCCCGACGAGTGGCGCGTCTCTTTCTCCCGGAACTCACTTTGGGACCCACTGACCACGACCGTCATGCCGAGTTCTTTCGCGCGGAGTGCGATATCGATATTCACGTTATTAATCCCGGAATGCGAAAAAAGCCACATGGTATCTCTGGCATCGAATTCGTAGCTCTTCATTATCTGCTCGCCGAACCCCTCGGCGCGCTCCAGCCAGAGGAACTGGTGGATACCCATCTCCCCGTGGATATGCGTAAAAAAGGACAGCGGCAACTCGATAATCGGATGAAACCCAACGAATCCACCGATGCGGGGATACATCTCCTCGATGGGCAGCGTGGCGTGTCCGCATCCGAACGTATGGACCCAGCGTTCAGCCTCAATCGAGTCAGCCATCAGTTCCGCAGCCCGGCGGATATGTTCCTGTTGCGTTGCTTCAATCTGTGACATCACCTCTCTGGCATTCTCCAACCACTCTAATGCTAACATTCGATCTCCTTTAGGTTACATTTTTACCTGGTCACTGTGAAATTTGGTGAACCGTCGCAGAACGATGACCAGTAGAATAAACTGCAGAATCAGGCTCACCGGGACGATGCTGAACGACGGCCGCAAGCCGAACGCATCCCCCAGCACGCCGGTTCCGTACGGGAGGATCATCCCACCGATGAGGCCCATGACTAATCCAATGCTGAAGGCCGTGCCGGAGAGTTTCGTGTAAATATCACCGACAAATCCCAAAACAACGGGATACCCGGCCGCCAAGCCGAACCCAACGAGAAAAATGCCGCCTGACGCCAGCCAGAGGTTATGGCTGGCAAGCAACAACACCGAGCCGACCAACGTAATTCCTATAAACGATTGCAGGACCCGCGCCGGGGACGATTTCTTGAGCATTGCCCCGAGGAACAAGCGGGCGATCATCATCCCGACCCAGAACAGGGACAGGAAATACACCGCGTTATTTGAACTCAGTCCCAATTCCTCGGTAAAGTAGGTAGACGTCCAGCCCCCGACGGTGATTTCCATGCCGCTCTGAAAAAACAACAGGAACCCCAGCAAGAACAGGGTGGATTCCTTGAACAGGGACGCGCCTTCCTGCAGCGGAAATCCCTGTTCGTGCTTTGGTTTCGGAAATTGGATGAGGAAAAAGAAGGCCAGCGGGACCAGGACGAATAACCCAATAACGGCGAGGATCCCGGAGTAACTGAAGTAATCAAGCAGGGAGCCCAGGATGAACGGCACGCCGAACGCCCCGATCCCAAAAAAGACTCCAAGAAACGCAAGGCCGGAGCTCCGTCCCTCTTCGCTGATCTCCGACACCAAGGCGTTTGTCCCGCCATTGATCACGCCCCCGCCAAAGCCGAACACAAACACGGCAATTCTCAGCGCTGGAAACGAGGGGGCAAAGGCAATCCCCTCCAGCCCGAGGAGGACCAGGAACGCACAGATACTAAGCATGGCTTTGTAACTGTACCGGTCAACGATGGGACCAAAGACGACCGAGCCAATCAGGATGCCAAAACTCATCAGGGAAAACAACGTCCCGGCATTCGCCTTATCCACCCCGAACTTGACAATGACCTGCGGTAGTATGGACCCGAGGGTGGTCATGGTGATACCGAATAACAGCATCCCCAGGAATGCTGCCCACAGTACCAGTTTCCGATTGTACATATGCTCTCTCCGGGTTACGGGTTCAGGATGCCAGCACTAATATGGCGAGCTTGTATCGCTTGTCTGACCACTTTTCTACCATACTTTGCACCAAGAGTCTTGAACAGTTTAGGAAATTCTGTAATCCTGGTTTATGCGTAAATATTTTACTTAGTGAAAATTGTTTACAACATACCCCGTCATTATGAAACAGGAAATTGCAGGTCGAATTTCTCTGCCTTTCTGACAATTTTTATTGCTTCACAATAGTGAAATAGTTATCGGGCTATTATTTGGCAGCGCTCGATATATAACAAAGGAACCATTTTCATCGCTATCTGATTGATACTCGATGATTTCTCCACTCTGTTTTACCTCTATATCTTTGGAATCGGGCGGTAAATAAGTCTTCAGTGTTAAAGGTAGATCATATACATTCTTGTCAAGTGAATGCGTTAATTCAATTGTAATGGCATCACCTTTTCTCCTGGATTTAATGTCAGCATTCATCCTCTCGCGAATGTATTTAAAACCATCCTGAAAAGTTGCCGCCCATACCTTTTCTTTCTTACTATGGATATAATTGAAATACTCATAAATATTATCTCTACTGACCGGTTCCCATCCGATGCCTTCCACTCCATGAATTACTAACACTAACCATACATTATCATTATTCAGACAAGTATCAACCCAGGATTGCATCAGTCCCAATTGTGTCTTCGTTTTAGGACCCCTCTCCCAAAAAACATACTCTTTATCGGAAGAACCCGGATTAACGTCATCCCATCGATTTATCTCCTCTATATAACTCTCTGTCAGGCGATTTCGAATTGCCTGATAATAGTTGAACGCAAGATCGAGAACCCGTTTCTTTTCAATGGCATACGGTAATTCAATTGAAAAGGTATGATCATTTCCGAGTTGGTTTTGCAACTCCTCTTTACTCTTCTCTAATTCGTAATTAATATTTTCATCGTCCATTATTGTAAGTTGTGGATGAGTAATAGTGTGGCTTGCAAACTCATATCCGAGGTCTGCAATTTTTTCCAATTCATCCCATGAGATATCTACCCCTTCCTGATACGTTTTTCTGGTATCCAGCTTTTCCAACTCCCCATTTCTGAGTTTCTGAAACGCCCTGTCAACTAAATTATATGCTTCCGTAATTTTTTCCCGCTCGAAATACGTCCCAGCAAGTATGTGAAATTCACGTGTGCTATCGTATGGAGCAAATTGCAACGCACTTGCCCTTTCGAAAAAATTATTTTTATCGGTGGGACTTTCTGCTGATTCTTTAATAATTTCCTCCAACGGTTTCCCAATATATTTTCCATGGTATTTTGACCCCTTGATTGAACCGGACACAATAAAGAAAGTCGCAGGCAAGTCGAATTGCTTCATAATTGGTAGAGCCATCTCAAACTGATTAATTGTGCCACCGTCATAGGTAATCGAAACAGCAGCTTGCTTATCATCCTGCCACTCCGTTATTTCAGTATTAAAAACAGTATTTTTTTCGCTCCTGGAACACGAGGCGACCGTTGCCATCGCAATTAAAAACAAGAATAACTTTTTCACAATTAGTCTCCAGTTTAACACTTCTTTGTTTTTATTATGCATATATTTCGGTACAAAAATTCTATTACTATAATTCAATAATAACCTCTCCCGTACTACCTATACTCCTATTTTTAAAGACTAAAAATTTAACCGAACACCCACTGTGACTTTCCGGGGGTTTAAAAATGTCAACGCATGAATATTCGGCATATCTATGTACGCTTTTTCATCCAACACTTTTTGAACTGCCGATTTATTCACTAATTCCCAAGACCCGTTACCTGTATACTCCATATATCTATCATTATTTGTTTCATAGTAAATTGTACGTTGTTTAGGTTCACCAATAGCGCTTATATCTGTTGTTTGCTCCAGCGGCCTATATGCTGTATTCCAGTCACGGTATTCACCAACTCGATCATTGCCATGTTCAATTCCTTTTTCCCATCCAAAATGCAGCGATTCCATATAACTTAGATAATCACGGTTATCAGAAAACCCTGCGCTACTCAAATACTTTGTATTCAACAAATTGCTAATGTCCACGAACAATTCAAGATCTATCTTTGAGAAATCAAGTGTCCGTGATAAACGAATATCCAGGTTATAAAAATCTTTCCATTGAACATTATCCTTCACCCCTGGTTTATTTTGAGGATTGTACGTATCGTAATCCCCGGCTGACCAGTTTCCAATTACGTTCATATTCCATCCGGCCAAGGGCTTAAAATCCGCAATGCTTGGCCCATAATCATCAGGGCTAAAAAATAAAATATTTGTTCGGGCATACGGCCTGGGCGCTGGTCTTTCCTGATAGGGATTCCGTTCAAGATATTGCATTTGTTCAATTGGATCCTGATAATGTTCTCGAATCCCGAAATATCCATTTGTATTTACCATATATGTGTAATTCACAAAACCTTGAACCCAAGCCCCGGCCCTCTTTTTCAGTGTAAATTCAAGCCCTCTGATGTCTTCATAGTTGTTCGCAACCGCTTTCGAATAATTCACAGAGCCGTCGATATTTCTATAACTTGTATAAGCAGGTTGTTGTGTAATATCCTTATAAAACGCGGCGACCTTTAGGAGATAACGGTTGAACAATCCCTGATCATATCCAATTTCATATGCCACGGTTTTAGGCATATCCAGACTGGGATTCCCTATTTGAGTTATCTGACCACTCACAGGTCTCACAATCTGATAAAGATATTGTGACTGGGGTAATTGTCTGAAATGACCATAATTGAAGTATAATTTTGAACTAACCGTGATCGGATGTGAAATACCCAACCGAGGACTCCAGACCAACTCCGGATCCAGGGGCTGCATGGGCGCCTCCTCTTCCAGCAGACTCCCTTCTTGTTCTTTGTAAAATTCATCGTAGTTACTGAGATCATACCACTTGCCATTTGGATTGGAATAATCCACGCGGACTCCCGCATTCATGATAAAGTCACTAACTTCTAACTTATCCTGGAAGTACCCGGCAATTCTGTAGGGATACCTTTCATATTTCAAATAGCGACTCCAGGTACTCCAATTTGGATTGAATGTCCATGCATCAATATCATAATCATTGTAAATAAAACTAAATCCAGTTTTAACTTGATTATTCGGGTTTATCTGACTTGTAAAATCCCCCTTCAAAGTATAAGTCACATTCTCACTCTGGTCATGGGAAAGGCCCATCCAGGCACCTGTCCACATTTGATCTCCAATCGACTCAGAGGGGTATCCGTAATATCCGTAGGGTGCTTCATCTACTGCATATCCTGTGTTGGGCAGTGTATCACCGTTGACAACCTTCGGCTGAATAATCCAATGTTTTTTTTCTAAGTCACGATGACGGATTGTATCAGTGTTATAAATATTTCCCATACGCTGGAATGACACTTCATAAAATGTTTTATCATTTATCATATGGGAAAGTTCAAATCCAACCATGCTACGGTAAATGTCAGTTGGATTAAAATATCCTGGTTCATAAAGTATACTGGCGGGTGATGCTCCTCCAATCATGTGTGCGGGGGTTGTGGCAGATGACACAATATTTCCGGTGGGAATTTCATTCGTAGTTGTAACGGAAAAAATTTCACCATATTGAATAGTGCCAATTAGTTTAATCGCGTTTGTGATATTCGAAGTTAACTTCAGCTGTGTAAAATTGTCTTTATACCCTGGTCGGGAAAGGGGAAAGACAAACATGGTCTGTTCCTCCCTGTGGGAGAAATAAAATCTTAAATCACCTAATGGGGCATTTATAAATGGAACCGGCCCACCAAATCCAAAATCGATATTATAATCAGGTGCTGTTATATCACCCTTTCGACGATGACGCCATTCGTAAAGACGTTTTGCTGCTGCAGCTGTAAGATCATTGGTTGTATCTTTATCTGTTAACGTATTTTCAGAAACGCGAATCCACCCATCTGAAAAAGTAGGATACTGTTGTTGAGTATAATAATCCCAGTTTCCGTTTTCTGTGCCAGTCCAACAAACTGCAGGATCTAAATATGGACGTGTATAGTAGGAATATGGGTCATATACAGAAGGACCAAAGTTTTTAGCCGCAGGGGGGCTGTATCGGTAGGTGAACTCTCCATTGTAACTCGACTTCCCTCCTTCTTTAGTCACAACATTCACAAGGCCTGACCTTAGATCTCCATATTCAGCATTAAATCCTCCTGTCTCAATTTTGATTTCCTTGACTGCACTTAAGCTTATTCCAGTATAGGGTGTATTCGAACGTTCATCCGTGAGAGCCATACCGTCAACCATAAACTTTGTCTCATTTGTAGCACCGCCCCTGACACTCATACCTTGAATACCTGCCTGTAACCCTACGATCCTTTCCACGTCCTGCACTGGCATATTCGTAATTTCATTGGAAGATATACTTAACCGACTTTGTGATGCATCCCTTTGTACAACCGGTCGCTCTGCAACTACCTGTACTTCTTCTCCCGCCAAAGCTTGTGCTTGCATTTCCATGTCAATCGTGGTCGTCAATCCAATCTCAACAAAAACCTCCTGGACTACATAATCCGCATATCCAATCATCGTTGCTTTGATTGTATATTCGCCTGGTGGAACATTTATTATTGAGTAATACCCATCTGCATTGGCAGCAGCTCCAAGGTCTGTATTCACAACTACGACATTAACACCCGGTAATGATTGACCGCTTTCTGCGTCTGTTATTCTGCCTGCAATTTTGCCAGTTGGCCCCCCTAATACATTATTGGGGGGTACTAAAAACCAGAAACATACGCTGATAAAAACAATAATACGTCCCTTCATAATTCTCTCCTAAAAGAGCGGCTATCTTTGATTATGACCATTTTTTTACAATGTCCTGCCCCAATAAGTAGATCCCATTTTTTGGACATCAATTTTTATCATGTTTGATTCGATTGACTCACCAGAATTTTCCAAATTTTCCGTCCCATATAAGTAAGTAAGTGTTCCCCAAGTAAGATCTCTAATCGGGTGATTAATCAGGTTCGGATACAACGATTCAGCATTTTCGCCGTTGGGGTCAAGCACATATAACCCCCCTGTCTTCTGACTTGTCGCTATGTATATCATTTTATCGGAATCAAGGGCAAATGAATTTATATGGGCTGTGTCTAACCATGCACTGGTTGAAGAACTCACCAGATCAACTCTATCTGTTAAGCTATCACCATTAACTACGGCTGTTTTCCAAATTTTTTGCTCGGAATAATCATTGTCATCGGTCTGTCCAAGGATATAGAGGGAATTGTCCACATACCGAATTTGCATAAGCTGCAATGTGAAAGACGTGATACTCGTAATCGTGCCATCTTTTTCAACCTTTAAAACCGCATTGTCAGCCGCAACCCATATATTACCATTTTCATCGAAATCTAAATCCCGAGGTGCTTTGGAAAGTGTTGTATATATTTTACTCCCTTCACCCGGAGGGAATACTCCAATATATTTTGTCCTTCCAAGATCTACTGCGGCGAATAGAGAATCCGCTGGTCCGATTGCCAATCCCTTAGTTAGAAAAGGTATTTCTGTATATTCAGTAAATCGTCCACCAAAAGGTTTAATTCGTAAATAATTTTTCCTGGAATTTTCCGTAACGACATTCACTAACACATATGCCTGTTCAGCCCGGTCAATGGCAACACCATAGGCACTAATATTGGCGCCGGATAAATCTGTATCCAAACGTAAGTCAAACCTTTCGACTGCCGGTAATAACTTATAGTTAGCGAATGAGGCAAAATTAAGCGCTCCAGTCACTTGCAATTTGATTAAAATTGAATCGCCATATAAGGCGGGTGATATTACGTGGAGTTTATTTTCTGAAGCCTCCAAAATTGTGCCGCGTTTTACTATCTCAGATGTAGGTGTCTCCTTAAAAAACACGACATTTTCTTCAATATTTTCCGAGAAATTTTCCCCGGTAATTACTATTTCATTTATTCCTGCTAATGCACTATCTGGCGATATGTCAGTGATAACTGGGTCTGCTCTAAACTGTTCATCGGGCTCAAATAAACTATCTGCCTCCCGAGTACAATCCATTATCACCAGAGTTATCGTAGATAAGATTAATACAAACTGTATCTTTTTTATCATCTGAATCCTCAATTTTTAATTCATCATAAATTGTTAGTTAAACCCAATTTCATATTGATATATGTACCGTAAATCTTTGGACAGCATTTAATAATCCAAACGGTGTGTAAGAGTAATCAATTGCAATGCCGTATTTGTTTACACCAAACCCAAATGTGAGGTCTTCAAAGTCACGGTTGCTTATGTACCCTGCTCTGAGATCCAATGATTCAAAGATGTTATATTCTAATCCAAGATTAACATACTCTGGATAAGAGCGTGGGTGAACAGCATCAAAAGTGGCAAGCAGTTTTTGAGATGGGAAGGCAACACCAACCATTTGAAATACATCCATAGAAAGACCGATTCGAAATTCCATCGGGAGCTGGAAACTGCTACTTGCATAGGAGAATTCTTTAGAAAAATTGCGTAATGACATACCAATAGAAAGGCTACGAAATTCCGTTCGATATACCGTTCCAAAATCATAGGCGAAACCACTGGCCGTATTTTTTTCTACCCGACTTTCATCAGAAGGTGTTTTTGCAGGAATTACGTTCATGCCAAGATATTGTGAAGCAAATTTGGTTTGTGCTCCAATTGCAAATCGATCGGATAACTGTTTCGCATATCCGAACCCAATTGCAAATGCTGAGGGGCTGAACTTTTCCGTATCTATATACCCTTTATTGTTATCCCATACCATTGTCCCCTGTAATTCACCATAATCCACGGTAACGTAACTTATTCCTATAACACCAAAACGACCGTTTACAGGCCGGAAAGCCGCACTGAATGCCGTATGATTAATGTCTGCAAACCATTCATTCCTGCTTGCATTCACATCAAAAGTAAACTCAGCCCTTGACATATTTGCAACATTAAAGAACAAGGAATTTGACCCGCCTGGGACTGTAGTCATTGCCGTACCCAGTCCCCCTGCTCTGGCATCTGATACAACACTCAAAAACTGAAATCCTGTTTGTCCAAGCTTAACCTGCGCCTGAACTGAGTTTTCACAGAACAACGAAATAAAAAATAATGCCGTGAATAGGATACCTATACGTTTTAACAACATTATTGCCTTCCTTGAAATCAATGTTCTTATTAATCCCAATTACCCTTGACTGATTACAGCGGGTATATCTCGATTCTTTGTTTGTTCAACTGCAATGATTTGTATTAATGCCTCATTTCCTTCAAGGTAGTATTCCTGCCGTATCTTAAATATTGGTTCCGGTGGGCTTATTGTATCGATCACACATGCAGCTACGGTCGCCAAGGGCATATTGTCTTTCACAGCAGCTATTTGTATACCGGAGTTATCGTACAGCATTAGACCAATTTGTTCTCTTGAATAAAAAATTACTTTTCCGACATGCTCTGTTTTATTCTTAAGGAGAACATAGCTGGTATCAAATTCGTCGGGTAACAGAAAACTATACGCGCTATCCTCTCTGGCATAAACAAATACATTACTATTGCTTAAAGAGTCCATCACCGGCCCTGCATTTTGTATCACCTCTTTTGAGGTAGTCCAGGTGGAATCAAATTCTTCAAGTGTCGAAGTTGGTAAATTGATAAACGAAGTATCTTGGACCAATTTGCAGGCTATCTCATCAAAATAACTAATGTCAGGAATATCCGGTTCATTTTGGAGTGTGCAGGAATACCAGGGAATAGAAAAAAATACCAAGCTTAAAATTATTTTCTTCATTCTTTCTACCTGTAGGTAAAAATTTATATTTTCACATTTATCGGATTATGACAAATTTTCGTAAAGCCGTTTCACCTTTTCGGTATAGTATTTCTCCGGTTTCTGGATCCTCTTGATCCCGGGTTACTTCAAACAGCGCAATGTATAATCCACTTACTACAACCTGTCGATAATCAGTATTAGAATACCAAACTTCATCACCGCTGCCATCATCATGGTTAATTGTTTTTATCAAATCACCGCGTTCAGTTACTATTCTGATTTTGCAGTATCCGGGAATATCAAGAAACATGATTTTATCCTGGGAACCAGGAGTTGACCCAAACTGTAGATCCCGTGCATTCCAGTGATAGGGATTTGGTACTACTCTGATATCGGAGAGTGCCTCGCCAGCTTGTCGCTTCAATCTGGCTGGACGAGTAGTTCTTGTGTAGTAAGGGCTGGAATTAAGAGACCCGCCAGGATTTGTATTGGATTTATTTTGACTCCCATCATCGAACGAAACTATGTAATAGTAATAATCAAATCCCCGCTGAGCAGTGTTATCATCATATTGATTTGCAACAGTCGGATTATCGGTACCTTTACCACATTCAAATATTTTTTCAAATGTCGTGTCAGGTCTGCCGACTGCCCTGTAAACCCTGTAGCCTCCAAAATCATTAACAAGTTCAGCCTCATTAGTCCATACCAAACTTATTTTATCACCACCCGAGGTCACGGAAAATGTAGAGGGCGGAGGAGGGGGTTCTGGTATATTATAGCCCGATTCATAATTACGTTTTGCACGACTAAAAGTCTGTAGAATTGAATCCCTACCCGTATATATCCAGGCATTTTTATATACATCCGGCGTTCGCTCACCACGTCCACCATCATTATAATTACCCGTTATTACCGTTCCATCTGGCATTTCAAAATCAAAATTTTGGGATTTATTCCTATACGATTGAAGCCACTGTGCACCAATCTTTTCACACATCGAACGACTCAGCCCATTTACACCTTCTGCACGTACCGTTTTGATGCTATCTCCGAATTCAAGAGTAAAGGGGCCAAACCCTATGGCAGCTGCCGCTCCTCCGGGATCGGTGAGATACATCGGCTCGACTGTTGCCCCGCCGTGTTGCTCCCACATATCCGTCGTGTCGCCATTCACCATCTCACCGGATAAAAACTGATATGTTCGATTCCACGCCGATATGATATTGGGATCATCACCAGTACCTATGGGTTTGGGATAATTATCATTCCCGTTCCATCCAAGGGTGGATGGCTGATTGGGATCATCGGTAGTATCATCAGGAGATGTATCAATATGTATATAACATTGTCCGATAAATTGAGGAGCAACAAGACGTCCATTCCCTTCGATATCCGGTCCCCCAATGTTATCCCATGTCACTCGATCATGAAGCCCCATCCAACTGAAGAATGCCCGTAGAGAATCTTCCTCTGCTTGATTTGGTCTACCATAGGTTTCACCGACCTTAGAAATCCATTGAGCACTCCCCCAAGACTGAGATCCTGATACGGTAGAGGCAGCTTCTTTGCTCGTTGCATAATGTGTGAACTCGCCAACCATGACATCTTTAAGGGTCTGGCCTTCAAGTTCAATTTCAGGATCAGCATCTACATTACCGGTGTTTATAAACGTATACTCTAAAATGTGGTAATCATCATGGTATTGTTGGCTGAATGCCAGAATTCTTCTTTTTAGCGTGAGCCCCAAATAGGTATTAACCACATTTTCAACAATCCTATCAGGTTTGATATTCGGATTTACAGTATCAATTTGTCCTGCATACTGGGAGGTAAGATTAATTCCATCTACATAAATGGTCGGAAGTTCAAATTGTGCGATTTGTTTTAATTCCATTGGGGCTGCTATTTGAAAATCTTTACTTCGCGATACTCCCCAACCCGCTACATTGAAATGGTTCCCCTTAAAATCAGTAAAATCTTTTACTGCCCACAGAGGCCGCTTCGTTACAAAGTTATCTGTACGTGTATACCATCCGGGCCACCACATACCCTCGTAATTCCCCACACCAATATGGTACTCAGAGCCCCATGCACCATAGAAATGTTGATAATCACCAACTCTGACATAGCGACGACCGGTCCAATTAACCTGAGCGAATACATCGCTGATACCAAAAATAATTATGACAAAAATGAGAGTTACTCTTTTACCCATATGAAACTCCACCTAATTTTTAGTGAATCAAATTCTTATGAGTTAATTTACTTGGTGACTCCTTATGGAAATTTTTTATTTGTGTTCGTTCGCTGATCTCAGTTCTTCCAGAGTAAGCACGGACTGCATAATTGTATCATGAAATGCTTTTCGAAATTCAGTTATCCCCAAATTATCTCTGGTTGGATAGACACGATTCGTCAGTAAAATAATAATCACATCAAACTTCGGATCGATAACTATACTTGTCCCTGTAAAACCCGTATGACAAAATGCTTCTGAAGAAAAATACTTTCCGAAATTTCTGTCGGTATAATTGGGTTTATCCCATCCCAATGCCCGCATACTATTCCTGTCAACAATCTGTTTTTCAGTGAACTTGCAGATAGTGCCTTGGCGAAAAATTTTGTACCCATTATAATAGCCATTACTTAAGTACATCTGCGCAATCTTTCCGAGATCCTCGATATTTGAAAAAAGTCCAGCATGTCCTGCAACCCCACCCATGAAAGATGCATTTTCATCGTGCACTTCACCCTGGATTTGCCTGTGGCGATAATGTTTATCGAATTCGGTCGGGGCAATTTGCTCCGGGATATTTCCGGCAGGATTGAATTGTGTAGAAGACATTCCAAGTGGTTGAAAAATCAATTTTTGTGACAGATCACCAAGGGTACTTTGTCCTAATTTTTCAACAATAATTCCAAGAAGAATCAAATTCATATCGCTATACACCGTAGAATCCCCGGGATCAAAAATCAGGTCGGATTGTGAAATAACCTCGGTCACCTTTGAGGGCTCTTCTGCCACCTCATATAATCTAATCCATGGTAATCCTGAAGTATGTGTTAATAAGTGCTTGATCAATACGCTGTCTTTTCGTCCACCAGTAAATTCCGGGATATAAGATGAGACAGGTTTATTCAAATGAAGCAGGTTTTGTTCATACATCTTCATCGCCAAGGATGTTGTCCCGATAACCTTAGTTAGGGATGCCAAATCGAATACAGTATTTCTTGTAACTTCAGGTGAATCCAAGCCATACGTAAAATGGCCTACCCCTTCTGTCACTAATACTTTATCGTTTTGGGCAATATAAAATGCCATCCCTGGCGCCACAGAATCGGCAATCCCTCGTTTGACAAGGTCTACCAATTTTTTAGACAGTTCCGGGTGAACCCCATATTTCCACTGGTTACTATAAATATCTCGATTCAGTCCGTGGCTTGTCTCAAATTTATTGGATAAGGCTATCGGAAGTTTTCCGGTGATTGGTTCTTCACCAAAAATCGACCGAACCACTGCCCTCTGTGAAGGTTCAGAGGTACTGAACGTAACTAAATACGTCGGCACTTCAGGAATAAATCGCAGTAGATATGGGGTACCAAACCCAACTGTTATAATTTTATTATTAGCCTTAAGTATTTTTCTAAGCCAGTTAATCTGATGTTGAGGTAAACTAATCGTGCCCTTTTTTGTGCTATATCGTACGAATACACCTAAGACCACAGCGTCAGAACGCTCAACACATTTTTCCATCTCAATATATATGCTGTCAGAGGTCTGGGGGCTTATTAAAAATGCTCGATTGTTATCAATTCTGTTGTCGATTTCTTCCAGGAACATATTACCCGGAAAGCCCCCGCTATTGTCGTCTGTAACAATAATGCTTACCATTGAATCAATTGAACCGGCATCTAACGGGACTGAATTTAACGAATCCTTTACAAGTGTTATTGATTCGGAGAACATCCTTTCAGCTTTTGCTATATTCTTCGGGTTAGCTAACTCCTCGTCCAATAACTCAACATTTGGAAATCTCCTTTCATCAACACCTGCCCACTTCTTCAATTCCAATATATGACGTACCGCATTGTTTAATCTTTCCATTGAGATACGTCCGTTTTGCACCGCCTCGACAACGGTATTGTATGCTAATTCAAAACCAGAAGGCATCAGGAGAATATCTGCACCTGCATTGAGCGCTCTCACAGCAGATTCCCCGGGCCAGTATTCATTTACAATTCCTGCCATACGCAAAGCATCCGTGATAATTACACCGTCAAAACCAAGTGAATCGCGAAGTACATGCTTTAAAAAATACGGTGACAGTGTGGCAGGAGTATTTCCACTTTGGTTGCTCGTGAAAGCAATATGTCCAACCATCACAGTTTTTACACCGGAGCGAATTGCCGAACTGAATGGCACCAGCTCCAAGCTATCAAGCCGTGCTTTGGAAACATTGATAGTTGGTAAAAGCATATGCGAATCTTGGTCGGTATCACCATGCCCGGGATAATGTTTGGCACATGCGGCGACTCTTGCGGACTGGACACCTTGTATATATGCAGTGCCCATCTCTGACACAATGTGGGGATTATCTCCATATGATCTATTGTTGATTATCGGGTTATCCGGATTATTATTTACATCGAGAACAGGTGAAAAAGTAATATGTACACCGAGTGCTCTGGCTTCAAAAGCCGTTATGCGACCGGCTTCAAAGGCATGGTTATCATTGCCTGTAGCCGCAATACCCATGTTCTCAGGGAACCGTGTTCCCCGATTTAATCGCATGGGAGTTCCCCACTCAAAGTCGGCAGAAATCAGTAACGGCAAATCCGCCATTTTTTGAAATCGTTTAATATTCAGGGCTGCAGAATAAGGGTCTCCTGAGGAAAGGCAGAGTCCCCCGACATGAAAATCCCGAACCTGTTTACTGATTTCCTGAAATTGTTCGTCCTTTGTATTATAGAAAGTTGCCTTAAAGGGGGGCATGAAGACCTGTCCAACTTTTTCCTCAACCGACATCTTTGCAATAATCTTATCTATATCGCCAGATAACCGACTATTTGAAGTGGGGGAATTCGCCAAGACTAACCCATTGAAAATGGAGAAAGAAATTAATAGAAAAAAAATATGTGTAATAACTTTCGAATTCCTTGGAACATCATCTATTGAGGTCATAATAAAATCATCTCAAAATTTTCAATTTGAATTTGACAATAGGGAATCAATTCGCGTAAAAGTATATCCGCGCTTATCCAAATATTGAATCAGGTCGTCAAGTTTATAATAGAATTTATCTGTGCGATTGGGATGGGTACCGATATGAATAAGCAATATAAATCCGTTCATACCATTAGCAGAATTTTGCTCATATTCGGTAATACTTTTCCAAATTTCGCTGCTTGAGCGATAATTCTTCATCTCTGGTGTGGTGTAATCTGCGTGGGATATCGTTCCTGGACTATAATTGAATAATACCAATCCGTTGTCACGGCTCCAGGCAGCAATTGAATCATTATACCACTCGTAAGGTGGAATAAAGTACGGAGCGTCACTTTTCTTGATACCAAACAGGCTATCCATCGTGGCATAATTGGCCAGGATATCGCTGGTAAATTCTTCTTTGGTTACCAGCAGAGAATCCCGATCCTCCCAACTGCAGTAAAGCAAATGTTTGTCCGAATGGGGGCCCAGATAATGGCCTTCAGATTTCAATTGTGAAATGAGCTCCCGATTTTTAGGATTCCGGTAAAAATCTCCAGTGAAAAAGAAACCCGCTATGACACCACGTTTGGACAGTGTATTTAGAATTTCATAACCCCCATCATTAAAGTCACCCCCTGTGAAGATGAGCGCAATTTCCTGTTGAGTTGTGTCTCCCCTGATAATAGCGCCGTGCGAGTATATAAACTGTGATTGGGATGAATTACAAGAAGTTATTGAGACCATAAAAACTATGGTCATTATAGAAACAACAAATCGAGGAATAAAGGGTGACAGGGAATCCAATTAATAACTCCTTCATTGTTTAACTGGAGACACCATAACACTTAATCAATCCTAAGCTCCAACCAGGAAGTATGCTTTCCTCAAGAGTAAGTGATCAAATTAGCCTTAGAAAAACCTTAAGTGTTATGGTGCTCCAATTAATTACTCACGTATTCGAAACGACCTTTACTTAAGTAAGATCATCTTTCTTGATTTCTCAATATTCGATGATTGCAGTCTATAAATGTAGATACCTGCAGGTAAACCATTACTATTAAAGGTCACTTCGTGAGTCCCTTTTTCCTTGTACCCATTAAAAATCTCAGTCACTTTTCGTCCATTAATATCAAAAACGGTAATTTTAACTTTCCCCGCTTTTGTAATATTAAATGGAATGACTGTGGATGGATTAAATGGATTCGGATAATTCTGGTAGAGCCTGAATTCTGATGGAACCTCTGTGTACTGGTCATTTTCAATACCAACGCCACCTTTTACATAGACATAAACGTACCCCATATTGGTACTGGGGACGAACATGGTGTTGCCATCCTCGGAAATGAGATTGCCGCGGGGCCCATTAAAATACCAGGTCCCTCGATGCACCACGGAGGTATCCGGCATCATGACTTCA
>Ga0180434_10004505_pt1 | contig 16925 bp, 22 predicted proteins | sample SS_ome_7_FD_132453 | JGI IMG/M metagenome (GOLD analysis project Ga0180434, IMG submission 132453) | Hypersaline lake sediment archaeal communities from the Salton Sea, California, USA - SS_1_D_2 metaG | ecosystem: Environmental > Aquatic > Non-marine Saline and Alkaline > Hypersaline >...
GAAGGGGCACGAGGACTGCTACAAGTACCTCGCTGAGTTGACCGGCTTCACGGCGGAGGTGACGGGCCTCTATCGCGTGAGCCAGGAACTCTACGTCACGGTCGCTGCGGCAGGCGCGGAGACCTACGACGTGGGGGAGGACGGGGAAGGACGTTCCGGGACGGACGGTAGCTTGAACGTGGTCGCCGGGCTCGTCCAGTTCTCATCGCCTACGGCGGCGTTCCTGGAAGGGGACGTCGGCAGGCACATCGACGTCACCGGGACAGGTGGAGGGACCAACGACGGGCTCCGCACGATCAGCCGCGTCGTGGACGCGAACACCGTCGAGTTCCGCTCTGTCGACTCGATGACGGGCGCGTCCGACGCGCAGAACGGGTCGATTGAGTGGCGCATCGTGCGCCTCTACGCCGACCAGGCCCCACTGCTCCCGTTCCACGACGAGATCATGCACGACCTCATGGAGTACCTGAAGGGCTCCACGGTCTTCCAGATCGACAAGTACTGCTGGGAGCAAACTCCGGCCCCGTGGAGCACGCTCCTCGGACCGGGAGACGCTGGGGACGGTCGCATCTTCATCACGTCGGTGGACCCTCCCGGACCTTCGGCCTTTCCCACGAGCTACACCTTGGAGGGGAGAGGGGACTTCGAGGTCGCTGTAGGGCTCGGAGGGGGCCGCTGGAGGCTCACGGACTCGGACCCTGCCACCTACTTCCTGGAGACCGTTCCGACGCTCCATGAGGACTACAGCGGCACAGATGGGGACTTCCAAGGGCTGTTCAACTGGTTCATCACCCCTTCGTTTGCCTTTGTGGCTGCGGACGCGGGGAAGGTGCTCGTGGTGTGGAACGCTGCGACCCCGTCTCAGAACAAGGCGTACATCATCTCGTCTGCTGGTGTGTTTGGGTCCTACGGAGTGCTCGTGCTGTCGGTGAGCGTCAGCGAGGACGGGAACGACGGGAATCTCCACTTCCAGGTGCTCGACCCGGACGCGACGGGTACGGACGGTGCCCTGACAGCGCCGCGACGCTTCACGACGACGGCCCCGGCCTTCGTGGCGACGGACGAAGGCAAGAGGCTCATCGTCTCGGATAGTGGCTCGGGCAACAACAGGCAGTTCGTGATCGAGACCTACATCGACGCGAACAACGTGGACTTGGCCCCCTACGACTCCCCGGCCACGCCAGACGCGAACAACGGCTCCCTGACGTGGGCGATGTTCTCGTACAGGTTCACGGTGCAGGCGACAGAGCCCCCGAACGTCGGCGCTGCGAGTCTGGAGTACATCTGCCCCGAGCAGATGACGTGTAGCTACTGCCGCTCGAACAAGGCGCTCGTGGAGGCCAGTACGCCCTACCTCTTGGAGAAGGGGCTCGACCGTCTCCGCGACCGACTGGAGCAGGGGAGGCCGAAGCACGTCGAGTTGGTCGAAAACTTCGGGTTCGAGGTGAACGCGAGCCTCAACCTGACAGCCACCGTGGACTCCCCGTGAGGTAGCAGATGCCCTTGAACATCACAGCAGTGATCACAGACATCGGACGGCAACGGCTCATGGAGGGCTGGGGGCAGACGACGGCCCTCACCTTCATCACGAGCTTCAAGGTCGGCGAGGGCGGCTGGGAGAACACGCCGGGCGGGCAGGTCCCGCGAGACCCGACTGACGAGGGTCCGAGCGCGAACCGAGGGCCGACGTTGACGGACCTCGACTGCGTCGTGAACTCCTCCGACTACCCGGTGGACTCGCGGGCGACCTTCTCGAAGGCTCTGGCACTGGTCAACTTCGCCTTCACCGGGAACACGACGCTGGAAGCGACATGCTTCCTCGACTTCGGTGAGTTCAACAACGATGGGTATGGAAACTCCCCCGAGATGTACGAGATCGGCCTCTTCAACTCGGCGAGCGAGATGGTAGCCTATGGCACCTTCCCGCGTGTGGAGAAGAACAACGGCGTCTCCCGGACCTTCACCGTGAAGATCAACGCGGACAGGAGCTAGGTATGCCTACTTTCATCGAGCAATTCGCGGACGCGGAGATCAAGGTCCGCTACAAGGAGCCCCTCCTGACAGGGGGCCTCGATCAGATGCTCACGGGTATCACCCCGCAGGGTATCCACCGAGGCTTCCGGCTCGCGACGAACGTGGCGAACCTGACGGTGACGGTCCAGGCCGACCCAGCAGACAACGACCACATCGCGGCTTACACGACGGACGACGGGTACACGCTGCGTCTGCGGAGGACGGGGGGCGACTTCAACCTCGACCTCTCCCCGTTCGTGAGCACGACCGTCGTGATCGCAATCTTCGCCGAGTACGCCAACGGCGTGACGACCTTCGCGGAGATCCGGGCCTACGAACTAGACCCGGTGGATGAGTTCACAGGGGCGGCAGAGCGTGGCGAACTCGTGGTGCTCGGGACCGTCGTGGTCCCGGCGTCCGGCGTCATCCCCGAAGCAGACATCGATCCGACCTATCGCACGCTCGCATGGGACCACGTCGGCTCTGACGCTGCGGAGTGGGAGCAGGTCGTCGAGAACGGGAGCTTCGAGCTTGCCGCTGACGACACGTCCTTTGTCGCTGCGGACCGAGGGTTCGTACCACACTGGGACACGCAGTACATCCCGACACAGCACACGTGGTCGATCGACTCCTCGAACCCCTACGTTGGCAACTACGCGCTGAAGGTGACGGGGACAGGCGTGGCCCCTCCTCTCGGCAGCGTCATCCCAACGGACCGGATCATCGCTGTCCAGCCTGGGCAGTTGATCCGGGCGTCGTTCTGGGTCCGAGGGGAGAACTGGCCTACCATCGGTCCGGCGGGGACGATGGGCATCCAGTTGAACTTCTACGGTCACCAGTTGAGCTTGCTCGCCTTCCGGGTGGCCCAGGACAAGTCCCTCAGCGGCACCTTCGGCTGGACGCGGGTCGACGAGTACATCGAGGTCCCCTTCACGCCCTCTGGCATCGAGTGGTGCGTACCGTCGATCGTTGTGCTCGATAGCCCTACCCCGGCGACGGTGACTGACTCTCTCGTCTTCGATGACGTTCGCATCTGGGTCGAGAAGGGTCCGCCTACCCTTCCCATCTCGTCGGTGCAGGACGGCCTGACGAACGGAGGGCAGGTTCTCGGCCAACTTGGAATCGCGGAGGCGAACGTTACTCAGTTCGGCATCACGCAGAACCTCGACTCGTTCGTCAAGGGCATCCTCTCGCTCCACAAGCTCGACAACCTGTTCGGAGTGAACCGCTATAGGTGGAGTCGCTTGGATGACGAGCCGTTCAACCTACTGATGAGCGAGGGGTCGATCCAACTGACGGGGTTCATCGGGACGGAGGAAGAGGCAGAGCTACCGCGCCTCGCCATGGATACGGCACCCTCAGCCACGAGCAACTACACCCATCTGCTCCAGGCGCTTCCGCAGACGCTAGGGTGGGCCGGTGCACGCATCTACTCTGCCCTTTGGGGTCCGGGGGCAACGTCTGCACTTCTCATCGTCTTGAACGCTTGGTGGGACCAGAGTTTGTTCTCCGGGTTCGGGGGGTGGAACCTGGACGACAGCACCGAGCACGCCACGCTCCTTTACGTCGCGAATGATGGCGTCCTGGAGTTGTATCAGTACGACCAGTCTGGAGGCACCCCGTTCGACATCTTCGGGTGGGACAGGGTGTTTGGTGTAGACGGCTTCGATTCAGACAACAATCTCATCGAAGGACCGCTCGTGCCGAGAGCGTGGGCTCGTTTCCAGGCTGGCCTGGGTGCGGTGACAGTTCACAAGGAAGAGGGCATCGCCAGCATCGTTGTCAACGGTGGCGACTCTAGGATTCTGGACATCACGCTGGATGATCACGTCGAGGGCGGGTACATCTGCGCGGTTGGAACTTCCTTCTTCACGAGCCACATCGTCAATCTCGCAGAAACGGGGACGAACACTTTGGAGATGCGTGGGTACTCGGCGGCTGGCGTGTCTCAGATCGATTTTGCGGGGGCCGTCTCGAATTACTCCATCGTGGTCCTGGGGCGGGAGGCATAGGATGAATGTCCGAACGGTCACGTCATACAGCATCGGGAAGCACCTCCTCGTTCCAGAGTTGGAGCAGGACGGAATGGTACTCACGGTTACGATCCAAGGCGAGGTCCGGTCGCATGGGAAGTCGTACCCGACCCCGGGATCTTTCGATTTCCGAGCAACGAGTCACGCGACGGAGGAGATCGGCGTGTGTGGCTATCTCGTGCTGGACTCTGAGGAACAACTGGACCTACTCATCGACCAGGTGGGCGGGGACTTTCCGTCCGAGCGGTACGAGTTCGAGCCGGACGGTCCTTACACGCGAGTCGCGCTCCTGTTCTCGTTCCGCGTTCCGCCGGGGCTGACGAAGCTGGATGAGGTCGAGGTGGTTCTCTACCGCACCCTAGCCCGAGAGAAGCGGGAAAGCTCTAAGCCCAGGCTTCACCAGATGGGGGAGGCACGGAAGGCTGGAGCCGACCTCGATCCGGAGGGAGAGTAAGATGGCACGAGGGCCTAAGCTGACGTCGGACATCCCGTCCCACGCAGAGAAGGAGCGGAAGGCGCGCAAGCGCAGGCGAACGGAGCAGCAAGCGATCAAGGCGTTCGAGGGTAAGGTTTTTGCTGATCTCACGAGCGAGGAGAAGGACACCATTCTGAGGCTGCTTGCTGTTCGAGCCGGGTTCGTGGAAGAGTAGGAGGCACTATGACACGCATCCGATACAGCATTCAGGCGTCAGTCTCCTCGACCTCGGCCGAGGAGAAAGACCTGGGCAACGTCGCTTACGAGGTCGTCAACGACGACCCCGGCGAGGGCGGCGTCCGGAAGACGCTTCTGGCGGCGGGCGCGACCGACGTGTCCGTGATGATGAACGAAATCTCAGCGGCCCGGTTCGTCCTGATCAAGACGAACACCGTCGACCCGACCGACACGCTGGGCGCCATCACGATCAAGAAGAACGCCATCGGGGGCGAGGAGATCACCGTCGAGCCCCTGCCCGGCGCGACCGAGGCGCACATGCTCCTCTCGACGTCCGGCATCACCGATCTCTTCGCGACGAACGCGCTCACTGTCGACGTCTACGTCACTGTCATGGCGGTCGGGGACTGACCGCGATTCGGGTAGCTTGACGCGACGATCGAAGTTACACTAGGCTCTGTCAGGAGAACACGAGGCTCAAAGCCACAGGGAGGTTCCCATGCTCGTCACAGTCACCAACACCGCTGGCCGTGCCATCAACGCCCCCGCCGTGGGCGAGGACGGCGTCGCGCTTCCGGGCGGGAACCACCCGTCCGAGGCCACGCACCGCACCGACCCGCTCCCCTACCCGTTCGACCTCACGGGCGAACTGGCCATCGCGGGAACGGTCCAGAAGCCGATGCACCCCCGCGACTGGCGGTACAGCCGCTCGCAGATGCGCGGGATGCCGGTCTCCGAGAAGTGGAACCAGATGGTCCAGGCGGGCGTCGTGACGCTGACCGTCGCCGCGCAGGCCAACCGGCGCGACAGCGAGGAACTGTACGTCAACCTCGTCTGATCGCTCGGCGGGCTCACCCTGAAGCGGGGCAAGCTCCGCGCCTGGAGGACCGATGTCACATCTGATCAAAGAGGTGAAGCGCCGAGTGCTCGCCCCTGGGCCGTTCGCCCAGTGGAAACACGAGGCGTCCAACCAGGCGCGGCCTGACCTCGCGAACCTACTTCCGTCCGCGAGAGCGGTCGCGGCTCAGTGTGAGTCGCTGGCCGCTGTCGTTGGCGGGGGTCTTCGTGAGGACACGCGGCGGGTCGCCTTCGCCATCATGCAGAACCTCCACCCCATCGTGGAGGCCATCGACACCGACGCCGGGCTCTACCTCGGCAACGCCGTCGAGGCTCTGCGGAAGGTCGGGGCAGATGTCTGAGTTTGTCCTGCGACCGGCTCACCTCCGGGAAGGGAAGTTCGTTCCCGACCGTGTGGACGAGCAGGTCGTCTTGGACTGGGCCGCTCTCGTTGAGCGGTTTTCACCAGCCAGGACGCGCGCGGGGGCCATGATCCTCCGAGCTATCCGGCCTGGCATGTTCATAGGCACGCGGCGGCAGAGGCAGGGGGTCACCACCTTCTACTTCGACGCGGCGGGCCGCTCCCGCAACGCGGCGCACGTTCTGAAGCAAGACCCCCTGTTCGAGGAGTCGGTCGTGGAGGTGTTCTACGTCGACAGCGTGGACTGGGGGATGAAGCTCCAGGAACTAGGCGCGGCGTAAGGGTTATGATAATCTCGCCGCGATCAGGCGTCGAAGGAGGCCGAGAAGTGGAAAGCACCGAAAGGATCATGGGGCTCGTGGAGGAGGTTCGCGACATCCTCGATCTCCACGAGGTCATCTCCGGGGCGCATCGGAAGCGCGTCTTCAGCAAGATCAAGGCGTCGCACGACCCGAACAACCCCAAGCACCATCCGGACGCGACCCAGCACGCGAAGAAGGTGCTGAAGAAGATCAAGCAGGGTCACGCGAGCAGCACGACCCACAACCCCTTCAAGAACATCAAGAAGGGGAAGCACCTCGGCGGGACCTCCGGCGACGTCGCGAAGGAGAAGGGGCCGAGCACGACCACGCCCGGCACCAAGCGCAAGAAGTGGCGCTGTCGGTGCAGCCACTACCACTGCATCTGCACGGGGAAGGGCAAGGAAAACTCCGGGCAGGTCAAGCACGTGGAGATCGGCCGCGCCTACAAGAAGGGCTACAACAAGCGCTACAAGGCGTGGCGCGCGAAGCACGCCAACCGCTACGCCCCGGGCGGCAAGGCTGGCTTCAAGAAGCCCGTCAAGCCCGGCAAGAAGGGCCACGAAGAGGACTAGGCCCTGGGAGGTCTGAGTGCCGACGCTGGGAACCCTAGCGGCGGGGATCAAGAGCGTCGCCACCACTCGTCGGAGTGAGGTCTACATCACCGAACTCGACGAGGAAGACCGTCCTCTCGTCGAGGGGAACTCCGTCCAGTGGCGGAAGTTCCAGTACTACCCCGAGTCCATCGCGGACACCAAGCAGGTCAGCTACCAGCCGAAGGAGGTTCCTGGAGGCTCCCTCCCGCTCTACCAGTGGACGGGAAGCGGCGAGCGCACAATCTCCTTCACGGCCGTCTTCACCACCGACATTGACCACCTGGCGATGCAGCATACGATCGAGATTCCAAATCTCATCGACTTCGTTCGGTCGGATGTGGACTTCGTTCGAGGGGACTCCCCTCTACCTTCCGGTGCGACGGAATTTCTGAGTTCTGTTGACGCGGCGGTCGAAGAGACGTTCACCAGGGCACAAGCGTCGGGCGTCAAGGAGAGGAACCCGTATATCCCGGGGATGCTCCTCTGGCTCCGGCGCTTCATGCTGCCGCGCTACGGGGACAACGCCGAGATCGGGGTCCCAATCACGCACCCGCCTCGAAAGCTCATGCTCAACATGCCGGGTACGGACATCGAGCTATTCGGCGGAGCAGGTGGCTTCAGCCAGCGCGGTGGTGGGGTCCTCTGCGTGATGACGACCTGCGACATCAACATCGAGGCTCTGTTCCCCTCCGGCAACATCCGCATCGCGACGGTCAGCCTCGCCTTCTCAGAGGTCCCGCAGCGGGGCGGAGCGGTCCGATTCCCCTCCGCGACGGGGCTCGACGATCACATGAACCTCCACGCCCTGCCGACGACCGGCCGCTTCGGAGGCGGAGGATGAGCCGAGAAGGGGTCCTGAAGGCTCTGGAGGAGACGCTAGGGGCTCCCAGCCCTGTCCGGTCTTCTGCGTCCTGGAGAGGCTTCCAGGCGCCCTACGGCAGCATCACGCAGACCCTCGCCCCGATGAACCGGGACGGAGCCCAGCAAGCGTGGCCCTACCGGACCCAGACGGCTGAGGTCGTCTGGAAGCACGCCTCCGAACTCATCCCCAAGCACCCTGAGATGAACGAGGCCGACATCCTGAAGAAGGCGGTCGAAATCTCAGGCGTTGACGCCCTCGACCTCTCTCCGGAGGACTGGCGCCTCTTGGAGATGGCGATCGAGTGGCGCAAGGCCGGAGCCGCCTGGCAGAAGCGTCCTCGCATTGGTGGCAGCGCCCCTGGAGGACCCTACGACTCCTGGGGCATGGGCCACTGGCTTCCAAAGCGCGGCGCACCGTAGCCCTTGTCGTATAATCCCCGGAAGTGGTAGCTTTCAGGGTGATATGCCGCAGCCGATCCTTTCACACATAGACGAGATCGAGGCGGAGGCCGAAGAAGCGCCCGAGCCGGGGCAGGACTGGATCATGATCCCGGTCCCGAACGAGGTGTACCGGGCGCTCTCGAACGCAGCGGCGCGGAAGAACCTGACGGTGGCCCAGCTACTCGCGAAAGCCATCGGGATAGCGATCGAGGAGGACTGATATGCCTTTCCCCACCGGATGGCCACCGCGAGTGCCTTCAGGGACCCGGAGTATTCGGGCCTACGTAGCCGCGACGGCGACTGCGGCCTATGCCGACAGGGCGTACCTGTGGCACCAGTTGACCGGAGCCAACCCGTTCACGCCCCTCCCGGACATCCGACCGGGTGAGGACGTCTCGGCGCCGGACTACAGCGGACCTCACGCAGTACCTCCGACTCCGGCCGGGACCGGGCAGCGCGGGGACGACCCCGAGCCGATGATCTGGTCGAGTTCGATCAAGATCATCAACGAGGGGGGCTCGGACATCTTCTTCTCCTTCGACGGCGTGAACGACCACGGGAAGGTGCCTGCGAACTCCGAACTGCACATGACCGATGTCTACGAGGCCGGGATCGCCATTCGAGGCGCTGGCAACGACTTCATCGTTTTCGCGTGGTGACGTTATGGCGAAGAAGGGATACGAGCCACCGCCTCTAGGGCTCCTCGGAATGAAGCTGGGGCAAGCTCTGTCGGCCATGAAGGCGGACAAGCCCAAGGCGCAGGACATCCAGAAGGGCGGGCCGAAGCTGAAGCCCATGAAGAAGCACCCGCCCACGCCCTCTCACGGCAAGAGCAAGGCCCACCCGCCCGGCTACGTGCAGAAGGGTCCGAAGAAGCCGACCCCGATCAAGGTCTACGACTACAAGGACCCGAGAACGAAGGAAGTCGACCACCACCTCGTCGCGCTGAAGGTGCCGCGCGACAAGATGTCCCGCAGCGAGTTTACCGATCGGCTGAAGGAACTCGGCGTACCACTCGCGGTCAGCCACAACAAGATCGTCACGGGCAGCTACTCGCTCATCGCTGTCGCTCCAAAGGCGGAGGTGAAGGCAGCGTCGGCCAAGAACCCAGGAGCGCTGATCCACGGGAAGCCACCCAAGCCGAAGAAGTGGACCTCGGCAGGCTGCGTCGTGCTCGACTCGATGGAGGACCGCGACCACGTCTACATCATCCTCCCGTCGAACCACTACGGGCCGTGGACGCTCCCGAAGGGGACGGTGGACAAGGGCGAGTCGATCAAGCAGGCGGCGCTCCGAGAGGTCTGGGAGGAGACGGGCCTGAAGGTCAAGATCCTCAGTGGGGCCGGAGCTTACCTCGGGAAGTTCGAGGGCGGCTTCTCCTTCACCCACTTCTTCCTGGCGGTGAAGGTCGGCGGGCACCCTCACCCCACGGCCGAGACCGAGAAGGTACTTCTGGCGACCTGGGAAGAGGCTGAGCGGAAGTTCAAGCACAGCAAGCGGGACAAGATCGTCATCCGGAAGGCCCAGGCTGCGCTGGCGCAGCACTACCCACCGGAGTAGACGGCAGGTGCGGGAGATGGACGATGGCGTGGTATTTCCTTCGAGTCCCGGGGTGCGGGACTCTGTCGGCGGTCAAGAGCTACCGCCAAGAGATCGCGAAGGTCGGACGGGTCCATGAGTGTGACATCGGGACCGAGATCAACCCCAATGCTGGTTGGTACGTGGTCAACGTCAATCTCCCCAACGTCCAGGCGGTCCGGGAGAGGCTGAGAGACCTCGACATCAGCGAGCACGTCGACCACATCGAGGCACTGCTCCGAGCCCGGGACGGTCGGGCCTGTTCCAGGCAACTCGGCTTGTTCTGAGCGCCCTCGTCAGCTATCCTTCTACCGCGTTTCGATGTACGATCACGGGGTTAGAGGGGGCCGATGAAGGCGAAACTCAAAGCGTTCTGGAAGCGATCGAAGTGGGTTCTGATCGCGGTGGCCGGGGGCGTGCTCCTGGTCGTCGCGTTTCTGCTCCGAGGGCTCTTCATTCGCCGCGACCCGGCGCCCGAGCCAGACGGACCTCAGCCTCTCCCTCCCATCGACGAGCGGATCAAGGAACGAGTCGCCAAGGTCGAGGAGGAGGCCACGGTCGCACGCATCGAGGCCAAGGTTCGGGCGGACACCGACCGGGAGCAACTGGAGCGCATCAACCAGGTGGAGGACGGGGCAGAGCGTCGCCGTCGCCTCGCCGCGATGCTGAGGAGATTGTGATGGATCATCTCGTCGAAGAGTTCCGGCACCTGAGCGGTGTCGGACCATCTCTTCTGGAGAAGACCTCGGCCGACCCGATGCTGGGCGTCCTCGCCAAGGCGTTCTCCGTCAAGGCCCTAAAGCCTGCCGACGTGAAGTACCTGCTCTACCGGAAGGTCGGGCACGGGGTGGAACTGGAGGACAGGGCGGAGAAGTTCGGCGGCATCCTCACCTCGGTCGAGGCGAAGGAGGCTGACCCGAAAGCTCTGGTGGCCTTCCTGAAGAAGCACGGCGCCAAGCCTGCCCCGAAGGTCGAGTCCGTCGAGCCCCTGGGCGAGAAGCGCAAGGGGAAGCCCAAGCGGATGAAGGACGTCCGCGCTCACCAGGTCAAGACCCCGTCGAGTGCAGTCATCTGGCGGCAGTTCAAGGACGCGACCGCCATGCTCAACTCGCTCTCCAGCGCTCTCACCCTCGCCGGGCACAACGCTGAGGCCGACGCGATCGACCACCTCCGGGGGCAGGTGCAGGGCGTCAAGAACAAGATGCACGGGCTGTAGGATGGACTACTCGGACGCGCAGATCATCGAGGTCATGCACCGGCTCGGAATCAGCCAGCCCGATCTCCTGCGTGCCCAGTCCAGCCAGCGAGCCCTCGACGCCTTGAAGGCTCGCCTGAAGCCCGCCTATCGGGCACTCGCGAAGGAGTGCCACCCCGACAAGACCAACGGGGACGACGACCTCGCTGCCCTGTTCCAGTTGGCGACCCATGTGGTAAAAGAGATCGAGTCGATGCAGGCCCATCCCAACCCGCGCCGGGTGAAGTGGGCCGTGCGAATCCGCTCCACGAGCGTGACGTAGGAGGCCCCGATGGCGAACCTTCTCGAAGAATCCCGAAATCTTATGCCTGGCAAGGGGCGGTCGCACTGGTCCATGAACGAGTCGAGCCTGGACTGGAAGAGCGCCGCGAAGAAGCTACTCGCCAAGCGAACCGGCAAGCGCCAGCACGACCTTCACTACCGGGCCTACCTCCGAGCCATCATCTCTGGCGACACGGCTCAAGCGACTCACATGGTCCAGAACTTCCCGGCCGCGAAGAAGGCGAGGGCGGAACTCATCGACCTCGCAGGCATGGGCGAGGGCATGGAGGAAGGGACCCACACCCCGAGTGACCTCGCAGCGCTCGCGAAGAAGGCCGAGGGGAAGATCGACGCCAAGGTCCGCGTCTCCGAGTCCTCCTTCACCGCGAAGAGAGGCGGGTGCACGGTCACCGTCTCCCTCGCGAAGGGGAAGGGGCAGCGCGGCGTTCTCGTTACCTGCGGGAAGAAGGCAGTTCGTCTCGGAGCCAAGGGCGAACTGACGAGGTTGGCAGACAATGTGGCGGCGACGGTGAACCGTATGCTTCGGGCCTCGACCGAGAGCGTCGCCGGAGCCCCCGGAGCTTTCGCCATCTCGGACGCGGAACCTCCTTCCCTCGAAGCCATGAAGGCCGACCTCATCGACCGCTGCCGGAACCCTCGCTGGGAGTACCCTGCGTGGGCGCTCCCGAAGGTTCAACTCGACGAGGACGACGAGTGAGTGACCGCGACGAACATCTGGAGGCGGTCAAGGCTCGCCTTCGCCTGAGAGTCCCCGGCCTGAAGAAGTCCATCGGTGCCGGGGACGTCGTCCGTAAGGCGACCGAGGCGCTGGGCATCGAGCACTGCTCGGACTGCGACAGGCGGAAGGACCGGATGAATCGCTGGCTCCAGTTCGACGCCTACCTGGAGGAGCGTGAGGCATGAAAAAGCTCCCGATCTTCTTCCTGCTCGTCATGTTCGGCTGCGCGGCCACGCAGACGCCGGAGGTGCGACCATTGGTCGCTGAGGACCGACGCCCCGAGGCGCGGGAACTCGCCGCCGACGTCCGTGACGAGCCGCTGCCAGAGGGCACGCCCATGACGCCGGGCGAGGACTACGTCATGCCCATCGAGGAGGGGCAGTGCCTCAACGATGAGGGCACAGCCGTCTCTGACGGGCCGTGTCCGGACCAGAGCGGCATTGTCGTCAGCGAGGCGCGCGCGAACCGAGACGCGCTCTATCGCATCCGCTACCGCGAGATGAGGACGACCTACGAGTCGGACCGCCGTGTGTGGTCGGCGCACCGGGAACTGTACGAGGCCCAGATCGCGGCCGACCGCGAGGAGATCGCGAGCTTGCAGCCGACGTGGTGGGAGAGGCATGATGGGACGATCCTGACAGCGGTCGGGGTCATCGTCGGGGCGGCGATCACGGTAGCGATCACCTTCGCCGTGAACCAGGCGTCGGAGGATTAGGGTGTCGGACGTGTTCACAGAGGCCCAGAGAGCCAAGCTGCAAGCTCTGAGCGAAGGCACCATCGACGACCAGTGGATCAAGGGTATCCGCGCTGGCTGGAAGAAGCTGGTGAAGCAGACCCAGAAGTTCAAGGGTCGCCGCTCGAAGGCCCCGAAGATCGACTTCCAGTACATCCAAGACGCCTCGGAGAGCGGCGAGGCGGCGCTCCAGAATGTCAGGCGCTACATCGGTCGGCTGCGTGACGACCTGCTCATCAACAAGGGCTTCTGGGATCTTCCCTCTGAGGCGCAGGGGAAGAAAGAAGTCAGCATGGTCCGGCGCTACAAGACCAAGGTCATCGACGAGTTGGACGCCGCTGAAGAGGCGATCGACGACGGGATCATGAGGGTCAAGGGTGCCTGGACCGACGCGCAGGAGGTCGATCGCTTCGGCCACACCGGGTACTGGTACAAGCAACTCCAGAACAACAAGGAGAAGTTCGACTGGTATCTCAACGGTATCGGCGTCAACGTGGACGACGCGATGAAGGCGGCGGACGCGGCAATCTCCAACCGACTCCTGCGCCATCTGTCCAAGATGCTCGCCACGTCGTTCAAGCACGTGAAGGAGTACCCGACCACGGGCAGCGAGAAGTGGCGGAGCAAGAAGCGCTATGTGAAGAAGCAGGTTCCCATCGACTGGGGCGAGCACGAGCCTGAAGTGGTGCACCTCGGCAAGGCGACGGTCGTCTTCCAGGACATGCCACGCATCGGGGATGAGCCGCAGGGTATCATCTCACCGCGAAAGGTCGGCTCGCACAGCTACACGAAGTCGGGAGGCTCTGAGAAGAAGCTGACGTCGAGGACGAAGTACGGCGGCGGGTACATGCACCCCAGGCGCCGAAAGGAGTTCATCGACGGGCTGAAGGAGGTCCAGCAACGCCTCCAGGGAAAGCGCCTCAGCAATCTCTTCCGTGGGGTGTTCAAGGTAGAGCCAGCCGAGAGAGCGGGGACCAACCCACTCGGCGCTCATTTCGGTGTCGGCGGGAGCCACCACCGACTGACGAACGAGATCAAGATCTACGGCACGCTGAAGAGCAAGCCAGCGATCGTGAAACTGGTGCTCCACGAGTTGGGGCATCGGTACTACTACAAGCACATGACGCGGGAGGACCGGGCCAACTTCAACAAGTGGTTCGGGAAGGTCAAGGCAGTCTCCGAGTACGGCGCGACCAATCCGGCGGAGGACTTCGCGGAGGTCTTCGCCTACTACGTCCTCGGTGAGCACCTGACCAGAAGCCAGATACAGCGCTTCCGGCAGTTCATGACGGGCGAGAGACCGAGGACCGAGGCCATCGAGGAGAGCACGGCCACGAAAGCTCAGAAGTGCAAGTACTGTGACGAGCCTGCCGCAGTCAGCCTCATCTGGGCAGATGGCCGGGCCTACATTCCGTGCTGCAAGGCGCACGAGCGAAAGGCTCGGAACCAGATTCGGAGCCAGCGCGACTCCGTCTGCGACGTCAAGCAGGTCGAGCAGGGACCCTTTGCGACCCCGTCTCAGCGAGGGCAGCAGATGGGTCCCCAGACCCGCGCGGAGTCCTACTACCCGCCTGGGCACCCCGCAGGGCTCATGCAGAGCGCTCTGGAGGCCCCTCTGTCGTTCGTAGAGGCCGAGGAGCCGGGAACCCACTTCGGGCTTCAGGCGGACCCTCAGCGCGCTCAGAGCGCCTTCCAGGAGGCCCCAGAGGACACCACGCCTCGGGCTCGCATCGGCAGGCGCTCGACGCCGCGCGGCGCGGTCCACACGCAGCACTCCGGCCCGGACATCCAAGGGGTGACTGGCAAGCCGATCAAGCGTTCAACGACAGGTCGCCACGGCCGAGGGACGCGGGGCTACACCCGGAAGGTCGTGAAGCCCGACCGTGAGGTCCAGGAGATTCCCGACTCGCTGCTCCAGATGCTCGGGACCGACTGGAAGATGATGCGGGCTCACCGGGTGCACGACAACCGGATGACCATCAACATCGACGGCGTCAGGTTCTCCGTGTACACGAGGAGAGGATGATGTCACCCGAGAAGGCGTACAAGCGCGTCTACACGGCGTGGGCGATCTATAACGGCGACACGAGGCTGAAGAGGTCCGGTGTCGTCGAGTTCCATCAACTCACCGACGCAGACGTCAAGCTGGCCGCGAAGTACGCCAAGGGCAACCCGGGCCGGATGTCGATCGTGCGGGAAGCCCGAAAGGAGCGTCGAACGATGCAGACGGAGTCACACAGCCACCTTCACCGGCTCGTGGAGGCGAGGGAGGACGCGATGAACCAGGACACGATGACCGAGGCCCGCAAACTCGCCGGACTCCGTCCCACGCTCCCGAACCTGGAAGAGGCGACTCAGATCTACAAGATAAAGGGTCTGACCGCGAAGAGCATGAGCAATCCATCCAAGGTGATGCGAGCGGTCTATGAGGCTCTTCCGCGCTGGTTGAAGCACAAGCAGCCGCACGGACAGGTCTACATGGCGCACAACGACGACGTCGTCATCGGGACGTTCCGGCTCACTGGTCAGTGGCACCGGGACGGTTCTATCACGACGATGCTGAAGCGTGGCGGGAAGGTTGTCAGCTACGCCAAGAGGACCACCCCGGAGGGGGCTCTCCGCGAGTACCAGAGCTACCTCAACACAGCCATCAACAACTACGAGGCCAGCCAGTTCAGCGGGAGCGACGTCGAGAAGGCGAAGTTTTACGCGCCCGGACGCGGTGTCATGAAGAGGGTCGGACGGACCGTGACCAAGGCCCCGATCGAGTCGGTCGACGAGGGCGTCGAAGACCTCACCGAGGCGCCCTACAAGGTCGGCAAGGGCCACACCCACGGCAGCATGTCGGTCACGGCCAAGACCAAGCACGGGACCGAGTCGATCGCCTCGATCACCGGGCGCAAGGGCGCCTACTACATCGGCCACGTGCGCGGGGTCGCCGGACCGTCCGCCGCGAAGAAGTACAACAAGGGTCCGCACGCCACGGTCGACGACGCGGCGGCGGAAGCCTACCGCGCCTGGAACAAGGTCGGCCGCGTCTACATCGGCGAGGGCGACGACCTGGACGAGGAGGTCCGCGCCGGTCAGTACTTCGTCCTCGTGGACATCTCCATGCCGGGTGGGAAGCTCGCGAGCCGGAAGCTGTATCGCGGCACCAAGGAGATCGACAAGGTCGCGGAGAAGATGAACGCGAGCGGGCGCAACATCCAGGTCATCGACGCCAAGTGGTTCAAGCCCTCCTACGACATCATGTACGCGCAGGGCATGGTCGGGAAGCCCTGGGGCGAGGCGGTCGAGGACGTCGACGACCTCACCGAGGCGAAGACCTACAAGAAGGGTCAGATGCTCAAGCTCCGGCTCGGGCACCCGCCGAAGATCGAGACCTACAAGGTGCTCCGCGTCTACCCGACCAAGGAGCACGCGACGGGGCCGTTCCCGACGACCCTCACCCGGCTCATCCGGAAGGGCGGCGGCGCGATCCTCGTCGAGCTTCAGCCCAGCAAGAAGAGCAAGGAGCAGGACGGCGGCATTCACACGCCCGGACCGCGCGGCGGAAGCTGGCGCCCCAAGGAGTACATCGTCTACACCGACGCCGAGGGCAACGTGGACGGCGCCCCGGTCAGCCTGAAGCCTCACCAGTTCAAGCGGGTGATGAGCTACCAGGAGAGCACCGAAGACCTCACCGAGAGGAAGCGGCGCAAGCGTCAGCGTCGGGCGACACCAGCGTGGGGGCACGAGCACCGGGCACGCATCGGGCACCTGGCGCGCGAGGCGAAGAAGGCCAAGCTCTCCTTCGACCACGCTTGCAAGGGTGTGGAAGCCGCGATGGGAGGGTTCCATCTCTCCGACGCGCAGCGAGCGGAGATCAAGAACCTGGTTTCCCGTGCCTACGGGAAGACCCGCACGGAGGACAAGGACATGCAGGAAGCACTCGGCGTACCCGACCTCAACAAGTGGAAGATCACGCAGAAGGGCGGCAAGACCTTCTACACGATCAAGCTCCACGGCAAGACCGTCACCGTCAGCGAGAAGGGCGAGCCCGCGCGCTCCGGCCTCTACCGCTACCGCATCTTCATCGACGGCAAGCAGTACCAGAAGCAGGACGAGACCGAGATCAAGGGCGTCATGCGGACCGTCGAGAAGGCCGTCATGAAGCCGCACACCGAGGGCGTCGAGCCCATCGAGGAGATGGACATCATGGACGCC
>Ga0180434_10004506_pt1 | contig 16925 bp, 25 predicted proteins | sample SS_ome_7_FD_132453 | JGI IMG/M metagenome (GOLD analysis project Ga0180434, IMG submission 132453) | Hypersaline lake sediment archaeal communities from the Salton Sea, California, USA - SS_1_D_2 metaG | ecosystem: Environmental > Aquatic > Non-marine Saline and Alkaline > Hypersaline >...
AGCCATATAATCCCTTAAGCGACCGACAAGATCTTCAGATTCCATGAGCTTTTATCAGGTCCCTCAACAGATTTTAAACCCGGTCCTCGACTTAAAAATTTTAAGCGGGAGGATTGTATTACCAACTGATCTTGACCAGGGTCTTGCTAAGCAACTAAAAAGCGCAGGATTTATCGACTTAGTAGTCGCGGAAGACGATTCAAATTTTATCGACAGATCTTGGTGGCAAAGCCTTCCTGATTTCGACTGGACTATCGCCATCACACAGGGAATGGGGGAATGCGTTGACTGGATCCTTGAGCCAGGCTACGAGCTTTCAAAAAAAGGTCTTATTATTCTCGACAGGATCACCTTTCTGGAGCCTACGAGGAAAAGGTTTAACTTTCTTCAGAAACGACCTTTAAGCAACCTAGTAATTTTGAACCCAAGACCTGAATTCCGTGCGGACCAGAGAAAATCAAAGGACTCAGTAACGTCTGCGTGGTTTGTATACAACAAACAGAATTCGGCTTCGAAAGATACAAACATAAACTTCGATGTAAACTGGCAGCGACCGCAACCTTTTTCTGAAAGTGAAAGGACGCCTACAACTTCTGCTAACGCAGTATATTGAGGAACAGCAGAAAACTAACAAAGCACTTGAGAAGATCGCTGCGCTTCTCATTAGTAACCAACTTCTTCAAGAGTGCATTGACCACGCTGGTAAACCTCGAGAAGCCGATGTCGTTGCTGAGTTAGTAGCAGATTCCTTTTCTGCTGGACTTTGTCTTCTCAACGAGCTTGAGCAGAGAAACAAAGAATACGACTATCAAAAGTCAGAATTCTTTGTCGATACAGACTCAGGCGTAAGCGAGAACGACTCACTCGAATCATTCTGAAGCATGTCAGACACTAGGAAAACAATTAACGGACTTCGTCATTATCTGTGTCCTGGTGTACCTGATTACCTTCCTTCAGTAACGTCGATCCTAAGTGCGACTCAGTCTGCAAAGACTCAACAAAAACTTGCTCACTGGAACATCATGAACCCAGGTGCTGCTGACGAAGCAGCAGAGCGAGGAAGCTTTATCCACAACAGCGTTGAGAACCATCTTCGAGGTCTTCGAGTCGTCCCTCCTGAAAAGTACGAGCCTTTTTGGCGCGGAGTTCCTGAGTGCGTAGATAACTTGCTAGATGGAGGTCGAGTGCTCTGGTCTGAACGACCATTCAATCAACCGAGTTGGTCTAAATATGTTGGAGACGATGGTGTAGGAAGGATCTTTTATTACGATCAGAGTAATAAAAAAGGTTACGCAGGTTGTTGTGATCTTATTTATATGGACAATAATGCTGAAATCATTCTCGCGGACTTTAAGACAAGCGCTGGTCCTTACAGTACAAAATTCCCTAACAAAAAAACTAACGTTGACGAAAAAACTAAGAAAGCACTTATCTCAGGCGTATTCAAAGCGAAAAAGACAAGGCTTCAATTAGCTGCTTACAAACTTGCAGCGGAAACATGCCTAGGAATTAAAATTAACAAGACCCAAATAATCGTAAGCACACCGTTAGAACAATACCAAACTCAGGTATTTACATTCGGTGAAACCGAGGTTGCGAAGGACGAAGAAAACTGGCTTGCCTTAGTAGACAAGTACTACACAGAGGTCTTCCCAAAGCACTGCTAACAAAGCAGAATTAAAACTAGATTAAATGGGTGCAGGAACGCCCTGGATACGGCAGACTACTGTCACGACAAACACTCCAATGAATTTCATTTGCTCAATCAACTCCAAGGTAACCTATGCACTCAACAAAAGCACAGGCAAGATTGAAGCAGGTGGTGATTTCAGTGCGTTTAACTCTGGTTGGCAGCAGAAAGATATCCCCATAAGCGACATAGCCAACGAAGTTGGTAAGTCACATGGTCTATGCGCTTGGCACCTCATAGACGGCAAAAGAGAAAAGAACAACACCACGCCGCTGCAGGCTGGTCTGATCATCATCGATATTGACAACCAAGCTGATCACAAAGATGAAAAAGGTAACAAAGTTCAAAAACAAGAACTCACTTGGGAAGAAGCAGAGCAATTAGAAATTTGTCAAAAATATCTTTCTCTTGCATATAACTCACCTTCAACTTCAGATGGTTGGCCTCGGTTTCGTCTGGTATTTGGTTTAGAAAAACCAATTACAGATCCTGAGTTTTATCAGTGGTTTGTACGAGCTATCGCGAAAGATATTCCTGGTTCAGACATAAGAGCCACGCAGGCTGTCAACCTTTTTTATGGAGCTAAAAGTCAGTCAGACATTCTTTCAATAACAGACAAATTTATCCCGTCTGAAAAAATCACGAAAGCTCACAAGCATTTTATTTCTCTACCCAAAGAGAACAAGGGAGATAAAGGTGACGTATCTCAGGCGCTTCGAGATATTAACGTTGCGCCCGAAACTGGAACTGATCTGACAAGACTTTTGTCTAAGTCAGTTCGCGACATGCTCGATGGTGAGCCAGTTGATGATAGATCTCTCGCGGTCACAAGAGCGATCAAAGAAATTCTCGGTTGGAGGAACTGGCTTCATGAAAACAATATCACTGTAAACGTCTCACCGTTGACAGTAGCACATGATGTGTTCTATGCTGTTTACCAGTACCCAGCGGAGGTAGACGGCAAGTTTACGCGGATCATCGACAGCATCCGTGACGTTGACTCAGTGATGCCTTCAGTTGTGATGGCGTCAGAACACCGAGAACTGGCTGCTTGGCAACGTCTCAAAAAATGCGACAAGCAGACTTTTGACAAAGTTGCAACAGCAGAAACCAAAGCCAGTCTCACCAAAACAAAACCAAAACCGAAAAACTCGATTCTTAACATCGAAGATTTTTCAACCGATGTCACATCTACCACGGCGGTAGAAGACTTCACATCAACACCAACATCAAAACAAAAAATGACTACGCCGCAGACTCCAGCTCAGCTGGTAAACCTTGCTAATGCTCAGCAGCAACAACGAGCCTTTGCAGAAAATGACGTAGCTGAGCTGATTGCTACAAACCAGGGTGACGATTATCTCTACGACAGCACACACGACAACTTTTATACCTACGACTCTGACCTTGGTACTTGGTATGTGCAGGATGAGATGCACATCAAGAGAAGGATCGTCAAAGCTCTTGATACTTTTGTAGCTGCTGGGGTTCTCCCCAAGTATCAGTCCTCGACTGTCAACAGCGTCTATGCCATGCTCCAAGCGAGGATGCTTAAGTCGCTCGACGGAGGTCGCACCAGCGTTTTCTCGACTGGTAAAAGATACATTCCCTTTGCCAACGGCGCACTTAACAGCGATACGTTTGAATTTGAAGAAGGTAAAAACAAGGATCTTTACTTCCGGAGCCGTCTTTTCTACGACTGGAACGAAAACGCAAGCTGCCCTAAGTTTCTCCAATGGATGAAAGATTCTCTTCGTCCTAATCAAGAGAAACTGATCCAAGCATTTTGTCGTGCACTTCTTACTGGTTACACATCTGGAGAACGTTTCCTCCATTTAGTTGGTCCAGGCGGTACGGGCAAGTCAACAATGCAGCAGTTGATGATTGCTCTTGCTGGTTTCGGAAGCACCCACACGTCGAGCCTTGAGCTTATTGAAATGAATAAGTTTGAGACATACAACCTAATCGGCAAGCGTCTTCTGCTTCTCACTGACGAATCAAATTACAACAAGCGTATGGACGTGCTTAAAAAGCTGACGTCTGCTTCCGACACACTCCGTGCTGAGAGAAAATACGGCAAAGAGATCATTAGTTTTAAGCCAGAGTGTCTTGTGTGTATCGCCTCCAACGAACACATCAGCTCTAATGACTCAACAAGTGGTCTTGAGCGACGTCGTTTGACGATCATCATGGATAAGGTCGTTGCACCCAGTAAGAGAAGGCAGCTGTTGGACGTCTATGACGACCGACTCGAAGGAGAGTTCGCTGAAGAGATGTCAGGCATTGTGAGCTGGGCTCTCTCCATGACATACGAAGAAATGAGAGACACGCTTGCAAACCCTGTTAAGCATGCTCCTTCACTCGCACGAACTAACATCGATGCCCTGGTCTTCAACAATCCTTATGTTTCGTGGATGGCTGAGTGTTGTCTCTATGCTCCTAACTACTCCACGTTGATTGGTCGCGGTGCTGCTCGCCCGAGTACAGACGAATCTGAAAAGGGTATGTACGTCAAAAACGCTTACTCAGAACTCTTTGCCAGTTATGCCAACTACTGCAAAGCCTGTGGTTACAAGCCTGCCGCAAAACCTCGTTTCGTAGAGAGAACTATGGAGACCTTGAATAATATCTTGAAACTTCCTAACTGCTCTACAACTACTCTTAAGGGTCTCCCTGCAATCAAAGGTTTACGACTGAAGCCGTATGACTTAAGCTCTGATCGCGCTTCTCACGGACCTGATCGACTCCCCAATCCTGTGGAGTTTGCTCAAGAGCCTGACTTCGAGAAGTGGGAACTTTCCTTCCAAAAACATGACACCGCTGATTAATTTCTACTCTGCCACACTCGCTATCGGAGGCGCAGTCAGTCTTGCTGTTGGTATTGTTTCTCCTAGTTTTGTTGGTGCTCCTCTCGCTTTTGTTGGGGGTGGGTTAGCTGGGGCTGCTGTTATCGAAAAGCGCCGTTACGAGGAGGAAGAAGGCCTAACCACCGCAGGTCGAGTCACTGGTGCTTTTAGAGTTCTTTACGAGCAGAATCGAGGCATTGTCAGTCCTACTGAGTTAGCTATCTACGCTGGCATTGATGAGGAGATCTCGTTCGACTACTTGAAATCACTTTCCGAAGATACCAACGGCCAAACTGTACAAAACCCTAAGACCGGTCAGACCATCTTCTCTTTCCCTCACAGTGCAAACGTTTTAGACGAACTTTCAAAGAACGCGCAAAACTGGGCTCAATCTCAAGTCCAAGCTCAAAGCCAACAGAGTGAAATGCTTGCAAGGCAGCTTGACGAAGCTAATCAAATTATTCGTGCTGCTCAAATGGCGCAAGTCACAGCGCCTCGTCAGACTATCAACAAGGTTACTAACGACGATTTATGGGCTCAGGGGGAATAAAGACTGAAGTCGATTTTGTAGACGAAGATATCTATAGAGTAACGGCTGAGATGGACGGCATAAGTGCATACACTTTTTGTTCGAGCATGCACCTTGTTGACGATAAAGTAAAACAACTTACTTTATGCATACAAGAACAGGCTCGTAAAGCTTATCTGGAAGGTTTCGACCATGTCTGAAGAAAAAACCCCTGACGATCTTGATCTAGATCTCACGCCAGAGGAAGAACAGGAATTGCTTGACCAAGCACTTGCAAACCTGTGCAAGTTTATGGAAGACGAGACTAGCCTCGATCTTTGGGAAGAGGGTGAATGGACAGCCATCCCCGAAGAGGACTTTCCTCAGGATCCTGAGCAGCCTCAAGAGCCAGAGCCTTAGTAACAACCGGTAGTTCGATCGCGAGGATCGTGCCGATCTGGAATGCGATATTTCGGTGTTCTTTTTGAGTTTCCTGTGATCCTCGAAGGCCGACGTAATGAGCCCAGGAACGAATCGTACCGTTCATGTGTAGTTTTGTAGGCGTGTACAAAGGACATACATTCCTTGCACACTCCCTAGCCACACCGGCTTCAATCATTCGTCTGTACAAGTCCCAAAGCTGAGCATCGATAATGCTCAAGTCTTCTCGGAACCTCGCTTCCAAAGCCGGGTCAATAGGGTCAGTGCTCGACTGACGGTTCTTTTCGGCTTGCTTACGCATCTCAAAATTTTGAGCTTCGCAAGGATCAGAGCTTATAACCTCCCACGGGTTGGCATAACGTTGACTAAGTTCCTGAAAAGTAAAGGTCTTATGCCTAAGTATTTGAGGTGATATTGCCCTTGTAGTTATGATCTCAAAGGATGCATTAGCTTGTTCAAAAATAGACCAATGTCCTTTTCTTATACAAAACTTGAGTAAACGTTCGTATTCAGGACGATCAGGTTTTGCAGTGGAAACTCTTGCATGGCGAGCAATCACCTGCTCTGAATCAGGAGTGATCCAATCAAGCTTTACTGTGTGCATATGCCCAGATGGTCTGGGCTAACTTAGCTCAGCTTCTGGGGAACGTCTGCTGATAACGCAGTCTTGCAGTTAATTCTGAAGGATTCGACACAGCGCGAGACATATCAGCCGGACGCATCCCGAGCCTCATTCCTGCCATACGAACGGGTTGCATTCCGTTAGACTGCATCGCCACCTCCTAAAACCTGCTGCTGAAGGGATAAGTTATCAGCCATCCGATAATCCTGAAGAGGCATCTTCGAATCAGCTGTGGTGATGTCGTAGAAATTTTGCTGGGGAAGAATTGATAACGCGGCGACGTTTAAGCGCATAGTGGGGTCATATTTGTTCGCCTCTTCCATGACGTAACGTTCCCGAGGCATGTCCCCTGGGCGAAGAGGCATAGGCATTTCCTTGTGGTTATAACCTGCAGGACCGGTCACTTCGTTTGACTTAACGACATTACCGATGCCGTATTCCAAGGGGGCCACGGGGGTGCGGAGGTAGGAACCGTGATCGATGTTGTACTGGGAGAACACACGATTGACATTATCGAGTGTCTGCGTCTGACGCGCCCTGATGCTGATCTCATCGTTGAGATAACTAGCTGGGTTTGCCATCGACATACCGATAGGTTTAAGTTCCGGAACCGGACCTAAACCGCCTGGCTGCTGCAGAGGAGAAAAGTTTTCCATGAGTTTATTTTAACTACGTTTTGGTTGTTTCTCGCGATTAGTTTTAGCTTCAACTACCCGAAGATTCGAAGGGTTGTTGTTTTCCGGGTTGTAGTCTTTGTGGTCGACTTCTTTTCCGTCTCCCCTAGATACTCTCCCAGTCCTTTCCATATGTCTACGAGCCTTATTACGCGCTGCTCTACGTTTCTTTTGACGTTCTGTACCGTGGTAATCATTATATTCTTTTTTGTAATTACGAGCCACTTTAAACCCTTATTACTATTTCATATTACACGAAAGAAAGAAATCTTTTCTTGCTTGTTCCCCAGATGCTTTACAGAAATGAGTCCACAAGCCGGTGAAAAGACCATTGGTGCGGCCAGATTTCTCATAAAGATAGTCCATGAAGACTGCTTTTTTATGCTCAGCGAGAGCATCCCAATCCTTCAAATAATCAGTGTTCATTTTTTAACGTTAATAAACCAACCTGAACTATACCCTTTTTCGACCATCCAGCGAGGACCCAAATTCTTTTTTGAATAGAAAAGATACTTTCCTCTGTCACTAATATACTTTCCTGCAACTAAATCAAGTTCACCGAAAGGATCGTGAACTAAAACTTTAGACTTATCTGCCGATAAACCCACGGCGCAGATCCAGTGACCGCCTCCTGTAGGATTTTCTACTTCTCCGCGGTGAAGGATACCAAGCGGAACTGGAATGCCTTGCTCTAAAAGCTCTTCGATTTCGCCCCAGTTTCCGTCTTGTCTGAACTCTGACTTGATCCCGTACTGCTCAAGAGCACGCACCTGAACCCATGCTTCCGTAGTATCACCAATCTCAAAAACCGTTTGTATATACTCATCGTCGTTACTTATGACATCAGGTTTTAATCCAGATAAGAGCATCGCGCACGAAGAACTAAAACAGGTGCGGTCAGCATCTCGATAATTATCCCTTTGAGAGTAATAGGGAACTTCTAATTTTATTTCATTACTTTTTTTACGAGTAACAGTTCCCTCAGGTAAATCATTAATGATCTTCCAGTGAGGGCTGTAAAAGTACCAACTCTTACCAGGCTGAGCAGACAGTTTTACTTCATAATGTGCAGCGTTGGAGTACATCGTTATTTGATCCCACTCCCACGCTCCTCCTTTAGCTACAAAAAGTTTTTCCTCAGGGAGTAGATCTGTCGACTGAGAGGGACGTGTTTTAAGCCAAGTATCTTGCTTAGCTAAAATCGATCTACCGAGCATCGGATGTTTATCCGGTTTCGTCAAAAATAATTTTTTCTCTTCAGCTCTCCTACGCACAAGTCCTGGAAGATCTGAGCCGTCACCTCCTTTTGTCCAACGTCCAAACTCATTAGCAACTTCTTCTTTATCCGCACCTCCATTCAACTTACGAAGAAGCGTAGAGTTTTTATATGCGTTGCAACCTACGTTATAAGTAAAAGAAACGAGGGCATCAAATTCATTCTGATTCAGTTTAACTGTCGTATAGTTACTTACTGCAGACTCGTAGGTAGTCACATCTTTTCTGAGCAGCGCTTCTGCCTCTTCTTCGGTAATTTTCAAACCATCCACTACATCCGGTCCAGTGTGCCCATAGCCGATCGTCCAGACACCAGCGGGACAGACGTAAGCTCGAAGACGCATACCTTCGAACTTCTTGATTAACTCAAGACCAGAAGTTGAAAGCCGTGCCATGTCACTCAGGCATACGCTTAATTCTGCCTAAAGTTAAATGAAATATCAACGCAAGTATGGAAGCTGAAACAGCTGTTGCCGCAGCTTCTGCCCACGAAGGGCCAAAATGCGTAGGGTGCGTAAGTAAATCGCTGATGAATGTAAATACACCTGTAAGAAGAAGGTTCTTTAACAACGTGACCTTTTTGAAAAAGAGCACACAAAAACAATAAATAATAGCTGTTTTATAACCAGTAGTATATGCAACAACTACATGTTTCCATGTAATTGCTGATAAATTACCCTCAACCATGAAGTACATACACGGAAGCCAAGCCTCCCCAAATTTCTCTAAAAAATTTTTGGGGATTTTGGCAACCCGATTACGCAGCTGTGTAAGTAACACGGTATTCGCAAGGGCTGCGGTCTGTCTTGGTCACATACAGATAGTTAGCGATGCTCGCACCCACGCTGAATGTAAACGAAACGTCTGAGCGATTTGAGATCTTAGGAGCGTCAACTTCCCCGAGAACTGATCCGTTAACTCCAGACAAAATAAAGACTTTACCAACGCTCTTAGAACCGGCAGAAAGTGTCACTGTGCCAGTTCCAGTAGCACTTGAAGTAACAGTAAAAACGTCTGCGGTTTCGAAGGAACCATCAGAAGCAAATTCACGGGTGGCGTCCACGGTCACGTTGCCTCCATCCTGGGTACGGAGTTGACCGAAACGAGTGATACCTGCAGGAGCAGCACCTAATTCACGGTTGAAAGTAGTTTCTGCCACGACTAATTAGATTTATTTAACTCAATAATAGCGCAGCCTACCTATAAAATAAGTGCAATAAATTCACAACAATGAACTACAACAGATTAAATGCTCTCGTTTACGAAGCTATTCAGTTTATTTCAAGGTTCTGGCCGAACATAAAATTCAACCCTTGGGTCAAACTTGCTCTTGAAAACTGTTTAGACGACTGGGTTGAATTTAGAACACAAATAACACTTGAAGAACTTGACAACGATATAGAAGAACTACACGCACAGTGGGATAGAGAAGAAGCAGAGCATTTTGAGTATATTTTTACCGAAGAAGAACTTGACGATTCAGAAGCTCAAAGATTATTGGGCGGACCTATGCGACTTAGCGCCCCTTGGAATTCAGATAAGCACGAGCCTTAGCACCAGCTCGTTTGGCTTTTTCAGTATTCGCTACGTGAGTATTTACAGGTTTACCTCGCGTAGCACGCTTTTTCTTTTCGTCTGTAGCGCGACGTTCTTCCTTGGACATGGAAGCCCACGCTGACTTAGGTAAGTAACGTTCAGTGCGTCCTTTTTCTCTTGCTCGGTCAGCCATTAGTCTTTTTTCTTTTCGTACTCTTCACGAGTCTGCCAGTCTTCTTTGCTCCACTTTGAAAGTTTATTTTTAGAAGACTTCTTACCTTCATACGTACCTCCCATGTCCTTGTAATATTTTGTTGCAAGCTGCATGGCACGGGCGGAGTGACCGCCCATCTTTTTACGAGCTTTAGCTTTAGCTCGCGCCCACTTGGCAGGGTCTCTTTTTTTAGCAGTCTCAGCCATCAGACTCTTCTTTCATCTCACTCATCTTGCGTGAAAGAAGTTCTCTTCCTTTAGACTTCACCATTGCGTCGTCTTCTTCATCCTCACGCCTATAAGCGAAAGACCCAGGATCGTTAGCTGGCATCATGACCGACAGACGCTAGTTTCTTATGTATCTTAGCTGCTTTCTTAATTAACTTTTGAGCCTCCTCCCGAGTTAAACACTCAGCAGCAAGTACACTAACTTTTGCAAGTTTTTGGTGTTGTTTTTTTGGATTCATCAGTCTCTACCTGAGGTGTTACGTTCGTCCTTTTTGCCGCGCTCACGTTCGATTTTGTATTTTTTAGCGCGAGTCTTAGCTCTCGTCTGCTTAGACATTTCGCCACGGTGTTTACCCTTTTCTGTGGCTTTGTTTGAGCCTTCTTTTAAGTCACCTGACTTTTGAAGTGATTTGGTGGCAATAGCATAAGCTGCTCCCTTCTTCATATCTGGGTTTTCTTTCATGATGCTTTTAACAGCATCCTCAAGGATGGCAGGCATTTTATGTAATTAGCTATATTATTATTGTAACTCGCTCTAAAGTAGTGGACTTTTTATTATCCAACTGGGGTGAAATTGTAAGCGTCGCTGGGGCGATTCATCTTCTCGCTTTGGCGATCGTAAATTTAACTCCCACACCAAAAGACGACGAGATCTACGGCACGGTGTACAAAGTCATCGAAAAAATGGCTGGTATTGTCACCAAGATTGCCAAAGACTGATTAAGCAGCTTCTGGTAGTAAAAGGGCTTTTGGTTCCATCCAATTAGTCCATACAGGAGAGGGAGGATCAGGTTCTGTACGCTGGTTAATCCAGCTCAGAATCCTGTCCTCCCTTTCTGGTGTCCAAAATACTTGACCCCGATACCAAACGAACCAATCAAGGTCGCTTTTCTCTAGGTTGCAGGCGCCACAGGCTCCGATGAGATTTTTTCGGTCCTGTTTACCTCCTCTTGCTCGGGGCACTACATGGTCGAGCGTAGTTGGATGTTTTCGACCGCAGTATGCGCACTCCGGCCACTCATCCAGAATACTTCGTCGAAAACGTTTTCTAGCAGACCTTTTCTGTAAACATTGAAGGTTGAAGACTAAATCGTTTTCGAAGTCGACCATAAACAATGGTGCGGCTTAATTTAAGTCTAGTTAGTAGTTGATAACTTTACCGCGCACGGGCGGTTTTGAAGGGGTATTCGGCGAAGGCGGCATAGATGTAAGTATCTCCACTGGCGTTGTAAGAACCACTGGTGTCACGCAATTTAAAGCCATTGCTGAGAATATCTATTCCGCCGCTAGCAGTGCCTTCAGCGTTACTAGAGTTAGGAAATAAATAAGTGTCGGAAATATTGGATCTATCTCTAGAAGTGTCTTGAATAATCCACTGATCCCCTGATCGTGTAGTTGTTTTTAATAAAATAAACCTCGGCCTAAACCCGGTAAACACAAACGGACCATCAGTTGAACCGTTGCCGGTGTAGCTACCGAAACTAGAGTACCCGTCTACTGGGGCGAAGCAGTAGGCGATTTGAGTGGTACTGGCTACCAAGCTAGACCCAAGGCTAAATACGGTACTTGTGGGGGAAGTATTATTCCAGAAACCTGAATCTGGACCGAGTGCCGCCTCAGTTGTAAAACGCAATCGTTTTGTATTGCCAAGGTCTTTATGATAAATAGACCAGTTTCCAGTGGCTCCTCTAAATTTAACAATTATCAACTCCGGTGCTGCTCCAAGACCATGCCCAACGGTGCAAGCAGACCCTGTATCAGTAAATCCAACAATCGAGAACCCAGCAGACGCATTGGCGCGGACACTAGAAGTGATGCTGCCGTCAGTGTTGCTGACCGTTGACGTTCCACCGTCCCATGCCCAGCCGACATAGGTGAAACTATTGAAATTGGTTCTGCCGTTATTGCCTACATCAAAACCATCCGAATTAAATGCTTGAATCTCATTCGTATTTGAAGTCTCAGCACTAGTTGAACTAGAAAATAGTTGCTTGTTAGCACCACGTACAATGTCAGAAAGAACATGGTTTTCAGCATTGCTGCGACACTTTACCCACACCAGATCAGGACTAAAACCAAGACCAGTAATGCTTCTGGAAGTGCTTCCATCACCTGTGTAAATCACAACATCCATCACCGTCGAACCATCGGCAATCGTTGGGTTCGGTAGATTCTTTGTGCAGAGTGCTTTGTAACCGCTTGGTGCGGTGTAGGCAAATGGGCGTTGACCAGCATTAAAACTAACAGCATTGCCAGAGTTACCACTGGCATCGGCTGTTGACGGCGCAATCACATATCCCGAAAGATTTGTAAATGCAGCATTTGTTCCGGCTGCTGGATCTCCGCTATTTTGAAACACACCATTCTTGCTCCACCAAACCTTACCACTGTCCATATCTAAAGCGCATCCGATAGTATCACCGGCTGCGTAAGTTGAACCATAAGAAACAGAAATGCCGTCGTTGTATTTAAGACCGTTGCCGCAATATGACCACCCGTATGCTCCAAATCCAGGCACATTGTCGTTTTGATCGACTGCAGAAACACCAATCTGTATAAGACCATTGCCGCCTGAGTTTGCTGTTTTGGTAAATTCAAAATAGTACTTACCCGAACCAACGCCAATCGTTGCTATGACGCGCTTATCTCCACCAGCTCCAATCGTTGCATCTAAGTTGCCATTTGCAAGTGTTACACCTACTTCATCCAGCGGATTCAACGTCGCATAGTTACCCACAACCTCACCACCAGCACCAGTGTCTGTCTGCGTGCCGTTAGTAGGGGAGTCTACGAGACTGTCATTACCAGCGCCTGGTGCTACAGAAAAGTTATTAACTCCCCAGGTGTGGTTGTTACCGCTACTATCTGTTCCAAGAGTGGCAGTACTGGTGTTATCAGCAAAATTAAGATAAAACCCATTCGTTCCGTAAGTCAAATCATCTTTGCAATCTTTAGGTTGCCACACACCGTTGTCGTCTTGTTCACCGAAGTTACTCGGATCAAGTGCTTGGCCGTCAATAAAATGTATTTCGGTAAGATAATTATTAGTGTACTGAATACTTCCATAGCCAATTCGCTCACTTCTACCGATATGATGCAAATTGGTTGCGTTTATAGAAGTATCGTAGTTTTGTGGGGTAGCACCACCAGCAAGTGTAACTGTTTGGCTTTGAGAACCATTAATATAAAACTTGACTCTATCTGTCGCAGTCGCTTGAGTAGTATCAACAGCAATAACGATATGATACCAAGCAGAAAAATCTCGAAGGACTGCGGCAGTTCTAAAACCTGCGCCACCTGAGCCGGAATTACTAACTATTTGAACTTGACTGGAGCTGTTGATAGCAACATCAGTCCAAGGAATTGTGAAAGTAGAAAGAATACGAGTGACGTCTGCTCCAGACCGTTTTACCCAACCGCTCCAGGTCCACGTCTTTCGATTCCCTGCAGACGACGGAGTTCTATCTAAATATGCACCGTCAGCACTGTTAAAACGCAAGCTGCGTTCGATCTCGTAACCAGCATCAGCGCCAGCTCCAGCTGCACCAACGATCGCAGGAGTTACGCCGTCAAAAACAGCCATATCAAGAGATATTCAGAACTGACGTTGTAATAATGGTACTCGCATCCTGAACATAATACAGAAGCGCATCCTGGCCGCTAGCTGTGGTCGTTAAAGTCGGCGCAGTTCCGGCAGCAAACGCAAAAACAGCGTTATAAGCAAGCGTACGGGATCCTGTACCGTCTTGAAGAATAAAAATACTGCCGGATTGACCGCCACTGGCGTTTGTAGGGGCACCGAGTGTACTGTTTCCGGTCAACGTCATTTGGAAATTATTTGATGAGCCAAAATCAAGGGTGATCGTGCCACTTTCGAGCCCTTCATCGCGAATATCTGCATAAGTCTGAGACTGAGTGCGGACATTACCTGAAATCGGACCGCCGGTTTTGTCATATTTACCGCCCACATCGGTGAGAGCGGCGTTACCAGAAGCAAGCGCAGTGGCTGCATCAGCAATACCTGCGTTACCTGAGGCAAGTGCGGTAGCTGCATCAGCTAAAGCAGCATTACCGGAAGCAAGTGCACCTTCTTCAGCAACAGCGATAGTTAAAGCTGCGTTACCCGAGGCGAGAGCTACAGCAGAATCAGTAAGTGCAGCGTTACCAGAAGCTAAGGCATCTGCGCCGACGGATAATGCAGCATTACCGGAAGCAAGTGCCGTAATCGCAGTTCCGTCGTATCCAAGTTGACCGCCAAGTGTATATAAACCACTTGGATTACTTATTAGACTTACACTCGCACCGATAATTCCGTCACCCGGAGGCAGTTCAGCGAAAGCGCCGCTGACTAAAACAATAGGCTGACGATCTGCCATGACGGAATATTTTAATTACAGTCTAACAACTTAGGTGCTTAAGAAAACAGGACCGTCGATTTCCAAGTGAATATCAGACTGTGTGAGAGCCATGCCCACAAGGGTCGAGGCTTGGAAACCGCCTGAGAAAGAGATACCTGAAGGTTCAGTTAATGTAACTTGTCCAGGAATGTTGGATAAATAGTAATAACGTCCAGGAGTTAAAGTGCTCTGGTGTGTGATGTTCTGACTGTCGACGGTAGCGACTTCATCCGTGACAACAGGAACTGTTGCGCCAGCATTGCCAGAAACAGTCGTAATGCCCACAGCGTACGCTGCGTCAGCGATGGTGCCCGAAGCAGCAGAAGCAGCAAAAATTACTGAACCGCTTACGTAGACGACTGAACCAGAATCGAGATCCTCGCCAAGTTCAAAGTCGAAGGTCGGGTTGAGCTGTGACGAAATACCAGCTCCGTTGACGAGCCAAACTTGCTCGCCTGCTGGGCTGTAAGACGTATAGCGGCGATTAAAAATAGACCGATTAGTCACAGCTCAGACCTCAAAAAGTAATAACGTCTGTTCCGGAATCAATAGACGAACCAGTGCTTCCGCCTGAGAAAATATTGGCTGAAGTCGTCGACGTGCCGAAATCAATTTCGTCCGAAGGTGCCGGATCGGGATCAGGAGTCGGCTCAGGAGTTGGTTCTGGTTGGTTAGGATCAGCGGGCCAGTAGCCGTAATCGCTCTCAGCGCCAGTCGAAGTTGTGATGTAACTTGCTAAATCATCAACAGAAGTGTGCAAATCGATCATCAGCAACTTGGCGGAAGCAGCAGTACGGATGCTTTCGCGCCAAGTGGACCATTCGGCAGGAATAGCTGCTCCAGTATCTGCTTTGCGCACTGCGTACCAGTCAGACGGCTGGAGTAACTTATTAGCCGTGTCGTTTGTGTTTTGCTTCCACAGGGTTTTAAGATCATCTAGATCTTTGGGGTTATTTGGACCCCAGTAAAATCTCTCATCGTAAGCTGGTTGGACAGCATCAGGAACTTCAGTGATGCCAATAGCTGTCTTTTCATCCCAGCTAGACAAACGCAGCCAGTTTGCCGGATAGTTAATACCGTCGTGTGAAAACGGACGGTCATACTGCAGTGTTTTTCCGTCGAGAACTAACACGGCGACTTCGATACTTTTATAAGTTAAGTATAACCGTTAAATCAGATCTTACCGAGCACGGGAGGTTTTGAAGGGGTTTTCGGCGAAGGCGGCGTAGATGTATGTAGCCCCGTTGGTGTTAAACGGAGAATTGCTATTTCTGAGCTTAAAGCCATTGGAGAGTATGTCCATTTCTGAATTACCTCCTGTGTACTCAGCGTCTGACGTGTTGGGTTGCAGCCATGTTTGCTGAACGTTGTATGTCTGGCGAGCGGTATCGGTTAGATTCCAAGCACTTGTTGTACTAGAGCACTTAAATAGAACCCACCTCGGCCTAAATCCGGTATAAACAAACGGACCATCTGTGCTGCCGTTGCCGGTGTAGCTACCGAAACTAGAGTACCCGTCTACTGGGGTGAAGCAGTAGGCGATGTAATTTGAACCCGAGGCATTTACGCCTCCATAGTTACTGCCAACACCAAATGTTGTCGAATTGAATCCTGTGTTCCAGTAACCACTGGTGCTTGTTTCGGCACTGGTGCTATTAAGCAGCAAGTAATGATCAGTACGGCTAGACAAATCTTTATGATTGCAAACCCAACCAACAGAAGAGCTTCTGTTTTTAACGATGACAAAATCAGGAGTAGCACTCAAACCATGACCAACTGTTGCGTTAGAACCTGATCCCGTATAACTAACAATCGAGAACCCAGCAGACGCATTGGCGCGGACTTGAGAAGTGATGCTGCCATCTGTGTTGGTGACTGTTGACGAGCCACCGTCCCATGTCCAAGCAACATATGAAGTGCCATTAGCGCCTGTATCCGAACTTGATCCAGTAGTAAAACCGTCAGAAGTAAAAGATTGTAGGCCCTGAGCACCAACCGCTTCTGCGTTATTAAGGTTGCTGTATAAAAATCTAGTGACACCACGAATAGTGTCAAACAGCGAATTGTTTGCTGCAGTAGAACGAGACTTGATCCATACAAGGTCAGGAGAGAATCCAAGACCTGAAACTGTGGTAGGTGTTGAAGAAGGGGTGTAGAGCGCAACATCCATCGCCGTCGAACCATCGGCAATCGTTGGGTCCGGTAGATTCGCTGTACAGAGTGCTTTGTAGCCGCTTGGTGCGGTGTAGGCAAAGGGACGTTGGCCAAAGTTGGTATTGCTATTGCCATTTGTGTACTCAGTGATTGCAGGAGTTATTGCTCCTGAAAGATTTGAATATGACGGATTACTGCCTGTGGCCGGATTTCCGCTGTTATACCATGTGCCATTGCGACCAAACCATACTTTTCCTGCGTCAACGTCAAAAGCAATCATTGCTATATCGCCACTAGATAGTGAGACGAAAGCTGTTACAGCATCATTATTAAATAAGTTG
>Ga0180434_10004507_pt1 | contig 16922 bp, 11 predicted proteins | sample SS_ome_7_FD_132453 | JGI IMG/M metagenome (GOLD analysis project Ga0180434, IMG submission 132453) | Hypersaline lake sediment archaeal communities from the Salton Sea, California, USA - SS_1_D_2 metaG | ecosystem: Environmental > Aquatic > Non-marine Saline and Alkaline > Hypersaline >...
CCAAGGCGTCTTGGCTGTGAGTTCCCGTGAGAAATACCCGCCATTTCCATAGGCAAGACGCCTGTGCCGCACGACGCTTTGATCGGAACACAGCATGGGGTATTGCACTAGATATGGGCTTCCGCAATCGCTTTGGACGCGCGATCCGGTACAATTGGCCCCGCTATGAAAAGCCTACGCATTGTGAATGTTCCGATTCCTGAGCGCACATACCCGATCATCATCGGCTCTGGCGCCAGGTTGCAACTCAGACAATCGATAGAGAAGTTCGGCGCCGCCGTGCAAATTGTCGTTATCGCGGATGAACATGTGGCGGAACTGCACCTCTCGACGTTGTTGGAGTCGCTGCCGACGCCGGCCGTAGTCGTCCTCGTTCCGCCGGGCGAGCAAAGTAAATCGTTGTCAAGCGTCGAGAGGCTGTACGGCGAGTTAGCAGATGCGCGTATATCCCGCGGTGATCTGATATTGGCCTTCGGCGGAGGCGTGATCGGCGACCTGGCCGGATTTGTCGCCGCCACCTGGATGCGCGGCGCGAATTTTCTGCAACTGCCGACTACTCTGTTGGCTGCGATTGACGCGTCCTGCGGCGGGAAGACCGGCGTTAATCATGCCGCGGGAAAAAATTTGATCGGGGCGTTTCACCAACCTGCGGCGGTGATCGCGGATACGGATTTTCTCGTGACGCTCTCCGAGCGGGATTACCGTGCGGGCTTGGCCGAGAGCGTCAAGCACGCGGCAATTCGTGACGCGGCATTTCTGGCGTGGCATGAGGAGCATTCTGATCGATTGGCGGCACGAGACGAAGAGATCATAGCTGAATTGATCGCGCGCAATTGTGAGATCAAGGCGGAGATCGTGTCGGTTGACGAGCGCGAATCCGGCATTCGCATGATCCTCAACCACGGCCACACGATGGGGCACGCATTTGAGCATTTGTTGGAGTATGAACTGCGTCATGGCGAATGCGTGGCTCTGGGCATGATCGTCGAGAACGAACTGGCTCTCGCTCGGGAATTGTTGAACGCCGCGGAGGCTGAACGTGTCGCCAGGTTGCTCGCACGTCTCGGTTTGCCGGTGAAATTGCCCCGCGGGCTGGGCGTCGACCGCGTTGTTGAAGTTGTTCGGATGGATAAGAAAGCACGGGATGGGAAGGTGAATTTCGTGCTGTTGCGCGCGCCGGGCTCGCCATTGCGAGTAGACGACGTTTCGGCGGGGGAAATCGCGACGGCGTTGAGGGTCGTGGGGGGGAGATCTTGAAGGCGTTAATTACGAGCGAAGCGGCCGCGCCGACTTAGCGGGATAAGCGCCTGTTCCGCGTCGATTATATTTTTCGGAAAATTAGACAGGCGTTGTGGCCGCCAAAGCCGAAGGAGTTTTTCATGACGGTGCGCACCTTCGCGTCGCGCGCGACGTTGGGGACGTAATCCAATCCGGCGCACTCGGCGTCGACATTATCGTGGTTGAGCGTGGGATGGATGACGTTGTTTTCCAGCGTCTGGAGACAGACGGCCGCCTCGATTCCGCCGCTGGCGCCGAGCGTGTGGCCGATGGCGCTTTTTGTGCTGCTGACGGCGAGTTTGGAGGCGGCAGCGCCGAAAACGGCTTTGATCGCGACGGTCTCGGCGAGATCTCCCAGCGGGGTGCTGGTTCCGTGGGCGTTGATGTAATTTACTTCGTCCGGATTGATACGGGCGTCTCGTAACGCGGCCGCCATCGCCCGGGCGGCGCCGCGGCCTTCGGGATCGGGCTGCACCATGTCGCTGGCGTCGGCGGTTCCGCCGTAGCCGATGAGTTCGGCGTAGATTTTGGCGCCGCGTTTTCTGGCGTGTTCGAATTCCTCCAGCACAATCACACCGGCGCCTTCGCTGAGGATGAACCCGTCGCGATCTCGTTCGAAGGGTCGCGAGGCTTTCTCCGGTTCGTCGTTGCGCGTGCTGATGGCTTTCATGGCCGCGAAAGCCGCCAGACCGAGGGGGGTCAGCGCCGCCTCGGCGCCGCCGGTCAACATAACGTCCACGCTGCCTGCTCGGATCGCATTTAAGGCGTCGCCGATGGCGCTGCCGGCCGAGGCGCAGGCGGTTGCGACGGCGGTATTGATGGCCTGGAAATTAAAAGCGATGGACAGATGCCCGGATGTGGCGTTGGTCATCAGTTTGGGAATCGTAAAGGCGGAGACTCGGCTCGGCCCCTTGTCGATCAGCCGTTTGTGTTGCGTCTCGAGCTCCCCGAGGCCGCCGATGCCGCTGCCGACGATAACGCCGGCGCGGGCGGGATCGATCTGTCCGGGTTCGACGCCGGCGTCCTTGCAGGCCATTATACCGGCGGCGAAACCAAGCTGTGCGAAACGGTCCATGCGTTTAGCGGCGCGGTGGTCGATGAAATCACCGGGCTTGAAATCGTAACATTCTCCGCCGATATGCACGTCAAACGGCGAGGGATCGAAAGACTCGATGAGTCTGATCCCGCTACGCCCGGTGATCAGTCCGTCCCACATCGCTGCAGCGGAAGCCCCTAGCGGCGAAACCACGCCGAATCCCGTTACAACAACACGACGATCGCCCATGGAAGTATCCCGCCAGCCGGCTAGTTGTTCTCGAGGTGGTCGTTGATGTAATCTATGGCCATACCGACCGTCTGGATCTTCTCGGCTTCATCATCCGGGATGTTAATCTCGAACTCTTCCTCGAATTCCATGACCAGCTCGACTGTGTCGAGCGAGTCGGCGTTGAGATCATTTACGAATGATGTGTCCCGCGTGATCTCATCTTCCGCAACGCCCATCTGTTCGGCGACGATTTTTTTTACCTTGCTTTCAATTTCTGCGATTTCGGGCACGTGCCGTCCTCCAGAGAGGGAAAACGAAACCCTCTGCCAATCCTGGTCACAATAGCACCGTCGTTATGTCATCACGCGACGTAACGCCGTACAACAAATCAAGTGTCAGAACGCCGCGTCGAGCAAACGACGCCGCCCTCGCTCGTCAGGCCGCCCTTCAGCCTGCCCGTGATGCGCGCGGATAGTACTCCATGGGGCCGAGCTTGCCAAGCCCTTTGCCGCTATCTAAAGGCAACTTAACGCCGAGCTTCTTAACGCACGGATCGGATCGTCGGCGACTCAGCTCGCTGGGATCTCCTTGTCGAACTGATTCAGATACCATCGAATCGTTCTTGGAACGCCGACTTCGTATGTCGTGGCGGGGCGCCAGTTCAAACCGCGCCGCGCTTTTTCGGCTGAAAAATAGGAGCGCCGCCCCATCAGCCATACCGCGTATCTCGTGATAAACGGCGGTTTTTTAGAGCGAAACATATGGCCCAGGCATTCTAGCACAAAGCCGGCGAAATACGCGATGCGATAAGGAACCTTCCGTTGCACGCGGGGTTTCCCCAGTGCATCGGCCCATAAATCAAAATATTCCTGCTGCGTGATCGCCCCGTCGTTGCTGCAATTATATATTTCGCCGTCGGCCTCGGGCAGGTCGGCGGCCTTCAGGGCGGCTTCGGCGATGTTACCGGCGTAAATTACGTTCAGGCGATTGTCGCCTCGGCCGAGAATTTTCGCTTTTCCGAGGCGTATCATTTTCAGTAATCGCCCGATCGTCGCCCGGTCGCGCTCGCCGTAGATCCATGCCGGCCGAATCACCGTGACCTCCAGGCCGCCCGCCTTATGCGCTTCCCAGACGATTCGCTCGGCCTCGATTTTCGAGCGGCTGTAGTAGGCCCACTTATACAGCTTGTGTCCGATGGGAGAAGATTCGTCGATCGTGCCGGGTTTGGTGTAATAACCGAAAACGCTGACCGAACTGATATGCACGAGTCGACGTACGCCGGCCGCTTTCGCGGCCTCGCAGACGTTGCGTGTTCCGTCGATGGTTATCCGCTGAAATTCTCTCCACGGCCCCCAATCGCCCACTTTCGCCGCTGAATGATAGACGGTTTCGCAGCCTTCGCAGGCGCGTCGCAAGGAGGCCGGATCGGTGATGTCGCCTTCGGCGAACTCGACGCCTTGGGTTTTAAGCCATGTGAGATCGCTCGTCGGACGCACCAAGGCGCGCACCGGTCGTCCCTGCTTGCGTAAGTGTTCGACAATATGGCTGCCCAGAAGGCCAGTCGCGCCGGTTACCAGATTCATTTACATACACCGCCTGTCATTTCTATCACTCCCGCGTGAGTCGCCCATACCGCTAACGATTGTGTTCTTCTCGGACTGGGCGGCCCACGGCTAAAGGCGTGGGTAGCCCATCCAGCATTTTATGCTTCAAAGAGCACTAGGCCTCGCATAAGTTTTGCGTCTGTTTGACAATTTGCGAAACTCCTACTCCGCAATAATCCAGGATGTCCTCGACCGTGCGCGTTGATTTAGGAATTCGTCGGCAGCCCAGACCCGATACGCGAATATCGCCGCGATCGGCGGCGGCCAGTGCGACGGCTTCGGCCAATCCGCCGTAATTGTCTTCCACCACGAGCGCTTTGGCGCCGCGGTCCTCGAGCGCGTCAATCAGGCGCTTGGCGTCGAAAGGCAGGCAGAAAACGTCCACGACCGCCGTGCTGACGCCGGCTCGCGCCAGAGTTTCGGCGGCTTCCAGCGCGACGTGCACCATATAGCCGGAGGCGACGACGGCCACCCGATCGCCCTCGCGCAACACGTGGAATCCGTCCGGTCCGAACTCGGCGTCGGGATCGTAGAGCAGCGGCACGTCCGGGCGGTGCGTTCGCATGTAGCACATTCCGTGAACTTGCGTCATCAGGCGGGTGCAGTGATAAGCCGCGACCGCGTCGGCGGGCTGATATAGTCGGCAGATCGGCTGGCCGGTCTCGTCGCGAACGGTCGCCAAGGCGCCGAAATAGGCGATGTCGAGCAAGGACATCTGGCTGGGGCCGTCAGCGGCCAGTGAAATGCCGGCGTGTGATCCGACCAGTTTGATATTCGCGCGAGAAATATTCGCCATCTCGACCTGGTCGTAAGCGCGAGCGATAAATTTGGCGAAGCTGTTGACGAACGGCATGCGTCCAGCGGCCGAGAGTCCCGCCGCCGCGGAGACCAGATTTTGTTCGGCGATTTTGCCTTCGATAAAACGGTCGGGGTGAGCCTTTGCGAACATGTTCGAAAAAGTCGAATTACTGACGTCCCCGTCGAGCGCGACAACGTGCGGCAGCAAGTCGCCGGCTGTTTTCAGCGCAGCGCCGTAGGCGCGACGCGTGGCGAGCTTGCCTTTGGCTAACGCGTCGCCCAGGCCGGCGCCTTCCAGCGCCTCGGCAAAACCCGGCCACCGCACGGATTTGGTGTCCGGCAACTCGAATGCGCGGATCTCCGCCGGCCAAGACGGGCCTTCCAGACGGCCGCCGCCGGTCAGGTTCTCCACGGCGGCCGCGCGGGCCGCGTCGAGGCTTTTCTCTGCTTCGTCGAGTTGATCTGATTTTAACGGTTTGCCGTGCCAGTTCCCTTCCAGCAGCGTTTTTACTCCCCAGCCCTTGACCGTCTTTGCTATGACGGCGAGCGGTCGCTGATGGCATTGATCGAATTCTGTCATGGCTCGGGCGATCTCGATCGGATCGTGACCGTCGATAACGGCGACGGTGTACCCGTAGGCTTCAAGTTTTTGCGCCAGCCGTTCCGGCGACTGTTGGCTTGATACGGGCGCGGCCTGTCCGTGTCCGTTGCAATTGAATATGGCGCAGACGTTCGTCAAGCCATGATCGGCGATAAAATCCACCGCTTCCCAGATTTGTCCCTCGCGTGCTTCGCCGTCGCCGATGAGGCAGTAAACGCGTCGAGGCGAATCGCTCTGTCGAGCGGCCCATGCGAGACCGGCGGCAACGCTCAGTCCTTGGCCGAGACTGCCGGTGGCGGCGTCAAAAAAGGGGAAACCCTCAGCGGGATTCGGATGCCCGTCGAGCACGCTGTCGCGGGCGCGTAATTCGTCGAGATCCTTGATCGTCAGCGCCCGAGTCCCGCCGTCCGGTTCGCAGACGGCGCCGCCGAGATCTGCCCAGGCGGCGTATACGATCGGTACGGCGTGCCCCTCGGACAATACCAGACGATCCGAAGCGAGATTCCAGGGGTCGCCCGGGTTGAATTTCATTTGATGATACATCAAATAAGTAATCAGGTGAGATAACGAGATGGCGCTGGACGGATGTCCGGATCCGGAATGGGCCGTCATTCGCAGGGACAATTTCGATAATTCAGTCGCTTTCTTATGTACGGCAGCGGCTAAAGACATTTCTCGCTCCGATACGGGATGTTATGCTGTCAGGAGACGCGTACTCTAGCCATAGAGGCGTCGGCGGGCAAGCTGACATTAACGCTTGACGAAATCGACGGGAAAATGCATAATGTCGGGTTCTAGCATCATGTTCCGCCGGATTGGCAGGATTGCTCGGGCGTCTGGCCTGAGAATCATGCCTGCGGGACGCCCGTGCGACGCGATTATTTACGCGCGATGTCGTACTAGAATGGATGAGACTACGCCGTCCGCTGACGGCAGGCTATTTGATTGGTAAATACCATGCATTACCCGCATCGTATCAGCAAGATTAAACGCAAGAGGAAGTGCGGATTTCGGGCGCGCATGCGCACCGTCGGCGGTCGCAAGATTATCAACCGCAAGCGGCGGCTGGGCAGGCGCGTGAACGTTTGCTGACGTGACGAGCCCGTCTTTTCGCACTGCCTCGCAACTTCCTCCTCCGAGCCGCGTATATATATGCGAGCCCATTTGTGGGCGCACCGTGACGACGCGCGCCTCCGGAACACCTCACCGACATGCCGTGTTTCTCCCGCGAAAGATCCGGTTTATCTGAAAGGAGGCGAGATCCATGACCCGCCCAACCTGGGGCGTATCCCTTGCAATTGTCTGCGGCATGGCTCTAGTAGGCGGATTGGCCGCGTGGCGTCACGATCCGGCGGCGACGGCGACCGATCCGTCCGAGCCGCCACGACCGATCGCTTCGGCGGCCGAAGAGAATCAAGCGGCGCAACCCGTAATTCCGGCGGAACTGAAAATCGAATCGCCGCTTGATTTGACGCCGGCGGAATATTTGCTGTGTTGGAAAGGTCTGCCCCATCCCGACGCCGAGGCGATGCTCGATCAACCTTCCTCCATGCAGACGTTGTTGGAATTGGCGGGACGGATCTGGAGCGATCGCCTGGATGAAACGCAAAAATTGTCGATGCGGATCCTCGAAACGCTCGGTATCGTCGGACACTATCCTTTCGCGGTCACGCTGATTGACGCCACGGCCAAACCGATCCGAGAGGACGGCAGCGGGGCCAAGCTCGACGAACTGCGTATCGCGGTAATCGTCCAGACCGGCGATCTCGATGCATCCAAGCCGTTTCTGGGAATCATACAGAAAGCGATCAACGAACTGACCGACGCCGGCGCCGCCACGCTGGCGAGTCGCCGGGCGCATAAATGGGACTATCAAATTCTCGCCGACACCCGTTTGCCAAAATGGTGCGAAATTGCCTGGGGACAAATCGACGAGCACTTCGTCATCACTTTCGGTCAAGGCGTGTGGCCGCTGGTCGCGTCCACGGCTGTCGGCGAAAGCGAGTCGATCGCGCGGGTCAAATGGGTCAGCCAGATTCGCCGGCAGAGTCAGGATGAACCGCTGATCGAAGTGATGGTGGCGGCCGATAAGATTCGACGCCGCCTGGATCCGTTCGTGGGCGATCGGGCGACGGCGTTTTTCAAGGCTTGGCGCATCGACGACGTCGAGCACATGCACTGGTCGCTGGGTTTTAAGGGCCGCGCTTTGTACTGCCTGGCTTATTTTCGCGAGGGCAGGACGTCGAAGCGCCGGCTTTTCGCTAATCCTCACATTCGTAACGAGCGTTTCCTGCAAACAGCGCCGGGCGAATCGCGTTACGCCATCTACAAATTACAGGTTAAGACATTCCTGCCGAAGCTGATTTCAAGTTATTACGCCACGCGCGACCCGGAAGATCGCGCGGCCGCCGCGGCCGCTTGGCGGAAAATACAAGACGAATTGGGCATCGACGCGGAGCGCGACGTTCTGGCTCATTTGGGCGATCACATCATCGCGCACAACTACCCGTCGCATCCGTTCAACGTTCCGCTGGCGTTCACATCGCTAATCGAGATAAAGGGCGAACCGAATACCGTGCGGCGGACGCTCGAGAAGCTGCTCGAGGGTTGGCAGGAGATGCTTGATCAGCAGGCTTCCGAAACAGGCAAACTCTGCCCGGTGCGTATTCGGCGCGACGACGACGGCGTATGGCATGTCGAGTTCTTCCTCATCCACGGCATCGCCTGGACTTTCACGGATCGATACATCGTGACCAGTTGGTCCCCCGTCGCGTTACGCGACTACCTGGAGACGATCGGCGACAAGATCGGCAAGCGCGACTAAAACGCGTGGCGCCAATTAGGACTAGTGCCCTGTCACGCTTGAGATTTCGGGTACAACCGTCGCAGCTTGAGGGGAGCGTCGCCGTCAAGCTGTCAGAACGCGCAGCGCAAGCAAGCGCCCCACGCAAGCCGTCGCCGCTAATCCGGGCGCTTGCTTGCGCTGCGCGTTCTGACGGCGAGACACAGGCGAGACGCCCGCGCCGGCCGGGTCTAAGCCCGGGGCTCTTCATTTGGATGCACAGCCTTCTTTTTGAGGCGCCGCGCTCGGTCCCGCATATGGTTTGGTATAGGCTCTAACTATACTCGTCATAACGAGTTGTGAAACAGGCGCTCCGGGCGGGCGGATTATTTTGCTATTGCCGGACAACTTGGCCGCCGCCTATAATCGCCTTGGATGAGCTTTATCATCCGGAGGTCGCCATGCCGGATTCGCCTTGTAAAGCGGGGATTACGGGAATGATACGGGTGAACATGTGCCGGTGCGTTTTCATCGCCGCGCTGGCAGTTATGTTTGTATCGAGTAGTCGGGCGGACGTGCTCTTTCTTAAAAGCGGGGGGCGTGTTGAAGGCGCGATCATCGAGAAAAACGAGCAGGGCTACAAGGTTCGAACGACGGTGGGGAAGGTCACGATACCGCTCGACGCCGTAACGAGCATCGAGGAAAAGCCCACCATTCTGGACGAGTATGAACGCCGGCGAGGCGCGGTTGAGGATACGGCGGCGGCTCACGTCGCGTTGGCGCTCTGGTGCGAAGCGCACGAACTGTCGTCCGGTCATCGGACGCATATGCGAGAAGCGTTGAAACTGGATTCGGACTGCGCCCCGGCGCGTGCCGCGCTGGGCTACGTGCTTGTCGAGGGGAAATGGATCACGAAGCGCAAGTTGGAAAAAGATTCGGCTAAATCGAACCTGGCGGATAAGGCCGAGTCGCCGACGCCGGAGGCGGACGCCGCGACAGAGGAGGCCCGCAAGATTATCGCGGCCATCCGTTCGCAGTGGATACTTCAGATTCGTGCGATCCAAAGCCATAAGCTCGACAGCGGGATCGCGCGTTTAATCGAGGATGGGCGGCGAAAAATTCTGGAGATCGGGGATCCATTGGCCATCGAACCCATGTCGCGGCTGCTCAGCACCGGTAGTCCGGCCAGCCGGCGAGTTCTGGTCGAAGCGCTCAGTTTGTTCCCGCAGGACGAGGCGACGGCCAACCTGGCGATGCTGGCGATTGTCGATCCGGATCGGGAAATTCGGCGGCGAGTGCTGTTGGAGTTGAAACGCCGCGCTGACCCGCGCGTAATTCCGCAATTTAGGCGGGCGCTGCTCAGCGACAACGATGAACTGATTAAACGCGCTTCGACGGGGCTCGGCATAATGAAAGCGACCGCGGCGACGCCCGATTTGATCGACTTGCTCACGGCTCGACGACGGCGCCTGGTGGAACTGGACACGCGGATTTATTTCCGAGACTTCCAGATGCCTTTTTTCAAGCTTACGAGTTTCACTTGCGGCCCCATGGTGACTATGTACTACACGCCGACTATGGGGGTGTCGCCCGAAGGCGCCGGTTTTTATCGCGTCCCGGTCAATCGCGATTACGCGGTGCGAAACGTCACCGTATACCGCACGGAAGTTCTGGAAGCCTTGAAGGCGATAACGGGGGTTAACCACGGATTCGACGCGAAGGCTTGGCGTCGATGGTTTGAGGAGCAATAGCGATGAACGTCAGATTATTTCTTGTCATAACAATATTGCTCATACCACTCTCTGTCGCATTTGCCGAAGAGCCGGACGCATCGTCGGCGTTGGAAACTTCTAACCTGGGCGAGGCCGAACGGCAGGCGCGGGTCGAATTGACGTTGGCGCGAAGCCGCCTCGAACTGGTGATGGCGCGCAAGTCGCTGCAATCTCTAGATATGACGAACGCCGCACTGCGCGCGGCCATGGTGCTGACGCTGCTCGAGGGTACGCCGCCTGAAGTCGATGTTAACGGCTACGGCCTGCAGGCTGAGGGCATATTGGCGCGAGCCGAGAAAGCCGGGGTTGATTTGGCGCTGCTGGAAGAGCCGGCGTCCAAGCGGCCGTCACGGCGAATCAGCGATGATTACCTGATGCGTCAGGCCTGGGCTTCGTACGACCGCGTACTCAAAGACGCCGACGAGAACGGCCGGATCGAGGCGCCTGAAATCACGTTCCCCGCCGACTGGCGTCGTAGAACCGAACGTCGAGCCCAATACGCCGGCGGCGAGATCGCGCGTTCGGGCAGCCGTTTTGACGTCGACGGTCGCGAATGGTTCGTCTCGCTGTACGATATTCGCGATCTGACGTACGTCCCGCCGGATTTTCAGCCGCCGTTCAGTCTCTACGCGATGGAAGGCTTGCGTGGCGGGCTCGACCGGCACGCGCTGCGCATGGGTTACGGAGCGTTCGGCGGCTTCTATTCCTGGGAGATGAGTACGCTGGCGCCAATGCTACGCGCGTTCGGGGGCTTTGACGATTACGCCTGGCGCGGGCCGAAATACAGCGCTCGGCGCCAAGCTCAGGTCGTGCGGATGATCGAGGCTTTCACGGATGAAACGCCGTCGACCGAGCCCAAAATCATTTCGTTGGAGCCGTAAGCGCACTTGGCGTCGTTGAAAAAAGCTTTTCCGCGGGTGATCGAGGGCGCCGCCGTTTTACGCGGCATGACGGAGCTGTCGTCGTATCCAAGCGCGAAGCACAAGCGAGCGTTACGAGGCGGGCGTCGATACCAAGTGATGGCCCTCGCTTGTGCATCGGATTCTGATAGACGAGCCCTCGCCACGAAGAAGAGCCGCACCCCTGACTGAAGATCGTCCATAGAGGGGTGAATTCGACGGGGCGCCATGTTACAATGTGTTCGGGGTGAAAATCGAATGTAAGCTGAAGGAGATTTCGGTGAATCAATCGATGAAGGTCTACGTATTATGTTTCCTGCTGGCGCCGCTCTTTCTGTCGGGCGGGTGTCCGACCACGACGCCGGATGCGGCGGAGGGCAATCTCGAATCCGAGACGCAAGCCCCCGTCGCCGCCGCCGACGATCCCCTGCCTGACGTCGATCCCGACGATGCGGTGTTTGCTCTCTTGGGCGAGGCGGAGGTTCTGGTTGAGCAGGGGCACCCGCGAGCGGTGCTGATCGAGGCTTTAGGCGCCCCGGCCGGCGCCCCGGCCCAGACGGCAGACGACATCGTCAAGTGGACCTTCTACTTCATGGAAGACCACGAAGCGCCGGCCGCCAGCACGGTTATCCTGGAGTGGGCCGACGGCCAGTTCGCCGCTCCACAAACGCTGCCCCAGGGGATCATCGGCACGATGTACGAGCGTTTGCCGCGCACCATGACGCTCGCCACCGCTATCACATTTATGCGTAATGCCGGTTACGGCGATCCATTTTCGGAAGTCACGCTCCGCAAGCCGCTCACGTTCCCCATGCCGCGGGAAGCGTATTACATCTTTAAAATAGGCGCGCACTTCGTTCTGGTCGGCATGGAAACCGGCGAGGTTACGTTGGAGTAACACCGCCCGAACGTCTACGGCCCATATTATAATCCGACGACGGCGGCGAGGTTCGCGCTTGCGTGATTTAGCTAAAATCTCTAGGCTTTTCCGGATGATTTCACGGAGTCCGGCGCCGTATTTTTACTAACACGTTCATTACTCGGAGAGCGTTGGCGCTAGTATTATGCGTTCGCGGTACTTCCGATCGAGACTTTTAGACCGTCGAAAAAAATGAAATCCGCGCACGCGGCGGCGCCGACGAACGACGCCCGCAAAATGGCGACAAGGATGCTATCCGTATGATTACGATTAAACGCTCGGGACCGGGCGCGTTACTGCACGCGGTCGGATCGCTTTGGTTCGCGGCCGTACTGTTGATGCTGTCTCTTATCGCGATGGCCTGCGCCACGGTGTACGAATCCGCCCACGGCGCCCAGCAAGCGCTGATTAGTTTCTACTACTCGGACTGGTTCCTGTTGCTGATGTATCTGTTGGGCGTCAATATTCTGGCCTCTCTGCTGGCGCGAATGCCTTTTTCCCGAAAACAAGTCGGATTTGTGGTGACGCACGTTTCGCTGCTCATCACGTTCTCCGGCGCGCTGATCACAAAGTGCTGCGCTGTAAACGGCCAGGTCGGCCTGACGGAAGGGCAGACGATTAATCGGTTCGCCGTCAACGGCGAAATGATCGAAGTCCTCAACCAGCACAGCGGCGACCGCTCGATGCTTGATCTCGAGGACGCCCTCAGCGACCTCGACAGTCCGACCGACTTGCGCGACGTTCCGTCGCTGACTCTCGACGAGCTGCGCGTGGAAGTTGTCCGTTATCTGCCCGACAGCGACATGCGGCGGCGCGTACACGACGACAACCCCCACGCCCAGCCGGCCATCGAGGCGTCGTTCTCGGACACGGGGCTTGATGACCCGACCTGGTTGCTCGCCGGCCAAACGATGCGAATTTCGAGCGTGCCGGTCTCTTTTCGGCCGATCGACGATCCCGAGGCCCTGACCCGTCTCTTGAACCCGCGAGCCGAGTCCGAATCCAACTCCAAGGGTACGATCAAGATCGAGTACGAAGGTCACACTTACGAGTTTTCCGTGGAGGAAGCGTTCGACAAACCGATGCCGCTGGGCGACGCCGGTTACGCCGCGCGCGTCCTGAGTTATCTGCCTCATGCAATTGTCGGGGCCGACAATAAGATCGTCAGCGCCTCGAATAAGCGCGTGAATCCGTATGTGGAAGTGGAGATCGTCGGTCCGGGCGTGAGCGAAACACGGAAAGCCTTCGCGCGTTTTCCGGATTTTCAAGCGATGCACGGCGAGACTCGGATTAAGGACCTGAAACTGGCGTTTATAGCCGACTCCGACGACACGGCGGCAACCCCGATCGAGGTGCTCGGCGGCCCGGACGGGGAGTTGTACGCGCGCTTCAGCAGCGGCGCCGGCGTTCCGGCGGTCAGTAAACTGGAAGTTGGAGAGGTGATCGACACTCCCTGGCCGAACAAACGATTCGCGGTGCTGCGGCGTTACGCCAACGCTCGGCAGGAATGGACGCTCGAGCCGGTCGAGCCGGCCCGCGAAGCGCCCACGCCGGCGGTTTTGCTCAAGTGTACGGCCGGACAAGACCGCCAGGAGGTGTGGATACAGAAATATCAGATTCAGGCGGCGGCTCTCAATGCGACATCCTACGAAATGTCGTATCAGAATCTGAGTATGCCGCTTGGATTCACCGTCACGCTGGACAAATTCAGCATCGGAACCTACCCCGGAACGCGACGGCCCCGCTCGTTTGAAAGCCACGTTACCGTGAGCAATCCGTCCACCGGGCGATCTCAAAGCCAGGTTATCAGTATGAACCATCCGGCCGAATTCGGCGGCTATACGCTGTTTCAATCGAGCTACGACACGAGACATGAACGGCCCGCCAGTTTCCTGAGCGTCTCCCGCGATCCTGGGCAGCCGGTAATCTTCGCCGGTTACATCGGCGTGATGCTCGGCATGCTGATAGTGCTGATTACGCGCCTGCCCAAACGCCAACGCGAAGTCCCGGCGTCGATCGCCGCCGCTAAATCAATGGTCGTGCCGCTCGTGTTGTTGGTCGGAGCGGCGACGGCGTCCGCCGCCGACCTGCCGACCAGCCTGGACATGACGGTGTTGCGGGCGACGCCGACTCAGCACGACGGCCGCTGGCCGCCTCTTGATACGACGGCACGCGATCTGGTCGAGTCGGTGACCGGGGACGCTATATATCAGGGGCGCGATCCCGTGACCGTGTTGCTGGCCTGGACGTTCGATTCCTCGATTTGGGAGAAAGAACCGCTGATCGAAATCAGCAATGCCGAGCTGCGCGCCGAATTGCGGCTTTCCGGTTCCCAGACAGTCTTTTCGTACGCCGAGCTAGTCGCGCACGATCACTTGCATGATTTGGTCAAGGATTTGTCCATGCGAGGCTCCGGCGGCAAATTAAATCCGCTGGAGGACAAGGTCGGCGATATCAACCAGAAGCTGATCAAACTTCAAAACATCTTCAACGAGAACGTGATTCGGATGATTCCACACCCCGACAAAGTCGGCGGGGCCTGGCGCGTTATCGCGCCCTCGCAGGGGACGGCGCCGCCGCACGGAGGCGACGCCGTTCAGGCGGCCTGGGCGGGGATTCGCCAGGCTTTTCTCGCCGACGACGCTCCGGCTTTCACCGAGGAATCTCGGAAATTACGGGCGGCGCTGCGGGCTCTTCCAGCGGTGCACCGCCCCGACGAGCGGATAATCGACACGGAGTTGCGCTACAACCGGTTGAGACCCTATCGTACGGCGTGGATCGTTATGGCGATCGGCGCCGTGCTTGCCGCCGCGGCTCTGTTGATCCGAAACAAATTGTTTGACGGGCTTGTGATCGTGGTCATGCTCGCGGGTTTTGCGATTCTGACCTATGGTTTAGCGCTGCGTTGGCAAATTGCCGGGCGCATTCCGGCCGCCAACATGTTCGAATCGCTGCTGTTTTTAAGTTGGGGCATGGGCGCGTTCGCGATCGTCGCGATGTTCGTGCAAAGACAGCGCGTGGTTCCGCTGACCGCCTCGTTCATGGGAGCTCTGTCGCTGTTCCTGGCGGACGTGCTGCCGATGGACGGCTTTATTCGCCCGATCCCGCCCGTTCTGCTGGATACGATCTGGATGTCGATCCACGTGCCGATCATCATGGTGTCGTATTCGATCCTGGCTCTGGCGATGCTGATCGCTCACGTGCAGATGTTCGTGATGGCGGCGGCGCCGAACAAACGCGAGCTGGCTCAATCGATCGACACTATGCACTATTTTTACGTGTTCGCGGGTTCGATCTTGTTAGCGGCCGGCATTATTACCGGCAGCATGTGGGCCGCTTCGAGTTGGGGCCGCTATTGGGGTTGGGATCCCAAGGAAGTCTGGTCGCTCATCGCGTTTCTAGGCTACATGACCATCTTGCATGTGCGCGTCGGTCACGAACGAGTCCGCTGGTGGATGTACGTTTGCGCGGCGATACTGGGTGCGGCGCTGTTCGTTATTGTGTCGCCCAAGCTGGCGCCTTTGAGCCCGATGAAATTGGCGGGGCTGGCCTCTGCCGCCGCCGCGACCTGCGTTTTCGTGCTGGCGCGCGGCCCGTTCGCCGCCGCCTTGAAGAGCATCGTGGCGTTCTGGCTGATCCTGATGACGTATCTGGGCGTCAATTACGTGCTGGGTACGGGTTTGCACAGCTACGGCTTCGGCGCCGGGGCCGTGGCCGGGAAGATGCTCGTCATTGGCGGTATTGACCTGGCGTTAATGACCCTGTGCTCGGTCGTCTACCTGACCAGACGCGTGGAGAAAAACATCGGTAGCGAAGCAGTCGTAGCCGGGTAGGGCGCCGCGGGCCGCGGTCGTGCCGTGACGCCGCGCATCTGAATTCGCAGACTACTATAGCCTACCCAGTGGCGCCGTCAGCCAGGGCGACTATTCCTTCAGGCGACGGCGCTCTCGCGGCCGCGCCCCGAATCATGCGACGACATCCCTCCTCGTGCGTGAAGCCGCGCGATTCAAACGCTTGTATCGCGGCGCGGCAGATCTCGGGTACGGCGGCGATAACCGTTTTGTCCGGGAAATCCGTCAAAACCGCATCGACCAGCAGCTCGATCGCGCGCGGATTTTCAGCCGCGCACGGGCCGAAACGTACGCCGCGCAACGCCGGCAGCGCCATCGCGTAAGCCTCGACGCGCGCCCCCGCGCGCAGGCAATACGCGGCAGACGCTATGCCGAGGAACTCACGCAGCAGCGCCCCGCGATCTTCGCCGAAACAACGCGCGTCCAATTCAAGAACCGCGTCCAGCCCGTCGGCGTCCAAGCGCTCCGCTTCACGCGGCTTCGCGTCGTGCGGAGACGTTTTTTTGAACCGCGGGGTTACGAAATGATCCACGAATCCGAGACGTCTATAAATGCCGATTCCCATTGGATCGGCTTCCAGATAAATCGCGCGAACGCCGCTCTCTTCCAGTTTCGCCAGGGCGTGTTTCATCATACGTTCGCCCAGCCCCCGGCGCCGATGCTCGGGCGTCACGATCAGGTTTCCAACCCAGGCGGATTGCGCATACCGCGTGGTCGTGATCATGGCGGCGCGGCGTCCGTCGATCTCCGCAATAAAACACCCGCCGGGATCGTGCGCCAGATATACGCGGAACGCCGCCGCCGTATTGTCCCAACCTTCGCGACCGGTCTGAACCAGCGCGAAATCAATATCCTGCTCGGTGAAGGTCCGAATACGCATATCAGACACTGCTGTTCCTCCCGGGCGCCCTCGTATTTCGGCGATGAAGTCAGTCAGGATTACCTTCGCTGGTACAAACTCACGCGCGGCGTCTCGTGCGAATGATGCTTTGTCGACAGCTCCCGCATGGAATTTTACTTGACTTTCAGAGACTGCCCAGAGATTATCTATTATAAGACTGCATTTCCCGGCAAAGCGTGGTGAGCTGATTGATCTGGGCCCGGGAGTGCGAAAACACATCGCCGACATGCGGACAGTACGTCGTTTCTCG
>Ga0180434_10004508_pt1 | contig 16917 bp, 15 predicted proteins | sample SS_ome_7_FD_132453 | JGI IMG/M metagenome (GOLD analysis project Ga0180434, IMG submission 132453) | Hypersaline lake sediment archaeal communities from the Salton Sea, California, USA - SS_1_D_2 metaG | ecosystem: Environmental > Aquatic > Non-marine Saline and Alkaline > Hypersaline >...
CGGTTTGCCAAGCAGGGAAGTCGTGGGGCAACATCCGCCACGCGCAGCCGCTGCGTAGCACGTAGAAGATGGCATTGACGACTTCACGAATACAGACTTCACGGGGACGTCCACCTGGTTTGGCGGGCGGTACCAGTGGTTCGAGAAGGATCCATTCCGTGTCGGATAAATCACTTGGATACGCTTTTTTTTCATAATGCCCACATGGTACCGCAGAGTAGCATGTAGGCAACGACGCAATGCACTATACAGTGGCAGCAAGTCATAGAATTCCAACATAACTTTCAAAACACGCTCTCAGCCGCTGAGCCTGAGCTTCACAGTGGACAACGTCGCTCCGGTGATTTCCGTGACGACCTCGGTGGACATGGTGCCGATCACGGCCACCGAGACCGTGGTACTGGCCGGCACAGCCAGCGATGGCGGGCCGATGGACGTCATCATCCACGTGCAGGCGCCAGAGGGCGACCTTGAGTCTGACCGTGAGGGGTCGTCGTCGGGTGCAGAGTACCGCGTGTACCTGCCTCTCGTTGTCCGAGAAAGTCAGACCAGGTACAAGCGCCTGCTGCGCAAGGAGAACCAAGGAGAGATGTCGCTTGTGTATTTATCTCAAGACGAACAAGCGATCACCTGGAAGTACACCTTGACACCCGAGCAGCCAGGGCGCTACACGCTGTGGGTCAACGCGGTGGATGAAGCCGGGAACGTCACCACGGAGGGGCCGTTTGAGGTAGACGTCGTCGCCCCTGGAGAGTGGCTGATCTATCTGCCGTTGGTGGTGCGCGAAGGCACGCAGTAGTTCTATCATCATTCTGGAATCGGCAGAATAGCGCCAAGTCGTGGGAGTTACCCCATCGAACAGCTACTGAGGTCTGTGTAATTGATAGATTATTCGTAACTGCTCAGCCTGAAGGGATGGCACAAGCTTGAAGGAAAGATGGAAAGGTTTACTATCCAAGGCCATCTCTAATGCTTCAAGCACAGCGGCCCATTCTTTTGGGCTGTGAAGATGAGCTGTTATGCCAGATGTTGGAGTATTGTCAAGGTGCCGAAGCGAGTTGCGCCGCTGCAAAAGTCGAGTTGTAACTGCTCGGGTGGTCGAAGCGGGCGGCGGTTGAGTAACCGCCACGTGTTTTGTGGTAGCGTATCGAAACCAAGCGAGTGGCTTTTGTGCTCACTTGGTCTCGATATGTGCCTCTAGCACTGCTCGACCGGCGCAGGCTGAGCAGTCGGTGTTTTTCGTAACTTGACAAGGGCAAAGAGATGCCGACCGGTCTTGGGAAGATTTCTGGAACCTTCGCGAGTATCAGATGCGCGATGAACTATGAAAGAGTCTCTAATTTGGAGAAACCATAGGTGTGTTTGCCCTCTCTCACCAGTTCGAACAACCGACCGCCTGTGATCCCGGCCATAATATCATCCTCGCTCATATGATGATCGTTAAAGGATAGCGTGCCATTCTCCTTCAACACGCGATGTAATTCCGCCAGGATGGCCTGTGGCCTGCTCAACCCGTGAAAGACATCATACAGTAGAACAACATCCACGCTGTTGTCTGGCAGTTCAGTCCTGCAATCGGAGCAGATGGTCTCGACGTTTGTCAGATTTCGCTTCCTGGCAAGATTCTGAACGCGCCGTAGCGCCAGCGGATGGACGTCCAGCGCGTACACCTTCCCCGATTCGCCCACCAGTTCCGCGGCGCCGGGAACGTAGCCGCCAGGACCACATCCATAATCGAGCACCCGAAACCCTGGTTTGATCCCCACTTCGTCTAGAATTTCCTCGCGTGGTAGGATAAAATCGCGCACCTTGAAGAACAACGTCATTCCGTTAAACATCAGATTGGCCATTGGGCTGTCCATAATGAATTTCTCCTTAAAAGGGGGGACGGGCACCTGCCCTTTATCCGTCCCCCTGTTGCGATCGGTTACTGTTCCACCTCAGCGTCGCCAGCCTCCACATCTCCCTCAGATGGTTTTTCCCAGCTCCAACACCAGGGCGGCACAGGGCCATGATGCCGATGCCAACGCCTGGCCCAGCGCTTGTCCCAGGGACTACCCATCAGCCAGGGCCCGCCGACTACACCCCAGGCAAAGAACCGCAAGATCTTGCCAATGATGCAGAACAGCAGCAACAACAACCCGAGTTTGAATATCAGCCCCGTGCACATAGCAAAAGCAAAGGGGCGTCCCACATCACCCCAGCCGCGGGGCAGATAGGGCCATGGTGCTTCCCCCTCGCCTTCGGGGAACAGTTGGCCTGTCCCGTAGCCCTGCGACCATCCCAGGTAATAGATCGCCAGGCCACCGGCTATCAACAGGCCCACGAAAAACAACACAGCCAACACTCTCCACAGAATCCACTTTTTAGACACGTTTACCTCCTATTTCTTAAAATATAGGCGACGGCGGAACCCAGAGACAGGCCCAAATTCCAGTCACCAGGACGAATAAGACGATCCCTACAATCACCCGAACGATCCCACTCGCGCTTGCCATTCCCGGCGTCCATCTTATCCCCTGCATCGTCACACCTCCGAGTGTCGTCTCGCTTTCTCTGACTGAAATATGCCACAAACCTGTGTAGAAATTATGAAGAGGTGTGGGAAGTGTAGTGAAATTTCGAACTTTGCCGCTCGTAACCTTTTTCCACCTTCCGTTAGGGAACTGCAACGAAACTGTAACCGACATCTCGGCAAAATTCGGCTACACTATATCACATGGTATTGGCTCCCACTGCAATGTGTGGAGGCCACATCGAGTGCATTGCGCTTGTAAATGGAGGAACGAGTTACGATGAAAACCCAACCTGCTTTCCCTCTCCTGGAGTGTATTCGCTGCGGTTACAGGGAACCGTTCAAACAACCCCTGGAGCAGTGCCCTCAATGTAGCGGAGATTGGCTGGACGTGATTTACGACTATGAGACCATCGCCCAGACCTGGCCGGAGGCTTTGCGCGATCGCCCCAGCAGTATGTGGCGCTACCGGGAATTGTTGCCTCTGCACGACGATGCAAACCGGGTCACGATGGGCGAGGGCGGCACCTCGCTTCTGCGCGCTGTCAATCTAGGGATGATGCTCGGTTGCTCCCACATCTATGTCAAAGACGAGCGGCAAGGGCCTACCGGTTCGTTCAAGGATCGGCAGGCGTCCCTTTCCATCTCTGTGATGAAGGAACTGGGCGTCACCGAGTCGGTCGTCGCCTCCACCGGCAACGTCGCCATCGCCTACTCCGCCTACTCCGCCCTGGCCGGAATCAAACTCTGGGCCTTTCTCACCAGTCTGGTCCCTTCAGAAAAGATGCGGGAGGTCGCTATCTATGGCAGCGACGTCGTCAAGGTGACCGGCACGTATGACCAGACCAAGCAGGTGGCGGCAGAGTTTGCCAAGCGGCAGGGAGTCTATTTGGATCGGGGCATTCGTTCCATCGCCGCGCGCGAGAGTATGAAGACGGTCGCCTTTGAGGCTGCCGAGCAGCTTCCCGAGTTTTTCGAACCTGGTCCCACGCCCTGGCGCGCGCCCGATTGGTATTTTCAGGCTGTCAGCGGAGGGATGGGGCCGGTGGGGGTTTGGAAGGGGTATCAGGAACTGGTGCAAATGGGATTGGTGGAAAAGATGCCCAAGCTAGCCTGCATCCAGGCCGAAGGGTGCGCCCCGATGGTCTGGTCATTCCAGAAGGGCTTGGAACAGGCCGAGCCTGTCCTCAACCCTCGCACCCGTATCATCACCATCGCCACGGGCAGCCCGGGACCTGCTTACACCTTTCTCTCCCGCGTCATTCGGGAGCACGGGGGAGCGTTCGAAGCGGTCAGTGACGAGGAAGCCTTCCGTGCCATGCACGTGATGGCGAAACTGGACGGAATTTCGATGGAACCGGCCGCCGCGCTGGCCTTTGCCGGGTTGTTCAAACTGATCAGCAGCGGCGTGGTCAAGCGGGATGAGGTCGTCGTCGTCAACTGCTCCGGCCACACCTTCCCGGTGGAAAAACACTTGTTAGGCGAGGATTGGGCGCGTACCGTGGAGGCGCCCACGGGGGTCCCGACGACGGAGGAGGGACTGCTGGGATCGCTGGAAAACCTGGACCGCAGCGTGCGCCGCATCGCCATCCTGGAGGATAATCCCGATGCCGCCCGCCTGCTCCGACGCATTCTCCAGGCCCGCGGAGACTATCAGATTTTTGAAGCCCAAAATGGCCGCGTCGGTCTGGAGATGATCCATCGCGAGCGACCGGACGTGATCCTCCTGGATCTGATGATGCCCGAAGTAGATGGCTTCGAGGTGCTCGAGACCCTGGAAGCCGACGAACAACTGCGCGGAATCCCCGTCATCGTAGTCACCGCCAAGGCGCTGACGGCCAGCGAGAAGAATCGCCTCAGCGGTCAGATCCAGATGCTCCTCGAGAAAGGGACGTTTACCGACGATGAACTGCTGCACGAAGTGCTGGATGCGCTGGAAAGGTTAGGGGAATGAGCCAGGAAGCACCGACGCGCATCCTGTACGTCGAGGACGATCCTGCCAGCGCGGCCCTGGTGAAACGGGTGCTGCGCGCCGAAGGGTACGAGGTCGAGATCGTGACCGATGGCGTGACGGCCCTGGAGATGGCTCCACGCCTCCGACCGGCCCTCATCCTGATGGACATCAATATCAGCGGGTTGGATGGCTATGAAGTGACCACTCACCTGCGGTCCAACGAAGAAATGCAGCACGTGCCCATCGTGGCAGTGACTGCATCCACCATGCGAGGGGATCGAGAGCGGGCGCTCATCGCCGGCTGCAACGGGTACATCCCCAAACCGATTGACGTGGACCGCTTTCCCAGGCAGGTGAACGCCTTCCTGGATGGTTTCCGAGAGAGCGTTGAATCCTCAGAGAAGAAAGCCGAGTACCTGGTGGAATACAGCCAGCGGTTGGTAGAACGTCTGGAGGAAAAGATCCGCGAATTGGAACAGGCCCACACCGAGTTACAGCGCGTCGAAAAGATGAAATCAGACTTTATCATCCTGGCCAGCCACGAATTACGCACGCCGCTGACCAGTATCTACGGCTACATCCAGATGTTGGTGAATAACCCGGACATTCCAGGCTCCCCCAAGGAAGAAGGCAGTCCCCGCCATCTTTTGCATTGCATCGCCGACGCTTCAAAGCGGCTCAGCCAGGTCTTTGACGAGATTCGCAATATCTCGCTCATTGACGCCGACCGTCTGAACCTGACTCGAGAGCCGGTAAAACTGGAGAAACTAATTACCAACGTCATAAAGAGCCTGCAAGGGTTCGGTCCCGATCGCGATTTACAGTTCGTGATCGAGGATATGTCGAGCTTGCCCAAGATTCGGGGGGATGCGCGGCGACTGCGCCAGGCGCTGTGGAACATCATCAGCAACGCCATGAAGTTCACCCCTGACGGTGGGTATATCTACATTACGGGAGATCAGATCGAAGATACGGTACATGTCGCCATCCAGGATACCGGCGTGGGTATCCCGCTGGAGGAGCGGGAGCGTATCTTTGAGCGCTTCTACGTGCTGGAGGACACGAATCTTCACCACTCCAGCAAGACCGCTTTCAAGGGCGGCGGATTGGGACTGGGGCTTACCGTGGCCCGGGGCATCATCGAGGCCCACGAGGGCAAGATCTGGGTGGAGAGCGAGGGGCACGACGAGGAACGGCTGCCGGGCAGCACCTTTCACATCCTCCTGCCGCTCGAGCGGACGGACGATCGCTGACCTGATGGCCTTGACGGATTGAGAGAGACAGCCCTCGACCCGAACTGGAGTCGAGGGCTGTTTTGCAGCATTTATGCACTCGCTTCTTCTGATTCTTCCCACGGGCCGCGCCAGCCGAACCTGCCCCAAAAACCCGGGCCAAAGTGCTCTCTGCCTTTGAAGAAATGGCGATGCCTGCCTTTGAACATCTGACGGATGGCTTCCTTGTCCCCCTTGATCTCGACGCGGAAACCATCGTCGGTCTCGATGACCTTGAACTCACTGATAATCTTTTCCACGGTCTGTACCTCCGTTAGTCTATGTATAGTTTGTCTGACCTTTGCTATCATTATGCCACGGGCTTGTGAAAAAAGTATGAACAAGTGTGGGAGATGTAGTAAAGTTTTGGATTTGAGCTGTTTGTAATTTTTTCCCTATGATATAATCTGAGCAATATCCCTACGCCGTTTTTCCGACGAGGGAGGTGGTGTTTCCATTCGACCTTAAAAAATGGGGGTGGCTCGACAATGGGGAGGCGCCCGTCGGGCTGGGGTTGATGCACTACTGCGCTCTCTTCTACGACTCAAAGCAAGACGATTTGCGTTCATTGATCCAGGGGAACCAACGGCTGTCACGTGGAAAACTGAGACAGAACTTGAAGAAGCGTGGTGATATTGTGTGGCTAACCCTACGTGGGTGGTGGGAGAAGATTAAGCATGTATGGTCAAACGATAAGGAGCAAGCATAGGACTAGCGGCTCCAATGTCCCAATCCAGCTAGCAGTGGTCGTTTTGGTCGTGGTGATTTTTACTGGATGCTCAACCTCAAGAGAACTGCCGCAAACCGACATCGTATTCCAAGTCTATCCTGCCGGTCGGGGTGCGTCGAAAGGCGATCTGGGATTCGTCAACGCGGACGGCACAGGTTATGAAGTAATGCGAAACGTGACTGCGAGCGGTATGCTTCCTGTATGATCTCCTAATGGCACACAGATTGCCTATCGCTCATCTCCGCCTATGCTTGATTCTGGCTATTACGGACCAATCGAGGTGGTAGGACAAAAAGAAACCTGTATAAACTTGGGAGGCAACGGGCGAGTGCGTTGGATGCCTGATGGTTCAGCGTTGTTGACAACGATTGCAGAGCAACAAGGACCTAAAGAATATCGCTATGCGGTTGTCAGCGTTGATCCTCATCAATGTAGGGTATTGAACGAACTTTATGTTACGCTAAAGGGTGCTCATGATCCTGATCTATCTTCATCTGGACAGCTACTAGCTTTTGCAGGTCCTGACTCGATCATTGTAGTTGATCTAGATACACAACAAGAGTGGTTGCTTGGAGAAGGAATTGTTCCCTCTTGGTCGCCAGATGATGAATGGTTAGCTTACACCGGCTTGGATGGCCTCTACGTTGTGAGGAAAGATGGAACAGACGGGCAGCGTGTTCTCGAATACTGGGTACAGTGTAAGATGACGCCTTCGGGTCTGACGTGGAATGATTGGCCTCCCTTACCTGAGTGGTCGCCAGATGGCAAGTGGCTGGTTTATCATCGTGAAGAGCGGGGCAAATACGCCATTTACAAACTCAACCTGGAGACTCACGAAGAAGAGTTGATCGTCGAAGGCGGACTGAATCCCGATTGGCGCTCAACGCCAGTGGACACCCAGGCGAAATAAGTCGGCTTGTCTATATCTCTAGCTGAAACCGGATAGCATCGAGAATTTCTCGGCGCAGGTTTGCATCCTCTAATCTGCCCAAATCTTGCTCCAGCCGACTTTTATCCAGAGCGCGAATTTGATAGCACAAAGCAATCGAATCCATTTTCAAACCAGCCACGCTGGCTGGCAACAAAACCTCGTTGGGGTAAATGATACGCGCGGGGGACTTGCGGGAGGTCAGGGGAATCACGTTGACCACAGGCAGCAGCTGATTGATCTGTTCCCGGCTGATGACGAGCACGGGACGTTTGCCAGCTTGCTCCGATCCCTTGGTGGGATCAAGCACAGCGAGGAAAATATGCCACTGATACCTCACTGGGTTCGCTCCCACCATTCAGCATCACTCACAGCAAAGGCCGACATCGTATCGCGCAAATCTGCCATAAAGAGGGGATCACTGGCTGCCTGCTCCATCTGGTCGAGTTTGTCAGCCTCGCTGGAAGTTGGAAAGCGCTGCTCGATAATTTCCTCTACCAGCGCAAATTCTTCCAGCGGCAAAATAACGCCCACCGGATTGCCTGCTGCATCTGTGATAAACTGGCGCTTGAGAACGGTCATAGTCATTTTGCACCTCGGAAAAGCTCGCCTCTAACTTGGCGGTATTATACTGTGTTGAGCAAAAATGGCAAATGGGTCTTGCCACGATGCCCGATCTATGGTAAAATGTACACAATCAGATGAAATGCTGAGGAAAATGAGATGACTTTTCAACCTTTTGCCAGCGTCCTGTGTGGCCTTCTTCGTAGCAAGCTCCTCTGTGAGAGGGGCTATCGCCGCTTGGGAGGGCGCTGACGTCAGGTCGATCCAATTTATTTGTTTACCCAAGGCCTCCCCAAGTGGGAGGCTTTTTCTATTCAATGTGTGAGGAGGTGTTCAAATGGGGCTTGCGTACAAAATCAAACGATCAATTGCCAGGTAAGCCGGCGGACGGAGGAGGCCAGGACGACGTTCTCCTCTCCGGCACCCGGCGCCAGACAGAGAGGAGAACAGAGATGAAAGAGAGATCCACAACCGAATACGATCCTCAGGCCATCGAAGCCCGATGGCAACAACGCTGGGCCGAAACCGCCATCTGCCGCACTCCCACACCGCTGGCGCGGCACTCCCATACCTTCTACTGCCTCGACTTTTTTCCCTACCCCTCCGGCGACGGCCTGAGCGTCGGGCACGGGCGCAATTACGTGCCCACCGACGTCATCTCGCGCTACTATCGGATGAAGGGCTATGCCGTGCTCCACCCGATGGGTTGGGATGCCTTTGGCCTGCCCGCGGAGAACGACGCGATCAAAAAGGGCATCCACCCGCGCGAGACGACGACCCGCTACGCGGCCAACTACCGCCGCCAGATGACGTCCATCGGCTGCTCCTACGACTGGGAGCGGGAGATCAATTCCAGCGCGCCCGATTTTTACCGCTGGACGCAGTGGTTCTTCCTGCTGCTGTACCGGCGCGGCCTGGCTTATCGCGCTGTGGGCAGCCAGTGGTGGTGCCCCGACTGCAAGACTGTCCTGGCCGACGAGCAGATCGAGTCGGGCGGCGTCTGCTGGCGCTGCCACGGACAGGTTCATAAGCGCGACCTGGAGCAGTGGTATTTCCGCATCACCGCCTACGCCGACGAACTGCTGGCGGACACAGGAAAGCTCGATTGGCCAGAGCACATCCTGGCGATGCAGCGTAACTGGATCGGGCGCAGCGAGGGCGTCGAGTTCGAGATGGCGGTGGATGGCAGCGACGATAGCTTCACCGTCTACACCATCCGCCCCGACACGGTCTATGGCATGACCTTCGCCGTGCTGGCCCCGGAGCATCCACTGGTGGCGGGCGGATTGGGACAATCCGCGATCACGACGCCGGAACGTCGCGCCGGGTTGAGCGCCTACTGCGAGGAAGCCGCCCGCCGCAGCGAGCTGGACCGCCTGCAAGCGGGCCGGGATGGCGTTTTCACCGGCGCGTATGCCACCAACCCGGCGAACGGCGCGCGGGTGCCCGTCTACGTGGCTGACTATGTGCTGATGGGCTACGGCGGTGGGGCGATCATGGCCGTGCCCGCCCACGACGAGCGGGATTTCGACTTTGCCGCGCGTCACGACATCCCCGCGCCGGTCGTCATCGCGCCGCCGGGCTGGGACGGCGATCCGCTGACCGCCGCCTACACGGAACCGGGCGTGATGGTCAACTCCAGCCCATGGGATGGGCTGCCCTCCGACGAGGCAAAGGCGCGCATCGCCACGTGGATGGAGGAACAGGGCATCGGTCGCCGGACGGTGCAGTATCGCATGCGCGACTGGCTGATCTCGCGGCAACGGTACTGGGGTGCGCCGATCCCCATCGTCTACTGCGAGATGTGCGGAACTGTGCCTGTGCCGGAGCACGACCTGCCAGTGGAGCTACCGCACATTGAGGAGTGGCTGCCCGGCGAGGACGGTCGCTCGCCGCTGGCGAACGTGGACGAGTTCGTCCACACCGCCTGCCCGCAGTGCGGCGGCCCGGCCCGGCGCGAGACCGACACGATGGATGGCTTTGCCTGTTCCAGTTGGTACTTTTTGCGCTTCGTCAGTCCCGGCTACCAGGATGGCCCCTTCGACCCGGCGGCGTTGGCGCAGTGGGGGCCACCCGACCTGTACGTGGGCGGCGCGGAGCACGCCGTGATGCACCTGCTGTACGCCCGCTTCTGGACGAAGGTGATGGCCGACGCAGGCGTCATTCCCTTCCGCGAGCCGTTCCCGGCGCTACGCAGCCAGGGCGTCATGCACGCCCGCGATCCAGAGGCCGGCGAGGGTTCCGGTGAGCGCACCGGTGGGGGCAGTCGAACCGTGCGTCGCATGTCCAAGTCGGCGGGCAACGTCGTCACGCCCGATGGCGTCGCCGCCGTCCACGGGGCGGACGCGCTGCGTGTTTACCTGTTGTTCATGGCCCCCTTTGAGAACAACACCATCTGGGAGGAAGACGGCATCACTGGCGCGAAACGGTTCCTGAGCCGCTTCTGGCGTCTGGCGAATGTGGTTGCGGCTTTTGACCAACCCGCCGACTCACCTGCCGATACCCGGTTGCGGGGCGTCGTTCACCGCACCATCCGGCGCGTCACCGCCGACGTCGAGGCGTTCAAGTTCAACACCGCCGTCGCCGCGCTGATGGAGTGCTTGAACGAGATGAGCGGACATCATCACGCGCACGGCGTCACGACAGCGCTGGCCGAAGCGACGTGCACTTTCGCCTTGCTGCTGGCTCCCTTTGCCCCGCACATCGCCGAGGAGCTGTGGGCACGGCTGGATGGCTCGTACAGTGTCCATCAACAGGCGTGGCCTGCCTGGGACGAGACGCTGGCTGCCAAGGAAACGATCACGTTGGTCGTGCAGGTGGACGGGCGGGTGCGCGAAAAAATGACGGTTCCCGCCGACATCGATGAGACCGATGCCCGCGAGCGAGCCTTGGCCTGCGACGCCGTCCACCGCCACCTGGATGGTCGGAGCGTGACCCGCGTGATCTATGTGCCGGGGCGATTGGTCAACGTCGTGACCGCATAACTCCACTGGCATACAACACAACAGGCCCTGGTGAACCATTCACCAGGGCCTGTTGCCTACCGAGCGTCATTCCGAGCGACCGGAGGGAGGGCGGATGCAAGGCATCCGACGGAATCTCACATTGTCGGGACTGGAGATCCTTCGACTCCGCTTCACTTCGCTCAGGGTGACGGAGACGTTACTACTCTCTGCGTCTCTTGACCAACGCAATCCCCGAGGTAGCCAGCGCGACGATGGCCGCCAGCAATCCCGAGGTCGGGAGCAATTGCTCCAGCCCGTTTGCCGGTGAGGTGAACCCGCCGACGGGCGCCGGGGGTTGATACTCATACGCGCCAATGTCCATCACCTCGTTCACCACGCGCTCGAAACCGGCGCCACGCTGGTCGTAGATTGGCTTGGACAGGTTTGGATCGCCCGTGTCTATGGCCTTGCTGCCATGGACCAGGGCATGGGTCTCGGTGGGACCACCGTTGTCGGCCAGGGGGTCGAGGATGTCGCGGACTCGAATGTCGATTCCCGGTACGATGTCTAATGAGGGGTTGGGCACAAAGACGTAGGTACCCGGGTCGCCGTCATGGCCGAACAGGTTGTAGTAATAAGTGTCCGCATCGCCAGCGACTTCGCGGCCGCGGACAGCCGTGTTGCCAGAGACAATCGTGTGCCCAAGGCCAGCCCCTCCAGACTCGTTAGCCACGCCGCCGCCGTAGCGGTTGGCTGTATTGTCGGAGATGGTGCTGTGGTACAAGGAGACCCCACCGTCAAAGTTCCCCACGCCGCCGCCGAAGAAGGCGTCGTTGCCGGAGATGGTGCTTTGGGTGATGTCGACCTCGCCGTACTCGTTGCCCACACCGCCGCCGTAGCCGGCGGTATTGTCCGAGATGGTGCTGTCGGTGATCCTGATCTCGCCGCCCGAGTTCGCCACGCCGCCGCCGCCATTGTGGTAAGACGCTCCTCCATCATACCACGCGCCAGCGACGATATTGCCAGAGATAGTGCTTTGGTTAATGGAGGCATAGGCATAGTCGCCAGGGAGAATCTGTGCGCTATCAAGGGGTGATGCATCCTCCCCAGAGATGGCGCTTCTTGCGAGAGCTTCTCTAGACGTGAAATTTAGCACGCCGCCGCCGGCGGTCATCATGTAGATGTAGTCGTCTTCGTAGTCGTAGCCGCCCTCAGAGACGACGTTGCCGGAGATGTCGCTATTTTCGATGACGACCTCGCCCCAGTAATGGAGCCCACCGTTTTGCACGCCAAGCGGGGAGAGAGCATTGCCAGAGACGGCGCTTCTTTCGCCGCCGCTATACCGCATGGCGTTCAGCACGCCGCCGCCGCCGGTCAGCACAAAGAGGTCATAGGTGTAATCGTTCTCGTTATATCCCCCGGAGACGATGTTGCCAGAGATGGCGCTGTCTGTGACAAAGACCAGGCCGTAGTAGTTAAACAGACCGCCGCCGCCCCCGTTGATCACGTGGGTGTCGTGAGACTCATTGCCGTGGCAGTATCCCCCGGTGGCGACGTTGCCGGAGATGGTGCTGTCGTTGAGAATGTCAACGACGCCATAGGCGTTAAACACACCGCCGCCGACGCCGATAAAGTCGTCGTGCTCGCCTCGGAACTCGCTGCCGTCGGCCTCGTTGCCAGAGATGGCGCTGTGGTCTATAACGGCTACACCGCCATAGACGTTGAACACGCCGCCACCAGCGCCGCCGTAGCTGTAGACACCTTCATCCACAATGGTTTTGGCTTGGGCCTTGTTCCCAGAGATGGTGCTGTTCTCGATAGTGACCAGGCTGGAGTAGACATCCCCGAGTTGGAGTGGGGCGGCGTCGAGGCCAGAGACGCCGAGCCTGGGGGACCGGCGATAACCGTTGAACACGCCGCCGCCGTAGAGGGCATCGTTGTCAGAGATGGTGCTCTCTTTGATGGCGACTTTGCACCAATCGTACCACTGCTGGGGGGCAAGAGGAGAAGCGGTCTGTGGGGATGTAGTAGAGTGAGAGTAGTGGTAACCGTTAAACACACCGCCGCCTCGGCCGCCGATGAGGAAGGGGATTCCTTCATCTATTTCCTCTCCCGCTTCGTTGCCAGAGATGGTGCTGTTCTCGATGACGACCGCGCCATAGTAGAAGTTGACGTCGTAGGAGGAGGCTTGGGGGGCAGATCTGGGAGTTTGCTCGGTGTAATGGTAATGCACATAGTTGAACACACCGCCGCCGTCGCCGCGGGCTTGGTTGCCAGAGACGGTGCTGTCTCTGATGATGACTGCATTCCTGTAGACATTAACCACCCCATCGTGAGATGAAGCATCCTCGCCAGGGGCAGAGCGTGTTCCAGAGCTATTCACGTACAAGTAGTTTGCCACGCCGCCGCCGCTGCCGGATCGAGCGTCGTTGCCCGAGATGGTGCTGTTTTCGATGACGGTGACCGCACCATAGTAGTAGTGATGCACGCTGTCGAGCGAGGAGGCGGCATTGCCGGAGACGGTGCTCTTTTCAGTCAAGTCCGGGCCGTAATGCGAGTGATTGAGCACGCCGCCGTAGTAGTAGGCGTCGTTGTTAGAGACGGCGCTGTTTTCAATGGTGACCAGGCCATACATGTTCGCCACGCCGCCTCCGGCGATGGCAGTATTCCCGGATACGGCGCTGTTTTCGATAGCGACCTCGCCCCAGTACCAGAATGGTGGCTGTTGCACGGCGCTCCCGCGACGAGATTCTATAGCTCCAGAAAGCTCACTGTTTTGGACGGCGACCTTGTCCTTGATGATCGTGAACGCACAGTTGTTACACACGCCCCCGCCGAGGTAGGCGGCATTGTCCAGGATGTCGCTGTCGTCGATGGTGACATAGCCAGCCCAGTTATCCACCCCTCCGCCGATAAAATCGGCGGTATTGCCAGAGACTGCGCTGTTTTCGATGGTGAGCTCGCTCCAGTAGTTGTACATGCCGCCGCCGATAAAAACGGCGGCATTTCCCGAGATGGTGCTTCCTTTGATATTGAGCTTACTCCCATCGACATTCGCCACGCCGCCGCCGAAAAAGGCGAAATTGCTGGAGATGGTACTTTTCTCGATAGTCGCCACACCATAGTCGTTGAACACGCCACCGCCGTCGTCGTTGGCCTCATTGCCAGAGATGACGCTGTTGTTGATCGTGAGCGCGCCATCGTAATTGTACACGCCACCGCCGCTGCCATCGTGGGCCTCATTTTCGGCGACGAGGCTGTTTTCGATGGTGACCTCGCCGCCATCGTTAAACACGCCGCCGCCGTCGTCGTAGGCATAGTTGCTAGAGATGACGCTGTTGTTGAGGATGGCGACCTTGCCATAGTTAAGTATGCCGCCGCCGTCGCCATAGTAGGAAGGACTGGTGCCGGTTTTTATATATCCACCAGTGACGGTGGTGTCTCGGTGGGCGAGGTCGCCGTCGAGGTCCACTGCGAAAATGCGGGATGAGCCGTCCCCCTGAATGGTGGAGCCATTCCCTTCGATGGTGATCTTGCTCGATATAATGGGCAGGCCGTTGTCGCTGCTGGCGTATGCACCTGTGAGATTGAAGAGACCTCCAGGGGGCAGGTTGATGATGTCGGCACCGTTACCGGCGGCGCATTCCCCCAGGCTTGTGTACAATTGACCGTCGTTGTTCGCGTTGAGGATGGCCTCGACGAGCGAGCATTGATTATCGTCTGCGACGGCTACCACACCATCGTCCACGTCGATGCCGGCGGCGTATGCCACCGGAACATGCATACCGCTCAGCGCCAGCAGGAATGCTGCCGCGCTCAAGCTCAGGGCCAGTTTGCGTTGGATGTAGCGGCGCGCGCGCCGCGAGAGCGTCCGCAACTGCTCGTAAAAGTAGGTGAAACGGCGCAGAATCCGCTCGCCATACTTGAGCAATAGCTCGGCCAGCCACGGATTCTCTGCCGCCTCGGCCAGTTGCTCCCGCCACGCCGCCACTACCTCCTCCGTGTAGGGTAGTTTCCTATTCTGTTCGTTCACTTACATTTCTCCTGATATGTGATGGTAGGTCGTGAAACGTAAGAATCTCGAATCTCCACTCTTCTCCTTTCAGCGGCACATCGGCCGACGGGGGGGGCGACAATGCGCAGGAATGGAACAGCCGCTTACTTCCCATTCCAGGGTTTCAGGGGATGAATACATTATACCCCCGTTGCAACCGCCACGCAAATCGCCTGGTGTGTAAAAAGGCCCTGGTGAACCGTCCACCAGGGCCTTGTAACGCAAACAAGCTCTACTTTTCAATTCTCTCTGTTTTCTCTTTCTCCTCACCTTCTTGACGCGGCACGTCGGCCAGCGCCTCGTCCGGCAGCACGTAGGAATGGGACAGTCGCTTGTCTCCCCATTCCATGATCTCGGGGAAGCGGACACCGCGCAGCACCTGCACGGCGAATATCTCTTGCACCCCCTCCTCAAAGCGCAGGAAAGCGACCGTCTGCCCCGTCTGGATGTTGACCACCCAGACGCCGCAGATGCGCTCCTCCAGCCGCTCGACGATGGGGATGCCGCTAAAGACCGCCGACTCGCGCACCTGCGACAGGCCGATAAAGGCGAGCGGGCCGACGAAATCGATCCCCCGTGTGAAACCGGGCACCTCGGCCACCGTCTGCCAGGTTCCTGCATCCAGGTCGACCAGCGCCAGGCTCCCTTCGCCCGATTCCAGCATCCACAGCTTGTCTCGATACCAGCGGGGAGAGTGGGGCATCGAGATGCCGCGCAGCAGAATCTCGTTCGTCTCCACGTCCATCAAGATGCCGCCGTCCTTCTTGTTCTCGCGCCAGCCGCCGGGGGTGTCCGTCTCTCCCAGCGCGGTCACGTACCTGGGCTTTCCGTCCACCAGTCCGATCCCGTTGAGGTGGCAGCGGTCCTGGGGCGCGAGCTGGGTCACGAAATGAGGCCGCCAGCGTGGGTAAAAGCTGTGATCCTGGTCGAGCGTGCAGAGACAGCAGAAGCGGGTGTTGACCACCCACAGCTCGCCGTCGTCCGACCAGGCCATCTCGTGGATGTCGATGTCGCCGGTGATGTGGATGCGGCGGGCCAGGTAGCAGGCGTCGTGCTTGCCGGGCGGGTCGAGCTTTTGGGCCACGGCGGGCATGTTGCGCAGATACCAGACGGTATTCGCACCGCCGACGGTCAGCCGGTTCTGATGCATCGCGATGCCCATCGGTTTCTGAAAGTTGCGAAAGTGGGTGTTGATCGTGCCGCCGTCGTTGCGTACCAGGACGACTTTACCGGCCTGGTAGGTGGATACCGCCAGGCTGATGTTGAGCTGCGCCAGGATTTCTGGCAGGTTCGAGGTATAGACGCTGCGCAGCGGATTGGGCTTGGGATCAGGTTCGGACATTGACATAGTAGACCTCCATCTCAGGCTGGCATCCCAACGACCTGGACCTGGAGTTGCTCCTTGATCACCAGGCAGTCCGATTCCAACAACTGATCGATAGCATCTAATGTCGTGGCATGGCAATAACGCTCCCCACATTCTCGACAAACTTCTGCTTTTACGTCATCCACGATGTAAAGCTTCCCCCGAAGCCAATGGATTTTGCGTACCTTTTTGCTCCTAGTCTTGCCGCCACAAAATTCACAAATCATAGTTCCTCCCCTAACACATAGACGGTTATGATGACCAGATCCTTAGTCTCGTGAAATCGGCAGATCACGTGAATCAATCGCTCATCTCTGGCCGGCTCTTCGATTCGAGTAACCGTTCAGCCATTGACATAGGAGCGCCGGTTGAGCAGATGTTCTAAAGTTAGCAGGCGAAGCCCCATAGCCTTTCCTTCCTCCCCTTTAACCATAACCTGGCGTCAAGCCGTGCAGTTCCTTGATCCAATACCGATAGTCGTTTAGAACTGTTGCGTTGGCGCTACCCACATCGTCCGCCCAGACTTGCTCGGCCAGCAAGCGGCGCTGTTTACCGCCGCGCCTTACGCTCAACAGGACGCCACGTCGCTC
>Ga0180434_10004509_pt1 | contig 16912 bp, 10 predicted proteins | sample SS_ome_7_FD_132453 | JGI IMG/M metagenome (GOLD analysis project Ga0180434, IMG submission 132453) | Hypersaline lake sediment archaeal communities from the Salton Sea, California, USA - SS_1_D_2 metaG | ecosystem: Environmental > Aquatic > Non-marine Saline and Alkaline > Hypersaline >...
AGGCGTGTGTTCCGGGCCACGCGGACACCCGGCCCGGGAACACGGCGATTTGCCTTCTGTTTCGTCTGTTTCATGGTTCGTGACCGGTCACCCGGTTCCCGTCCGTGCGGTGGGTTGCATCAACGCGATGGCGGCAAAGCACGGCCAACACGGGTCACAGGTGACGGGTTACAGACAAAGCGAAATACTCTCAGGGCCGGGAATTCGAGGTCCACCCTGGGGTATTTCCATGGAGGCGGGCTACGGAACGAAGGAGAGGGCCACGACTTGCTGACATCGCGAAAGGCTCCGGTCGTCGATCCGTTTGCACGCCGGCCGCTACATGATACCATCAAATTGCAACGCCCCGCCTCTCGGCCTTCGTTTTGGGGGACCTGCGGATGACACGCGCGGCCCGCCGGCTGACCGCCTTCCTGCCCGGGGTTGCGGCCCTGCTCCTCGCCCTCTCCCCGGCTTTCCTCCTGCCCTCCTGCGGGAAGCGGGAGAAATGGCAACCCGCGGAGAAGGAGAGGGCCGGGAAGGCCTCCCCCCCGAAAACCCGCAAGCCGGCGCACGCGGACCCGCCCGCCGTTGCGGCCCCCGCCGAAGACGCCGCCCCCGCCGAGCCCGAGCCCGCCTCCTGGAAGGACGGCACGCTGGTCGAGCGCTGCCCGGTCCGCTGGTACCGGCGGGAAAAGGAGGGCCGTCCCACGGGCTACCTCCACGTCCGGTGGCGCTACGTCACCCAGGACGGGCGCCGGCTGGTCCGGGACGACACGGACGCCTTCAACTGGCACCACCGCAAGATCGGCCACATGAACGACCTCTTCGAGACGCGCGCGAAACATTTCACCCTGCGCACGGAAACCGGGGAACTGATCGAGACGTCCAGTGAGGTCAAGGAGGGGGAAGCCGGCGCCGAGCGGACCACCAAGACGACGCTGGAAAAGGTCGAGGGAGGGTACCGGTTCACCGTGGAGATGCTGGGGGAGAAGCGGGAAAGGTTCCACCCCTGCGAGGAGACCATCGTCCTGGACGCCGAGTCGTTTCTCGTCCCCCACGTCCGGTCGGGCCGGATCCTGGACGGGAAGCCGCGGGTCTTCCACCAGATGGCGGGAGAGAAGGGCACGATCCACACCTTCGAGGCCCGGTACAAGGACCGCCGGTCGTTCACGGTGGACGGGAAGAGGACGGACTGCATCGGCGTGGAGATCGAGAACGTCAGGACGGGCTCGGTGCACCGCGAGTACTTCCGCGAGGACGGGCTCCTCGTGAGGCTCTTCCAGAGCGACGTCGAGATCGCCTACTCCGGCCCGGAGGAGATCCGCCGCCTCAAGGCCTCGCTGGAGGCCGGGGGCGTCAGCCTTCATTCCCCGGTCCGGGACGCCGGGATGAACACCTACCCGGACCTGCCGGGCGCCTTCAACCTGAAGAGCCTGACCGTCGAGGTGCGGGTCCGCCTGCGCCCGAACGTGCCGGCGCCCCCGTTCCAGGACAGTCCCTTCATGGAGGTCGTCTCGGTGGACCGCCCGGAGGACGGCCGGATGACGGCCGTGTTGAAGCTGACGTCCTTCGACCGGGAGGGGAAGGTCAACGGACCCTATCCCCTGCCCGAGGCCGACCGCGCCCGGTTCGCGGAATACCTGGAACCCACGGCGCTGATGCAGGTGGACCATCCCCGGGTGCGGGACGCCGCGCGGGAAGCGGTGGGCGACGCGTCTAACGCCCGCACCGCGGCCGAGCGGATCGCCGCGTACGTCTTCACGCACGTCTCGTCGGGGGGGCGTTCGGGCTCCCTCGCCCAGTACTCGGCGGTGGAGATCCTGGACAACGGCTTCGGGGACTGCTCGGAGTTCGGGCTTTTGTTCGTGGCGCTGTGCCGCGCGGCGGGCATTCCCGCCCGCCGGGTCTCGGGCTACGTGTGCCTGGGGTCGATGTGGGGCAACCACGCCTGGGCGCAGATCTATATCGGGGACTGGATCGGGGCGGACGCCACGACGTGCGTGGTGGGCACGTCGGGCCGCTACATCTTCTTCGGATACGACGACGATCCCTACTCCAAGGCGGGCGTGGTGTCCCAGGGGTTCACGGGCTATTCCGGCCTGCGCCTCCTCGAGGGCGTCTTCGGCGACGGCGAGCCGGTGGACCTGACGGGAAACGCCGGCGCGTGGTGGGGAACGGCGGAGGACGGAACGGCCTACAACCACCTGGCCGGCGTGGCGCTGAAGAAGGCCCGGGACGACTGGCGCGTGTCCGCCTATGCGAGCGGGCTGAGACTCGACGGCCAGGGCATCCAGGTGAGGCTTTCCGTCAAGCCCGACCAGGGGTACCGGCAGGACGAGATCCTGCGGCAAATGAGCGGGTACGGGGAGGCCGCTTCACTGGACGGCGTCCCCGCCTTCCTCTCGGGGAAAGGGGCCAATCCGTACCGCCGGCTGGCCCTGTCCCATCGCCGCCGCCTGATCAGCCTCGTGGTCTTCTTCCGGGGCGTGGAGGCGGATCGGCGGGAGGCGGCGTGGAACGACTTTTTCGGCGCCCTGGACCTCACGGCGTGGAAAGGCCGGCCGGTGGAAGGGATCGAGGACTACCCCCCTCTCTACGCGGAGGCGGCGCCGGGTTCGGAGGCGGAGGAAGAGGACGTCCCGCCGGAGGGGGGAGACGAGCCCGGAGAAGGCGAGGAGGGTCCGGATAGCGGCGAGGAAGACGCGCCGGGGGAAGCGGGGGATGGAGGCGCCGGCGGCTGAGCCCCCTCACGCCGGAAGCCCGGATTCGATCCGCCTTTCTTCGTGCCTTCGCGCGGGATTTTTTGCATCATCGGGGATCATCCTGCACTGGAACGGGGCCCCCCCGCGACGAGGAGGACGATGAAGCCCGAACCGCGCATGAGTCCGCCGCTGACGGTCGAATCCGAGCAGCGGGGAGAGAAGACGCTCGTCAAGGTGTCGGGGGAGGTCCAGAGCGGGAACGCCCACATCCTGGACGAGGGCCTCGAGAAATCGATCGGGGAGGGGGACCGGGCGGTCGTGGACATGAGCGGCGTGTCCCTCATGACCAGCCCGGGCCTGGGGCTGTTGATCAAGCACACCGAGAGGCTCCGGGATCCCGAGCGGATGATCCTGGCGGGGCTTCGGCCGAAGGTCCTGGACGTGTTCCGCGCGCTGGGTCTCGACCATTTCTTCCTGATCACGGACACGGTGGAGCAGGGGTTGGAGCTGCTTTCCGGTATCGAGGGCGAGCGGAAGCGTGGGTGAAGGCCTCGTCGTGGCGGGCTTGCAGGGTCTACGAGGAAGGAGGCAATCGATGGCGTCACGGACATGGTCGTGGTTTCCGGCGGTCCTTCTGGGAGCGGCCGTCTGGCTGTCCGGGCCGTTCGCGGAGGCGGCCGGGGAGGCCGGTTCGTTCGGGGTCGTCCAGCGCCAGGTGAAGAAGGCGAGGGACCGGGTCCTGCCGGCTTTGGTGCGGGTGCAGCCCATCATCGAGACCTACCGGGGCGGGCGGAAGGTGAGCCGGACGGGGTACGGCTCCGGCGTCATCATCGGTCCGGAGGGGTACGTGATCACCAACTACCACGTGGCGGGGAAGGCCGCGTCGTGCATCTGCGTCATGGCGAACAAGGAGGAGGTCCCGGCCGCGCTGGTGGGCGGGGATCCCTGGACGGACATCGCCGTGATCCGGCTCGACCTGAAGAAGTACCAGGGCAACACGCTCACCTGGGCGGTGCTGGGGGATTCCAGCGACGTGGAGGAGGGCGATTTCGTCCTGGCGATGGGTTCCCCCTTCGCGATGACCCGCACGGTGACCTTCGGCATCATCTCGTGCCGGGACCGCTCGCTGGGGGTGATGGGCATCGACCGCTACCAGAAGACCGGCCAGTTCAACACGTGGATCCAGATCGACGCCCTGATCAATCCCGGCAACAGCGGCGGCCCCCTGGTGGACATGGAAGGGCGCGTGATCGGCATCAACGCCCGGGGGGGCTCGGGGATGGGGTTCGCCATTCCCATCAACGTCGCATCCGACGTGGCCCGCCAGCTCGTCGACCACGGCGAGGTGCGCCGTTCCTGGATCGGGGTGACGTTCCAGCCCATCGAGAAGTTCAAGAAGAGCTTCCTGGGCGACGTCTCGAAGGGGGGCGTTCTCGTGGGCGACGTGGACGAGGACTCTCCGGCCTCCCGCGCGGGCCTTCGGCCCGGCGACATCATCACCCGTCTCGGGGAGGAGACGGTCTCCGCCCGGTTCGAGGAAGAGGTCTACCCCATCGCCAAGAAGGTGGCCGACCTGCCCCTCGGCGCTTCCCTCGAGCTGGAAATCATCCGGAACAAGCAGGCGCGGACGCTCCGTCTCGTCACCGAGCCCCTGGAGAACGTCGAGGGCGACGAGCGGGAATTCAAGACGTGGGGCTTCACCGCCAAGGAGATCACGCGGTCGCTGGCCCGGGAGATGCGCCTCCCCGACGCGAAGGGCGTGCAGATCACGGGGGTCGTGGGCGGATCCGTTCTCGAGAAGGCCGGCGTGGGGTCCGGGGACATCCTCAAGGAGGTGGGGGGCGAGGCCGTGGAGGATCTGGAAGGCCTGGGCGGGATCCTCGACGCCGTGCTGGAAGAGGGGAAGACCGGGCTGCTGGCGAAGGTCATGAAGGGGGGGCGGACGCCGAAGGTCGTCGCTCTGGACGTCTCGGATCTGGTGGCGAAGGCCTCGGACGAGGAACAGGAGCCGGACAAGGAGGGCGGGGACGCGGACGAGGAGACGGGGGAGTCCTATTGAACCGGGAATCCGGGTGGCGGACGCGGGGTCGCGTACACCGACGAAGGAGTGAGCCATGAAACGGATCAGCGGAGCGATGATCGCGCTCGTGTGTCTGGCGCTCGCGGCCGGGGCCGGCGCGGAGGAAAAGCGCGAGAAGATTCTCCAGGCGGTGGCGTCGTGTTCGCCCTCCATCGTGAAGGTCGAATTCGAATGCGACCGGTCCGACGGCAAGGGCGCCAAGACCTTCCACACCACGGGATTCATCGTCGGCGCCGAGGGGCTGGTGCTGGTCACCGACGTCGAGAGCATCGACCCTCCCGTGGGCGGCTCGTACCAGAAGCCCGGCGAATTCACCGTCCACTTCGACAAGGAAACGGAGGCTCCGGCGTCCTTTCTGGGCAAGGACGAGGAGCTGAACCTCGCCCTGCTCCGTTTGAAGGAAACGGACCCGGACGAGGAGGAAGAGGCGGGGAAGGCGGAGGCGAAGGCGCCGGCGATCCGGCCCTTGCCGCTTTCGCCCTGCGAAACGCTCGGCCTCGCCCGGGAGATCCTCGTGGTCAACCGGCTTTCCGAGGAGAAGGATTTCCTGCCCACCTTCCATCTGTTGCGCATCACGGCCGTGGTGCCCAGGCCCGCCGCCCCCCCCGAGTACCACCTCGACGGTTCGCTCTCCGCCTTCAGCGGGTGCCCCGTGCTCACCCTCGACGGAAAAGTGGTGGGCATGGTAGCGCTCGCGCCCGTGGAGCCCGGCGGGGGAGGCCGGACCATCACGATCCGCGGGCGGACCTTCCACATCGGGAGCCGGAGGAGGCGGCGTTCCCCCCGTCTCCTCTGCACCGGCGATTTCGAGGAATTTCTCGCCGATCCCTCCAAGTTCCTCCGGCGGAAGAGCTGGGTGGGCGTGCGGGGCCTGCAGGCCCTCACGGAGGATCTCGCGGAGCACTTCGGGACGGAAGCGGGCGGCATCATCCTCGGCGAGATCCTGAAGGACAGCCCGGCCGAGCGGGCGGGGCTCGTCGAGGGGGACGTCGTGGTGAGCATCGACGGGGAAGCGATGGAGATCGAACAGGACCGCGACGTGGAGAAGTTCCGCAAGCGCATCCAGCGCGCCCCCGGCGGGACGATGTTCGTTCTGGGGGTGCTGCGCGAAGCGGACGGGTCGTTCGCCGAGCGGGAGATCGTTCTGGAGGTGGAGGAGGAGCCCGTGCAGGAGTACGAGGTGGAGGAATGGGAGGAAGAGACGTTCGGCCTGCGCGTGAAGCCCCTCACGCGCGATTTTCTGGACCGGCAACGCCTTCCCCTCCAGACGCAGGGCGTCCGCGTGACCTACGTGGAGAACGCGGGCTTCGGCAATCTCGCCGGGCTCCGGCGCGACGACATCATCCAGAGCGTGGTGCTGGTGAAGACGCCCGACCTCGAGGCGTTCCAGGAGCAGATGGCCGCGGTCATCGAGGCGAGGAACGAGGAGGTGTGCTTCAACGTCCTTCGGGGCGGCAAGAGCCTCTTCCAGTGCGTGCGGCCCGATTGGAAGCTGGCCGACAAGAAGGAGACCGAGGAGGAATGACACCGCGCCCCGGCGGGTTCTGGGGCGGACGCTCCGGGGGGAGCGGGGGATCCAGGGGAGTCAAGAAGGGGGAAACGTTGCTCAAGGCGTGTGTTCCGGTCCTCATCCTCTGGCTGGCGTGGCCGGGGACCCCCGCCGTTCTTGGCGCCGGCGCGCCCCCCCGCGCGGCGTGGAAGGCGGAAGGGCTCTCGGTGGAAAGCCCCCCCGAAGCGGAGAAGGAAGCCCGGCTCGTCCTCGAAACCATGCCCGCCATCCTCGACGAGATCACCCGCGCTCTCCGGGCCGAGGCGCCGCCCGCGATGTCCGTCGACCTCCTCTCCTCCCGGGCGTTCGTGCAGACCGTCGGCGAGCGCCGCGGGGAATGGGCCCTCGCCGTGGCCTTTCCCTCCCGTGCGCACATCGCGATCAACCTCGGGCGCCTCGATGCGAGAAACGACCTCTACACCACCCTCAAGCACGAGACCGTCCACCTCGTCCTCGGCCGGGTCGAGGCCGAGGCGGGACGGCGCCTTCCCCTGTGGTTCCACGAGGGCGTGGCCCAGTGGATGTGCGAGAAACTCTTCGTGGAGGACCGCGGGGACTTCCTCGCGGCCGCCCACGCCGGCACCCTCTTCCCCCTCGACGAGCTCGAGCGCGCCTTTCCCCTCGACGGGCGGGACGTCAACATCGCCTACGCCCAGTCCGAGGACTTCATCTCGCGACTCGAGAAGAAGAAGCCCGGCGCCGTCGGCGGCATCGTCGCCCGGTTCCGCCGCGGACTTCCCTTCGAGGACGCGTTCCGCGAGGCCGTCGGGGAGGACCGCGCGGCATGGGAGAAGCGCTGGCGCGCACGGCTGCGATCCGGCACGTCCTTTCTCGTGCAATGGCTCCAGAGCAGCCCCGGCGCCCTGCTGCTCTTGTTGCTCGCCTTCGGGGGCGTGTTGACCTTTCTCGGCTACCTGCGCTACCGCCTGCGTCGCCGCGACCTCATGAGACAATGGGACGCCGAGGAGGCGTTCGAGGAGGACGGTGTCCCGTAGTCCGTCCAAACCGCTTGGAAACCGCGCCGGTTTGTGCAACATGGTGGGTCGGCTCTCGAAACCTCCGGAGATCCCGTGAAGGTACTCGTCGTCAACACGAACACCGAGCTCCTCCCCAATCCCGTCGTCCCCCTCGGGGCCTGCTGCGCCGCCTCCGCCGCGCAGGCCGCCGGCTTCGAGACGGCGTTTCTCGACCTCGCCTTCGAGCGGGACCCCGGACGCGCCCTCCGACGCGCCCTCGAGACCCACCGCCCCGACGCCGTCGGCCTCTCCATCCGCAACATCGACAACACCGACTACCTGTTCCCCAGGAACTACCTGCCCGCCATCCGGGAGGCCGTGGTCGAGCCCTGCCTCGAGGCCCTGCCCGAGGGCACGATCCTCGGCGGCTCCGGCTTCAGCACCATGCCCGGGGAAATCCTCGCCTTCATGGGCGCGCCCCTCGGCGTGGCCGGCGACGGCGAGGTCGCCTTTCCGGAACTGTTGCGCCGGATCGAGGCGGGCGAGGACCCGGCCGGCGTGCCGGGCGTCATCCGGCGCGGAGAGGCGGTCTCGGGGCCCGCGACGTCGGCGGAACTCCCGCCCCACCTCGACGCCCTGCCCGGTTGCGACAGCCCCCGCTGGGTCGATCTGAAGCGCTACGGCTCCTACGGCGGGCACGCCAACCTCCAGACCAAGCGCGGGTGCCCCCTGAAATGCGCCTACTGCGTCTACAACCTCGTGGAAGGCAAGTCCTGGCGCCTCCGGGATCCCGCCGCCGTTGTGGCGGATCTGAAGCGGCTCGCGAAGGCCGGCGCCACCGACGCCGAGTTCACCGATTCCACGTTCAACATCCCCATCAAGCACGCCAAGGCGGTGCTGCGCGCCGTCGCCGAGGCCTCCCCCCGCCTGCGGCTGCACGCCTCCGGGCTCAACCCCCTCCAGGTGGACGAGGAACTCTTCCGCCTGATGGACCGCGCCGGCTTCGCCACCGCCATGGTCACGGCGGAAAGCGCCTCCGACCGCGCGCTCGAGGGCCTGCAGAAGGGCTACGGGGCCGACGCCGTCCGCAAGACCCTCCATCTCGTCAAGGCTTCCGGCCGGGACGCCTTCTGGTACTTCCTCTTCGGCGGCCCGAAGGAATCGGAAGACACGGTGGAGGAGACGCTGCGGTTCATCGACCGGGAGATCCCGCCCCATCACCTCGTCTACCTCGGCGCCGGCATCCGCGTCCAGAAGGGGGCGCCGGTCGAGGCCGTGGCCCGGGCGCAGGGCGTCATCGCCCCCGACGACGATCTCCTGGAGCCCTCGTTCTACTTCTCGCCCGCGCTGGACCGCGACCGCCTGGTGACGCGGCTGCGGGAGGAGGTGGTCGCCCACCCCAACTACATGCAGGTCGAGGACTACCAGCAGGGGCGCGGCCCGCTCGTCCTGGCGCGGTTGCTCCAGCTGTTCCACCTGCGCCGTCCCGCCTGGACGTGGGTGCCGATGCTCAACCGCTTCCTGGCGAAACTCGGGCGCAAGCGGCGCTCCTGAGCGGGCGTCACCTCACCCGACGACCGGCTCGAAGGGCTCGCCTGCGCAGAGGGCGCGGAGCTGGGGCAGGTAGTTGACGTCGCCCATGACGATGAGGACGTCGCCGGCCTTGAGGACGGTGTCGGGCTTGGGGGAATAGATGTACTCGCCGGTCCCGCCGTCGCGAAGCGCGACCACGGCGAGCGTGGTCTTTTCCTGGATGTCGGCGTCGGCCAGGGTGATGCCGACGAGTTCGGACGGATCGGCGAGGACGGCTTCCTCGACGCGGAGGGTCTTCTCCTTCTGGTGGAGCATGATGTCCAGAAACCCCGTCACGGCGGGGCGGACGAGCTCCGAGACGAGGCGGAGCCCCCCGATGAGGTTGGTGGAGACGACGGAGTTCGCGCCGCTGCGCTTCAGTTTCTCGGCGGAATGGGAGTCCACGGCCCGGGCGACGATGCGGGCCTCGGGGTTGAGGTTGCGGGCGGAGAGGGTGACGAAGAGGTTCATCTTGTCGTCGCCGAAGGTGGTCACCACGCCCGAGGCCTTGGCGAGGCCGGCCTGTTCCAGGACGGCGTCGTCGGAGGCGTCGCCGTGGACGTGGAGGAACTCCCCGTAGGTCTCCAGGGCGTGGTCGAGGTTGTCCCGGGAATTGTCGATCACCACGAAGGGGCGCAGGGTCTTTTGCAGTTCCTCGATGATGTAGCGGCCCATGCTTCCCAGGCCGCACACGATCGTGTGGCCCTCCAGCTCTGCGATCTTCTTTTCCATCTTGCGCCTCTTGAGAAGGTCGGTCAGCTCGCCCTCCACGATGAAGGCGGTGGCCGTGGTGACGCCGTACATGAGCAAGCCCATGCCCACGAGGAGGATCCCGATGGTGAACAGGCGCATGGACGGCGTGAAATCGTGGCCGACCTCCCCGAAGCCGACCGTGGTCAGCGTGATCACCGTCATGTAGAGGGCGTCCACCCACTCCAGGCCGAGAAGGCGGTACCCCACCACGGCGATGACGAACACCATGGCGAGAATCGCGCCGGCCACCTGCAGTCGTTTCTGCAGCTTCATGGCCCAAGATTACACCGTTTCCCGCCCCCCCGATCAATACGGAATCTGGAAAGCAAGGAATCGGGAATCATCGATCCGGAAGATCGGTACGTTCGAGGGCAATCCCCGAAGGTCCAGGAGATCTTCCTCGCCCAGGGCTCCGGAGGCGACATCGGCGACGTGGCGCCGAGGGGCCGAATTCCCTTGGAAATGGGAAATCGGAAATGGAAAATCGGGGCCGTGGTTTTCGTTATCCTGTTTCCGAGTTCCCATTTCCCGCGTCCGAGGAGCACGAAGCACGTCCACTGACATGAGGTCGAGATGGCTTTGCTACACGCCACCCCCGTCCCCGTCTCCGTGATCGGCGTCCTCGTCGCGGGGGGCGGGGTCGATCCGCTGGTCCGCGACATCGGTTTCAGTTTCATCGTGGCCGGGGCCCTGTGCGTGATCTTCTCACGCCTGCGGGTGCCAACCATCGCCGCCTTCCTCGCCGCCGGGGTGCTGGTGGGACCCCAGCTCGCGGGCGTGGTCACGGACAAGGCGCACATCGAGACCATCGCCAACCTGGGCCTGACGCTCCTCCTCTTCCTCATCGGGCTCGAGATCAACGTCAAGAAGCTCTTCGCCTCGGGCAAGACCCTGCTGATCACGGGCGCCCTGCAGGTGCCCCTGGCCATCGCCTTCGGGTGGGCGGTGGTTCTCGGCCTGCAGGCCACCGGCTGGGGTCCGGCCGCCGGAAGCTACATCCCCATCTATGCCGGATTCACGGTGGCGATCTCCTCCACCCTGCTGGTCGTGAAGATCCTGCAGGAGAAGTTCCAGCTCGACACCGTGGTCGGCCGCGTGAGTCTCGGCCTGCTCATCTTCCAGGACCTGTGGGCCATCGTGATCCTGGCCGTGCAGCCGAACTTCCAGAACCCCTCCCTGGGCCCGGTCGCCTGGACCTTCCTGGGCATCGGAATCGTGGCGGGGGCCGCAGTGCTCGTCGCGAAATTCGTGCTGCCCAGGGCCTTCCACTGGATCGCGAAATCCCCGGAGCTCGTGCTCGTCGCCGCCACGGGGTGGTGCTTCGCCGTCGGCAGCTTCGGCTACCACCTTTCCGACCTCCTGCACCTGGTGGGGCTTCACGCGCCCATCCGGGTCTCGATGGAGATGTGCGCGCTCATCGCCGGGGCGAGCATCGCCGCCCTGCCCTACCGCCACGAGGTGGTGAGCAAGGTCGGCGTGGTCCGCGACTTCTTCATCACGCTGTTCTTCGTGGGACTCGGGATGGGGATCCCCGCCCCGGAGGACGCCTCGGTCGTCCTCTTTGCCCTGATCCTGGCCGGGCTGGCCCTGACGGCCCGCTTCCTCGTCTTCTTCCCCCTGCTCTACGTCACCGGCCTGGACCGGCGCAATGCGTTCTCCTCCTCGGTCAAACTCGCCCAGATCTCCGAGTTCTGCCTGGTCATCGCCTACCTGGGCCAGGGGCAGGGACACGTGAGCACCGGATTCGTGAGCTCGGTGATCTTCGCCTTCGTCCTCACGGCGCTGGCCACGCCGTTTCTCTTCCGCGCGGCCGACCCGCTCCACGAGCGGCTGGGCGGAATCCTGCAACGGCTCGGGTTCCGGGCGCCGAAGACGCATTCCGACGCCGTCGTGGAGGAGGGGCCCGGCGCCCTGGTCCTCCTGGGGTTCCACCGCGTGGCTTCCTCCCTGCTGTGGGAGATCCAAAAGAACCGGCCCGACATCCTGAAGGACGTCCTCGTGGTGGACTTCAACATCGGGCTGCACCCCGATATCGCCGACACGGGGGCCAAAGTGGTCTACGGGGACATCGCGAACAAGGAGGCGCTCCACCACCTGGGCCTCGACCGCGCGAAGGTGATCCTCTGCTCCATCCCCGACGACATCCTCAAGGGAACCACGAACCTGAAGCTGACCCGGATGCTGCGGGAGCTCAACCCCAACGCGACGATCCTGGTGACGGCCCTGGGCACCGAGAGCGCCGAGGCCATGACCGCTGCGGGAGCGGATTACGCGTTCCTGCCGCGGGTGGAGACGGCGCGAAACCTCCTGACCATCCTGGACGCGGCGTTTTCCGGAAACCTCGAGGCCTACAAGCGGGAGGAGGCGGAGGACCACGGAACGTTGTCGTCGCGCCGGGAGATCCTCCCCTGATCACGCCTTTGCAGAGCCGTCGCGTCGGGACCGGGGTGAAGCCCGGTGGGGCGCTCACCACTTCCACCACAGGTTCCAGGGATTGCCTTCCGCGAATCGGTCCTTCGAGGGGACGGACTTCTCGCACGCCGTGATGAACCGGTCCACGTCCCCCGATTCCACATGGCGGAACTTGGGATGCTTGCGGGAAGGGGACTCCCGCCTACCAGTCCTCCCACTCGTTGAAAGGATTCCCGGTCTTGAACCGGTCCTTGGCCGGAGGCCGCTCGCACTCGCGGATCAGGCTGTCCGCACGGCGCGTCTCCACGTGGCGGGACTTGGGATGCTTGCGCTTCAGAAGCTCCGCGTTGCGCTTGGCGTCCTTCAGGCTTCCCAGGCCGAAGTACGCCTTCGACAGCGACCAGAGCGTGTCCCCCTGGCGGACCGCCCAGTGGTCCGGGTACGCCCGCTGGAACCGCTTGACCTGCTCGATGACCTCCCGGTAGTCGGCCAGCTTCTCCGCGCACTGCGCCCGCGCCCAGGCCGCGTCGCCCGACCGGACCTTGGGATGCTCCGGAAAGGACCGGATCATCCACTTCAGCTCGATGGCCTCCTCCAGGGGAAGGTAGAACTTGTCGTAGTGCTCGCACAATCGCCACTGGTTGCCGCCCGGCGCCTGCCCGCCCCGCGGCGCCAGCGCCCGGATCCGCTTGAGCGTCTTCAACTCCTCCAGGCGCGTCGGCAACTCGCTCAGCTTCCGGCGCACCTCGCGCAGCGTGCGCCCCACCGCGTTGTGGTCCTGGGCCCGCCTCAGATACGACTCCGCCTCCGCCCCCTTGCCCAGGTAGGCGCAGTCCGCCGCCATGAGGTAGTAGATCTTCCACAACAGCACGCGGTTGCGGCCCCGCGATCGCTTCGCCTTCTGCTCCAGATTGCGAAGCACGTCCAGGCTCTTGCCGTACTGCGTGAACCGGAAATAATACTCCGCCTGGAGATACGCCCCCGCCGACCACGCCTTCGCCGCCAGGGAATTCCCCAGGCGAACCAGACCCTTCTGCTCCTTCGTGAAGAAGGAAACGTAGTCCGAGTAGAAATCCCGGTCCTTCTTCCGCTCCCGAAGCCGCCGCTCCAGCAGATCGCGGATCTCCTCGACCGTCTTCCCCGCGAACGGATCCGCGCCCTCCGCCGCCCGGACCGCGCCCAACGGCGCCCCCAGCCACGCGAACCACCAGACCAGGACCGACAGGATGAGCCGTTGCATCTCGTCCCTCCACGCTCGGGACCCCGAACGCCTGCGCCCCCCCGGCGCGACACCATCATACCAGACCGAGCCCCCCGGACCAGCGCGAAGCGACCAGCGACCGCCTCCCGCGCCGTCAGTCCGACACCTCCCCCACGATCGTCACGTTCGTGAAGGCCGCCGGCCGCCCGGCGCGAAGCGCCACCCCCCCCTCTCCGTAGCAGGGCATCTCCTTCACAAAGACCCGCTTGCCGTCCAGAAGGCCCCGGAACCGGTCCTCTTCCACCCCCAGCTTCAGGTGATGGGAAGCCTCGAAGTCGAAGTCCGACACCTCCACGGAGACGATCTCCTTCAGCTGGATGCCCCGACCCGCCAGCACCGGCTGGTACAGCCCCGCCCGCACGCGATAGGAACCGCCGTCGTCGACCAGCCGGAACATGAAGTACTGCCCCGCGCCCTGGTAGTGGAACAGGATGCCCACGTCCCCCCGGTCCGGCGTCAGCTCCACGTTGCATTCCAGAACGTACCGGCGCCACCGCAAGGGCAAAAAGGCCAGCACCCTCGCGTCCTCCTCCGCCTGGAACAGCGTCCCGTCCTCGATCGTCAGCCCGGAACCCGACGCCCCCAGATCCCGCAGCTGGGCCGGATTCCGGAAGTCGAAGATCAATTTCAAGCGGTCCTGCCCCATCTGAAGGACCCGGGCATACAGGCTCGTCAGAAGGTCCGTCCGGCCGAAGCCGGCTTGCCGGCCCGCTTGACGCAGAAGGGACACCGCGCGGGACGACACCTCCTCATACGCACTCGTGCCTCCGTGGACCTCCCGAAGCCGCCGGAGAATCCGGAGCGCCTCCTCGGGCTTTTGCCGGAGACGGCGCGTCCCGCGCTGCAGGAAATCCGACACCGCCTCCTCGCAAAGCAGGACGCTCGCCTTTCCCATCCAGGTCTCCTCCCACCCGGAAACCCGACGAAGGCACTGCCGCCCCGCCGGCAGGTCCCCGAGGTACAGGATCTGGAACGCCGCCAGGCTCTTCCAGCCTGCCCCCCCCTTCATCCCGCACAGATCGTGAAGACTCCGGATGCCGATCTCCGACGGGCGGATGGGACTCACCGCCCCGCGCATCCCCTTCATCACCACCTCCGCCTCCTCGCCCGCGACCGTCTTGAGCGTCCCCACCACCCGGTGTCCGTCCTTGAGACGGAAATCGACGGGCCGGCCGATGCGGTCCCGCAGGGCGCGGTCCCGCAGGGTCAGGACGTTCCGGAGCGTCTCGAGGGTCTCCCGCGCCCGCGGCAGGTCGTCCTTCAGCGGCGCCGCGTCGGGATCCTTGGCCCAGCGGGCGAGGTAGGCCTCCGCCGACAGAAGCCCGTCCTCCCGGATCACGGTGGCGAGCCCGGAGACGAACTCCGCGAAGAGACGGTCGGCCCGCAGGGCCCGCACGCGGGCCCGCTGGCCCTCGATGATCCGCTCGTAGCCGGGGACCCCCTTGTCCCCCGCCTTCCGGAGCGCCTCCAGGGCCTGTTGGAACCGGCGCCGGGAAGCCAGGTTCTTCGCCTTCCCGAGAAGGGTCTCCACCTCCGTGCGCCCCGCCTCGAGGTAGGTCTCCCGGCACGCCTCCAGCTTCTTCTTCCACCCCCCCGCCCGCAACGGGGCCGGGAACGTGTCGAAGAGGGCCAGCCCTTCCGGGAACCGACCCTGGTCCTCGAGCCGGTTTGCCCGCGCGACGATGCCGGTCTCCGGATCGAAGAGGAGGGGGGAGGCGGACGCGTCGAGACGGCGGCGGATCCGCTCGGCGGCCTTCGCGCACAGGACCGCGGAGGTCGTGCCCGCGAACTTCTCCCGCACGGCCGCGAGACGTTCCAGCACGCCGGCGAAGTCCTCGGGATGCTCTTCCAGGTAGGCCTCGGCCTCCCGGTAGGCCTTTTCGTGCTCCAGGGGTTCGGTGGGCCGGGGCGGGGGTCGGGTCGGGCGGGTGTCGGGTTTTTCGACGGTTTTCGTCTCCGGCGGCGGGGTCTTCGCTTCGGGAGGCGTCGGGCTCTCTTCGCGGCCGGCGTCGGGGAGGGGCCACGTCCCTTCGGCGTCCTCCGCATCGTTGCCGGGGGGGAAGACCAGGAAGTAGATCAGCGCGGCCACGGCCATCAAGGTCACCACGGCCATGATCATGCCGAACCCCACGCCCTGGGCCTCGTCCCTCCCGCCCTCGGCGGTCGAGGGCGAGAGCGGCCCGGCGGCCGTGGCCCGGTTGCGGGCGACGGCGTCCAGCGCCTCGATGAATTCCTCGGGGGTCTGGAAGCGGGCCTTGCGGTCCTTGGCGAGGGATCGCATGAGGAAGCCGGCGAGCTCGGGGGAGAGGGAAGGCTGGTAGACGCGCGGGTCGGGGACGGGGGCGTCGAGGTGCATGGACACGACGGCGGTCGGGGACTCGGCCAGGTAGGGGGGGCGCCCGGTGACGATGTGGAAGAACGTAGCGCCCAGGGCGTAGAGGTCGGCGCGGACGTCCAGGTCCTCGACGAGGCGGATCTGCTCGGGGCTGATGTAGTAGGGGGTGCCCATGGCCATGCCGGCCTGGGTGATGCGGCGCTCGTCGCCGCCGGTGAACTTGGCCAGGCCGAGATCCGTGAGCTTGGCCACGCCGTCGCGGTCGATGAGGATGTTCTCGGGCTTGATGTCGCGATGGATGATGCGGTGGCGCCAGGCGTGGGCGAGGGCGCTGGCGATCTGGCGGACGACCGAGGCCGCCCGGTCCTCGGAAAAGGGCCCCTGCTCCTTGATCAGGCCCGCGACGTTCTTCCCGTCCACGAGTTCCATGGCGAAGTAGAGGTCGTTGCCGTCCTCCCCGGCGTCGATGGCGCGCACGATGTTGGGATGGTTGAAGGCGGCCGCGGCGCGGGCTTCCCGGAGGAAGCGGTCGCGGTAGGTCTGGTTGGCGGTGAGTTGGCGGTTGAGGACCTTGAGGGCGACGATGCGCTCGAGGGAAACCTGTCGCGCCCGGTAGACCGAACCCATGCCGCCCTTGCCGATCATCTTGATCAGCTGGTAGCCGCCCACCATGCGCGTTTCGTCCTGCGTCGGGGCCGTCTCGCGCAGCAGGAGGTCGCGCTGGACGCGGGTGATGTAGCCCTTTTCCAGAAGGATCTCGTCCAGGGACCGCTCCGTGCCGTCCTTGGAACGGACTTCCCGCATGCACGCGTCGGCGTGCGCCTTGGCGAGCATGCCCCGCGCCACGGCGAGGCGGGCGATCTCCTGGTTGCGGTCCTTCGGCTCCATCGTCTCTGTACGAGATTATAACCGTCTGGCGTTGGCGGGCAAACGGAGGCATTCGCGCACCTACGCAACCACCCAACCACGCAATCACTCAACCACAGATTCACACGGATCGAAATCGCATTTTCCTGAGGCGGAGCGCCGCAGTCGATGGCGGAGTGGCGGGATCCGCAGGTGCGGACAGGATGTCCGCGGTCCGACCTGAGGTGCTGCCGCCTGGAAGCCGGCGGTCCGGGGCGCGGGCAGACGTTCGTAGTGAGCCACGGAGCGTAAGCGGAGTGGCGCAGCCGCGCGGGCGGAAGTGCTGCGGTAGGATGTCCCTGTCTGCCGTCGCTGACGGCGACAGGCAGGCGCGATCCTCAAGGCAAAGCGTACCGTTTGTGGGAGGCGTGTGTTCCGGGCCACGCGGACACCCGGCCCGGGAC
>Ga0180434_10004510_pt1 | contig 16907 bp, 15 predicted proteins | sample SS_ome_7_FD_132453 | JGI IMG/M metagenome (GOLD analysis project Ga0180434, IMG submission 132453) | Hypersaline lake sediment archaeal communities from the Salton Sea, California, USA - SS_1_D_2 metaG | ecosystem: Environmental > Aquatic > Non-marine Saline and Alkaline > Hypersaline >...
ATACGGCGATCAAGGAACAACCTGATGCTATTGTTATTTCAAATCCAACTGCCTTGCATATACCGGTTGCAATTATTGCAGCCCGATCCGATATCGATATCTTTATTGAAAAACCGCTCTCTCATGCTTTTGATAATCTGCAAGCGTTTGAGGTAACACTGCAAAATAGCGCCAGCAAGGTCTTTGTAGCTTATCAATTTCGTTTCAATGCTGGACTTAAAAAAATAAAATTGATTTTAGATCAGAAGGAACTTGGTAATCCGGTATCTTTTCAAAGTATTTGGGGGGAATATTTACCGGATTGGCATCCATGGGAGGACTATCGGAATAGTTATGCGGCTCGGAAAGATATGGGTGGAGGTGTAGTCCTGACGCTCAGTCATCCTATTGATTATCTGCGCTGGTTTTTTGGGGATGTCGCTGAACTCAAAGCCGAGGTAGGGAAGCGGTCAGACCTGGATTTGGATTGCGAAGATTATGCTGAGGCGGACATGACTTTTCAGAGCGGTGTAAAAGGTAAATTGCACCTGGATTATGGTTCCAAACCAAAAGTCCATCATCTCAGCATCCAATGTGAACAAGGAAAAATTGAGTGGGACTATTCCACCAGCATTGTCGAGATTAACTCCCTTGATGGTGCGGTGAGATCCATCCATCCGCCGGCGGATTATGCGCGGAATCAGATGTATATTGACGAAATGGCACATTTTATTACACTCTGCCAGGATGACATTGAACCCATCTGTAGTTATCAAGATGGAAAAAAAGCGCTGGATATTGGGCTGGGCATCCTTCAGAGCGGGCGCTATCAAGATCGGGTGATATTTGAAGAATGAGGATACGATGAAAAAACGTGAAATAGTGGCTATCATTCCAGCTCGCGGGAATTCAAAATCCATCCCTCGAAAGAATATTCGGGAATTTGCCGGCCATCCATTGATTGCGTATAGTATAACTGCTGCCCTGCGATCTGAATTTGTTACCCGTGTGATCGTATCAACAGATAATGGTGAAATTGCTGCTGTCGCCAGGAAATATGGAGCGGAAACACCATTCAACCGACCGGACGCATTGGCGCTGGATGATACCATGGACTTCCCAGTTTTTAAGCACGCTCTAGACTGGCTTGCTGAAAATGAAGATTATCACCCAGAGATTGTGGTACAGCTGCGCGCGACATCACCGATCTATCCGAAAGGACTAATTGATGAGGCGGTCGTTGTGCTCTTTGATCATCCCGAAGCGGATTCAGTACGCGGGGTGGTGCCCTCGTCTGAGAATCCGTATAAGATGTGGCGGATTTCAGAAAGCGGGAGAATGGTTCCGTTGCTGGGTCTATCTGGTCTCGATGAACCGTATAATGTACCTCGTCAGGCTCTGCCGGATACATTCTGGCAGACCGGGCATATTGATGTTATCCGCCGAGATACGATCTTAAAGAAACAGTCTATGAGCGGGGATATCATCTTTCCGGTTTATATTAAACCCGATTTTTCTGTTGATATCGACACACGCCAGGATTGGCGGCGGGCAGAGACACGCGTCTTGGAGGGAGATCTAGATATGATCTACCCCGGCAGGCGTCCGCGGTCGTTGCCTGATGATGTTCGTTTGTTGGTGCTTGATTTTGACGGAGTGATGACTGATGATAGGGTTTATGTCAACGCTGAAGGGATGGAAATGGTCGCTGCTAATCGCTCTGATGGCTTCGGCCTGGAGCGTTTGAGAAAGCTCACCGAAATATCTGTGATTGTTTTATCTAAAGAAACAAATCCAGTTGTTGCGTCGCGGTGCCGAAAACTGAAATTGCCGGTTTACCAGAGTGTTGAGAATAAGAGGGAAGCTCTGGAAATGTTGCTGAAGGAAAGGAAACTAGACCCCGAACAGGTTGTGTTCGTTGGAAATGATCTCAATGATGTACCCTGTTTTTCATATGTTAGATTTTCGGCGGTACCGCATGATGCTTTCCCGGCAGCACGCCGCATGGCAGACCTTGTGCTTGAAAACGATGGTGGATTCGGCGCAGTGCGGGAAATCAGTGAAATATTAATCAAAAATTTCATAAAAAACCACTAAAATGTTGTTAAAGATATAATGACCATCCGCTTTTGAGCGAAGAGCTATAACTAAACCATGGAGATAACACATGATTGATATCAATTTTTATATGAAAGTACATGACCTGAAGTACCGGGTGATGAGTGGAGAAGAGTTTTCCAAAGATTTCCTTATTGAAAAATTGGAGAAATTTCGGTCAAAAGAACCGGTTGTATATAACATCGAAACCACAAATGCTTGTAACATGCGCTGCGAAATGTGTCCGCGCACAACCATGATGACCCGCCCAATTGAAACGTTGGAGAAGGATGCGTTCAGGAACATCATATCACAGTTGCGCCCCTGGTCGGATGATGAATGGCAGAATTGGGAATCCTTTGTACAGGAAGAACATGGGATTGCACCGGATGATATGGCGGAAAACCATTTCTTCTTGTATGTGATACCGCGTGTGATCGTTCTGCATGGCTATGGTGATCCATTGCTTGATAAAAGCATCCCTGATTATGTTGAAGCAATAACGAAAATTGGGCTGCAAAGTTATTTCAGCTGCAATCCAGCAAATATCAATATTGACCGTACGGTGGAAACATTTGAGAACGGTCTTGATTTTGTGAAGTATTCAGTAGAAAGTGTTGATGATCTGCGGCATAAGGAAGTGCGCGGCGATCGTTCTAATTTCACCCAGAGCTATCGCGATATCGTGAAACTGCTTGATATCAAAGCGCAGCGTAATTTGGATACCACAATTGTTATCACGATGATCAATTTGAATAAATCATGGCAGCAGGAAGAGTTTGAAAAATTAAAAGAGGCATTTAAAGATATGGATGTGTATGTATATTTAAAGAGCCAGGATCAGATGTGGTATGAGGATAACCAGCAAACAACGCAATCCCTGCACTGGATCGAGTTTTGCCAATTCCCCTGGTCATCTATGACGGTAAAATCAAACGGCGAATGTGTGCAGTGTGTGGAAGATTTCAATAATGAAATTATCCTGGGAGATGCACGAGAAGAAACGCTGTATGACATTTGGAATGGTGAAAAGTACCATCAGTTCCGGATGGATCATTTTGACCTGAAACCTGGCATCAAATGCACGGAACAATGCGACATGAAATTGATTGGCGAATATTTAACGATATAAATTTTAGGCAGCGGAGGATTTTTAAATGGCCTGTGTAATGAAGATCGGAAAGCGAACTGTAGGTGAAACCAACCCGGTGTATGTGATCGCGGAACTCGGGATTAATCACAATGGTGATATGGATATTGCCAAACAAATGATTCTTTCCGCCAAGGAAACCGGTGCCGATGCGGTGAAATTCCAAAAGCGTACACCAGAATTATGTGTTCCCGAAGAGCAGCGTGAGATTATGCGTGAAACACCATGGGGCTATATCACTTATATGGCCTATCGCGAAGAAGTGGAATTCGGACAATCAGACTATGAGGAAATTGACGCATTTTGCAAGGAGATCGGTATTGACTGGTTTGCTTCTGTGTGGGATGAATCCTCTGTAGATTTTATCGAACAATTTGACCCTATCTGCTATAAGCTGCCCAGTGCGTCATTGACTGACCACCAATTACTTAAAAAGGTACGTGGGACTGGTAAACCCATGATCATATCGACGGGAATGTCCACTTTCGAACAAATTGAACAGGCTACTACTGTGATAGGAATGGATGATCTTGCAATCATGCACTCCACATCGGCTTATCCATGTGATCCTAATGAACTCAATTTGCGAATGGTGACAACGTTGAAGAAGAAATATGCATGCCCAATCGGCTATTCTGGCCACGAAGTCGGTTTGATCCCGTCTGTTGTGGCAGTGGGCCTGGGTGCGACACTTGTTGAGCGTCATTTCACATTAGATCGCGCGATGTGGGGAAGTGACCAGGCTGCCTCGGTGGAACCTGGCGGTTTTCGACGTCTGGTGAAATACATCCGAGTGACGGAAATGTCTTTAGGGGATGGTGTCAAACGGGTTTATGAGAGCGAACAATCGTCGCTGAAAAAATTACGGAAATATCTATAACCAACCCATGATTGATTTTATCCATCGCGTAAAACGGCGCATGCAACGTGAGCTCGCTCTGCAAACCAACAGGATGCGTGTTAAAAAACTGTCAGAAGCGGCAGGCGTTTCTATGGATGCAGATAAGAATGCGCCAGTTGTTATTTTTAACGCATCTACCCGCTTATCCGGGCTGAGCCAGAACGCGGGTTTTTCTCTGCTAACCAGTCTCGCGCTGCGGGCAGAGGGCGTTCCGGTGATACAGTTTATATGTGACCGTGCGCAAAAGCCGTGTGTTCTGGGAACGAACCGGGATGATCCCACGGCGGATCCCCCCTGTGCGGAATGTGTGCGTACATCGCGATATCTTTTTACAGGCTCAGAGATGCAATGGTACCAAGCGGGGTCTTATCCACAGATCGATGAACAGATAAACGAACTTAATCTACAGGATCTAGTTGCATACAGCTACCATAATGTTCATCTGGGTAAAATGATATTGCCTTCCCTGCGGTGGATACTGCGAAGGCATCATCTTATCGATGATGCGAATACTCAAACGCTAGCACGGTCATATATTCGATCCGCCTGGCATGTTTATTTGACGTTTTCAAAGTTACTGGAAACTCGAAAACCCCAGGCCGTTGTGGTTTTCAATGGAATGTTCTACCCTGAGGCGATGGCCCGTTTAGCTGCGCGTGAACAAGGAATTCCATGCTATTCGCATGAAGTGGGTATGCTTCCATACTCGGCTTTTTTTACAGAAAAAGAGGCAACGGCATATCCTGTGAAGGTGGATGAAGATTTTGTGTTGGATGCTGATCAAAACGAGAAACTCGATCGCACCCTCAAAAATCGTTTTCAGGGCAGATTCCAGACTGCGGGGGTAACTTTCTGGCCGGAAATGAAACGGTTAGATGCGGAGATATCCGAAAAGATCGCAAGCCATCAAGCGATGGTGCCCATATTCACCAATGTAATTTTTGATACCAGCCAGGCACATGCGAACACCATTTTTGACCATATGTTTGAATGGTTGGACCTCGTTGTACCGAAAATGAAAAAAAATCCCGAAACGCTTTTTATTATCCGAGCGCATCCAGATGAAGTACGTCCCGGTAAAGAAAGCCGAGAATCAGTGCTGCAGTGGTTCAGTCATAAAAAGCTTTCAGAACTTTCTAACCTTCTTTTCATCCGGGCAGATGAGACCATTAGTTCGTATGATCTGATCCGCGAGGCAAAATTTGTGATGGTCTACAATTCAACGGTTGGATTAGAAGCATCAATCATGGGAAAACCGGTACTGTGTGCTGGAAGAGCACGCTATACACAGATTCCCACTGTTTTCTTCCCCGATTCACGCAGAGCGTATGAGATCCGATTGGACACCTTCCTATCTCAATCAGAAATCAGCCAGCCTATTTCATTTGTAAAGAATGCACGCCGTGTGCTTTACAGCCAGCTTTTTCGTGCATCGATCCCCTTTAATCAATACATGGAAGAAGATGAGGTTTGGAAAGGGTATGTAAAATTAAAGAAATTTGATTTAGAACGACTTCGATCAGATCAATCAGACGTTATGCATGTTATCACCCGGGGTATTCTAAAAGGAACGCCATTCATCAGGAATATATGAACTACCGCTGTGCTATTGTCATCCGAGCGTTCAATGAGGAACGCCATCTAGAACGCTTGCTTGAAGGCATCTCTCAACAAACTGTGAAGGATGTGCAGATCATTCTGGTTGATTCTGGTTCAACGGATCGCACGGTTGCGATAGCCGAAAAATATGACGTGAAGGTCGTACATATTTCACCGCAGGATTTTACATTTGGCCGGTCGTTGAATATGGGGCTAGAAGCGGCGGAATCCGAATTGATCGTGATTGCCAGCGCACATGTATACCCTGTCTATCCAGACTGGCTAGAAGAGATGATCAAGCCATTTGATGATCCCAGGGTTGCGCTGGTTTATGGTAAGCAGCGCGGCGTGGAGGGTTCCCATTTCTCAGAACAACAGATATTCAATCATTGGTATGGTGAAAAATCAGAACCATCTCAGGCACATCCTTTTTGTAATAATGCGAATGCGGCGGTTCGCAAAGCCCTCTGGGAACAGCATCCATATGATGAATCATTACCCGGTCTAGAAGACCTGGCATGGGCGAAATGGGCGCTTGAAAACCACTTCCGTATTTGTTATATTTCTCATGCTGAAATTAAGCATATTCACCAGGAATCATGGCGCGGGATCAAGCAGCGATATTTTCGCGAAGGAATGGCATTTAAGAAGATTTACCCGCAGGAAAGATTCACTTTCGGTGAATTGGTAAGGGCCTTTTTCAAGAATGTATCATCTGATTTTTCCGCTGCGATTAATGAGCATATCTTATCCAAAGAATGGCGCAATATCATTCGTTTTCGATGGCAGCAATTCTATGGCACGTATCTGGGATATAGACGGTCTGGCCCGCTCACCTGGCAATTGAAAAGATCTTTTTATTATCCTAACCAGAATGGGCACTTAGCCGATGAAAAACGACGGCGTCTGGTTGAACCCATAAAATACCGAAATAATTCCGATAAAATAGAATAGAAGAAAACTGGAGAGACGATGCAATTTGATCATATCGTTGCGCTGGTGCCCATGCGACACCATTCACAGAGGGTACCACACAAAAATTATCGGTATATTGCCGGAAAACCGCTTTTTCATTACATCATCACAACTTTGCAGTCCTGTCCTGAGGTTGATGACATCATCGTCAATACCGATAGCGATGTGATCATGCAGGGCTTATGCGATAATTTTCCGGATGTGATTCGGATAGAACGCCCAGAAGTGCTTCGCGGTGATGAAGTTCCGATGAATGATATTTTGTTATACGATGTTGACCAAGTAAAGGCAGATCTTTATTTACAAACCCACAGCACAAACCCGTTCCTACGCCCTGAAACTATTTCAGAAGCTATACAAACTTTTCGATCAGCAAACGGGGACTATGATTCCCTGTTTTCGGCTACTCGCTTGCAGACCCGGCTGTGGGACCAAGATACAAATCCGATTAACCACGATCCGAATGAATTACTGCAAACGCAAGACCTGCCGCCGATTTACGAGGAAAACTCCTGTATTTATCTTTTCACGGCCAAAAATCTACGCAGCCGGCAAAACCGCATGGGCAGGCATCCGCTTTTGTTTGAAATTGATCCTTTGGAAGCACTTGATATTGATGAAAAATCTGATTTTCAAATTGCGGAAGCAATGCTCCATCTGCGACAGACAGGCAAACTGGTATAATCGCACAGATTTGGAAAGGTAACAGGAATATGGAAGGTAAAACAATTCTTCTCTCAGCCCCATACATGATGCCATTTTTGGATCGTTTTATTCCGGTTTTAGAGGTGCTGGGTTTTAAAGTTATTGTTCCGGAAGTTCATGAACGGCTTTCAGAACAAGAGATATTATTGCACGCCGGAAAATTTGATGGAACGATCTGTGGTGATGATAAATACACAGCTGCAGTCGTAAAAGCCTGCGCTCCTCGCTTAAAAGTAATCTCCAAATGGGGTACCGGTATCGATTCAATTGATAAATCAACCGCAGAGGATTATGGCATTTCAGTACATCGCACAACCAATGCATTCACCGTGCCGGTTTCTGACAGCGTGATGGCTTATATACTGGCATTTGCACGTCAGCAGCCCTGGTTAGATAAAAATATTAAAGGCGGCGATTGGAAAAAGATTCCCGGGCGATCCCTAGTAGAATGTACCCTGGGAGTGATTGGCGTTGGATATATCGGCAAAGCGGTACTCCACAAAGCTAAAGCGTTTGGGATGAAAATACTAGCCAATGATATTATCCATATACCGGACGCCTTTGTACAAGAAACAGGTGTGGAGATGGTGGATTTGGACGAACTTGCCCTCAGGGCTGATTTCATATCAATAAACTGCGATCTGAACTCGACCAGTCATCACCTGATCAATGCAGATTTTCTCAACCAGGTAAAACCCGGCGCAGTTATCATTAATACGGCACGCGGACCAATTATCGATCAGCCGGCGTTAATTACTGCGCTTGAGAACGGAAAGCTTGCCGGCGCCGCATTGGATGTTTTTGAAGAGGAGCCCCTTCCCAACGATTCACCGTTGTTGAAGATGGACCATGTTATGCTGGCACCGCATAATTCAAATTCGAGCCCCCGAGCCTGGGAGGAGGTGCATTGGAATACTATCAGGAACATACTGGTAGGATTTAATATGCAGACCGATGATTTTGAAAAATTGAAAGCTGAGAATATAGAAAGATTTTAGGTATGGAAGAGCGTCAACGGATTGCGTTAGTTACAGGAGCTGAGGGGGGAATTGGGAAAGCGGTCGTTTCACTATTCCTGGATAAAGGATGGCGTGTGATTGGTGTGGACCGCCGCAGCAGCAAAGAGAAACTTCCCGATGATTATTTTGCTGTTGAAGGGGATATTTCCGAACCCGAGCAGATTGAAAGTATTTTCAAGCAGGCAGAAAATGTTACCAATGTGCTTGATGCGGTCATAAATAACGCAGCCATTCAGGTATCCAAATCGATCCTCGATACCACCGCAGAAGAATGGGATCTGACCATGGCTTCTAATTTAAGATCGGTATTCCTGGGAGTTAAGTTAGCTCATCCTTTTATGGTAACTGCCGGTGGTGGCGCGATTGTCAATGTAAGCTCGGTGCATGCAATTGCCACATCAGCTAATATATCGGCATATGCAGCCAGCAAAGGCGGTTTGCTGGCGCTCACACGCGCGATGGCGATTGAATTCGCCCAAAACGAGATTCGAGTCAACGCGGTGCTTCCAGGTGCCGTGGATACCCCGATGCTGCGCAATAGTATGAAAAGAGGCCTGTTTGGCGACTCAACCATTAATTCGCGTATTGACAATCTTGCCAGCAAAACAGTAAACGGCCGAGTAGGTGCTCCGCGGGAGATTGCCAATGCGATCTACTTTTTGGCTGATAATGACCAATCCTCATTTATGACCGGTCAGGCGTTAGTGGTTGATGGGGGTGCAACAGCGCGGTTAAGCACAGAATGAATCGTTTAATATAAAGGATGTGTGTGGAAGCAACTATGCTGCGATATATTAAAGACACCTGGGATTTCATCAATCGTGTACCAAAGAACCTTCAAGCTGCGGTTCATCCCTGGCGACGATCATCGAATCGGCGTTTGAGAAAATATCATAATAAATACGCTGGAAAACGTTGTTTTATTATTGGAAATGGTCCGAGTTTGAAAAAAACGGATATGCGTCTTTTAAAAAATGAGTTCACCTTCGGGATGAATCGTATCTTTCTCATGTTCCCGGAATTGGGATTTAAAACTCGATTCCTGGTTTCCGTTAATGACCTGGTGATCGAACAATCGATTGACGAATTTTTGGGCGTTGATATTCCATTATTTATATCCTGGCGTGCCCGAGAGTGGCTGCCGCCAGCGGAAAACCGCCATTATTTATACACAACCTACACAGGAAAAAAGTTTGCATGTGATGCCACAAAACGCCTATGGGAAGGTGCAACAGTGACATATACTTGCTTACAACTGGCGTTCTATATGGGTTTCTCCAAAGCGATCTTGATTGGTGTAGACCACAGTTTTGCAACCAAGGGAACGCCCAACAAAACGATCGTTTCCCAGGGAGATGATCCGAACCATTTCCACCCCAAATATTTTGGGAAAGGTTTCAAGTGGCAGCTACCGGACCTGGATACATCGGAAGTAGGTTATATGATGGCCCGAGAAGCATATCGCACAGCTGGCAGAGAAGTTGTTGACGCAACAATTGGTGGAAAATTAACTATTTTCCCGAAGGTAGATTACAGGTCCTTATTTGATGCAAAATAATCAACCACTGGTTTCGATCATCACACCTTCATATAATCAGGGGAAATATATCGAGGAAACGCTGCGTTCTGTGATTCGGCAGGATTATCCAAGTATCGAATATATTGTCATTGACGGCGGCTCGACAGATAACAGCGTTGCGGTGATCAATCGTTATGAAGATCAACTCGCTTATTTCGTTTCAGAAAAGGATAAGGGCCAGTCTGATGCCATCAATAAAGGTTTTTCAAAGGCAACCGGCGAGATAATTGCCTGGTTGAATTCTGATGATGTCTATACACAACATGCGGTTACACGGGCGGTTGATGCATTAGCAGATTGTCCGGAATGCGGATTTGTGTTTGGAAATGTTCTTTCGATCGATATGAAATCGCGGGTTTTCAATACCATGACCTTTGGAGATTGGGGGTTAGAAGAGTTGGCGCGGTTTAAGATCATCAGCCAGCCGGGAATTTTTATGCGAAAAAGTGCGCTGGATGCCGTAGGATTTCTGAATGCAGATTATGATTATTTGATGGATCACCACCTGTGGTTGAAGATTGCTGCAATGTATCCTATACAATATTTTGACCAATTCTGGGCAGCTGCCCGATATCATCCTGCAGCAAAAAACCTCACGGGCGGAGCACATTATGGTGACGAAGCCTTCATGCTGATTGAATGGATGAAAAATGATCCGGATTTGCAAAATATTATTGAATCAGATGAAAAAAAAGTTACAGCTGGCGCAAATCATTTACGTGCCAGATATCTTTTAGATAGCGGAGAGAATTGGAAATCGTTATTAAGTTATATAAAAGCAGCAGTTGGTGATCCCAATATTCTCAGAACCGAATATAAAAGAATTGCTTTCGCTTTAATTAACGGTGTCATTCCGATTGAATGTATGAAACGATCTTTTCTTACACAGCGCACGAATATGATTAAAACGAAGAATTATGATCGACTGCTCGCTTATATTAATGAATAATTAAGGAATTGCTTTTTATGAAAACATATCATTGGATCTGGTACGCATTACTCATTCTTGTCTTCATGATGGGCTTCATTATCCGGGTATCAGACCTGTTTGACGCGCCACTTGATTTTCATGCGACACGGCAGCTTCATTCAGCGCTAATTGCCCGAGGGATGTATTATCAACATTTGGAATCCGCGCCGGAATGGAAGCGCGAGATGGCGTACAACCAATGGCAGGCAGAGGGTTTGATCGAACCGCAGATCATGGAGACACTCACGGCACTCGGATATCGTCTATTTGGTTCTGAACAACTCTGGATAGCGCGCCTTTGGTCAATTCTTTTCTGGATGGTTGGCGGAGTTTTCCTGTTTTTGATTACAGAAGAAATTGCGGATTTTGCAGCAGGGACATTTGCGGCTGTTTTTTACATGATTTGGCCTTACGCAGCTCTGGCAAGCAGAGCATTTCAACCTGAACCCCTAATGATCGCGGCAATGCTGGCGGCACTCTGGGCTTTTGTCCAATGGATAAAAACAGAAAAGTGGAGCTGGGTAGTTACTGCGGGATTTCTGAGCGGGTTAGCAATTTACGTAAAGTCCAGCGCTGTCTTTTTTCTGGCTCCTGCATTTATCAGTGTGGTCATTCAGCGATATGGGTTCAAAAAGACGGTGCGCAGTAAACAAGTATGGCTGCTGGCTGCATTATCAGCTCTGCCATATTTAATTTATATGTTTTATGGTGTTGTGAAGCTTGATATGCTGGGCAGCCAATTTGATTTCCGATTCTTTCCCGGCCGCTGGGTCGAGCCCTTATTTTACGTACAGTGGTTGCTTGAACTCGACAAAACCATCGAACTGGTCATTGTTATGGCCGCAGTAATGGGTATATCTTTCTTTACGAAGAAGAAATATTTTATGCTTCTGGTTGGTTTTTTGCTCGGGTACGTCATTTATGGGTTCGTTTTTTCTTACCATATCACTACTCACGATTACTATCACCTGCCTCTTATTATTCCCATTTCTATTGGGCTGGGTATTATTCTCGGAAAGATATTTCGGGTCTCTGAAAGAAACCGCACAATCACACGTGTTATCTTTGCGATTACTGCACTGGTATTTATCGGTTTCAATCTTTGGGAGATTCGATCAACCCTCAGCCGAGATGAATACACAGAAGAAATAGCGCAATGGGAACAGGCTGGCGAATACATTGGGCGTGACGCAACGGTGATTGGGGTTTTTGAGAATTATGGATATCGTCTAGCCTATTGGGGGTGGAATTATGTATCGTCATGGACAACATCCGGTGATGTAACCCTACGCCGCCTGGCCGGGCAGGATATCGATTTACCCAGTCAATTTGATGAACGTATCGCGGATTATGATTTCTTTGTTGTTGGTGACCGCCAGGAATATGAGCGTCAGGAATTCCTCAAGGATTTCTTCACAACCAATTTCCTGAAAGTACACGAAATTGGTGATATTCTCATTTATGACCTTCGTGCTGGAACGATTGAATAATGTATGATGTTATCTGCATCTCTTCAACTTTGGAAAAATGAGCTTTTGATTTAATGAAAGCCTCCGAGAAAAAAACTGATACGTGGAGATTATGGCAGCGCATAATATTATATTTAACTTCTGCTGCTTTTTCTCTGCCAAACCTGATATATATCGCCAATGGCTGGTTTGTTCGCCATCGCGCGGACGATTTTTGCTTTTCCGGAACCTTTCGCGAATACGGCATGGTGAAAGGGTTATCCCACTTTTATCAGACGATTTCGAATCGTTTTTCCGCATTTATTATTTGGTCTTTTTCTGACTTGTTTGGAGAAAAATCAATCCGTATTTTCTCCATGCTTGCGATCATTTTTCTAAGCGCTGTGATTTTTGTAGTCTTGAAAGGCGTTACTAAGCGGTTTCAATGGGGTCAAGGCGCACCTTTGGCAATAATGGTCTCGCAAGTATTGACATTTTTCATCCTCTATCTTTCGCCGACAATCCATCAAAGTGTCTACTGGCGCGCAGCCATGGTTCATTATTTCCTGCCTTTCCCTGCCCTTATATTGCTGGTGCGATATGTCATCATGTTTCAACCTGATCAACCGATCAAATTTCGCCATTCATTATTATTTTTCCTGGCCACTTTTTTTCTAGCCGGGCTATCAGAGTCCTATGCGGCACTGCAAGGCGGCGCTTTCGCGCTGCTTTTATTGGTCTTCATACTTGATCCTGAGCGAAAACAGCACCGCCATGTTTTTTGGTTCTCCATCACAGCGATCATCAGCACAGTGTTCGTCTTTTTTATCATGATCAATTCACCGGGCAACGCGTTAAAATTTTCCTTGCTGGAGCAGGCGCCGGATATTACGACCGTTATTTCGGTGGCGTTACGATCATCTGCTGATTTCGTATATTACACTATCCGCGGACAATGGCTTCCATTCAGCATCCTGTTTACATTTGGTTTGTTGATGCCATTTCTATTTGATCGGCATGATGACTGGAAAGCAAATGTACAGAATATCCTGATTTATGCAGGATTTGTATTCTTTTCAGTCGTTGTTTTGATCTTTTGTGTTTGTGCGCCCACGGCGTATGGGATGACAGCCTATCCGGAAAAACGTGTTCTAATGCTGGCGAACATGGTGCTTGTACTCGGTGTATTTATTGAAGGTCTTTTATTTGGTTTTATTTTCCGTAAGATAATAAAGAGAAAGAAGTATCAAAAGATCGCAGCAAGTGTGTTATTGATCATCTTCGCTTTGTATCCGCTGTTATCTTTGCCCGATATCACCAGCATGATCAAGTTCTACCAGGAACGTGCCCGTTTATGGGACCTTCAACAGACGGAGATTAAGCGGCAGATCGATCAAGGGAAAACAAACCTGGAAGTATCCGCGCTGGATGCTTTTGCAGAAATCGCTGAAATGCGTGATTACGATACATTCTGGGTTAATATTTGCAACGCGCAGTATTACAATGTGGATACGATCACAGCTGTGGAGCAGTAGTAAACATGCAAAAAGTAACGATTATCACCCCATCTTACAATCAGTCGGATTTTCTTGAAGCGACGATCCAATCTGTGCTCGATCAGACCTATCCGAATATTGAATATTTCATTATCGATGGCGGTTCCACTGATGGGAGTGTGGATCTGATCCGAAATTATCAGGATAAGCTTTCGGGATGGATTTCAGAACCAGATAAAGGTCAGACGGACGCGATCAATAAGGGATTTTCGATGGCTACTGGTGATATCATTGCATGGTTAAATTCCGACGATACCTATTATCCACATGCCGTGCAGGAAGCAGCTGCGTTTTTAGACGAGCATCCAGATGTTGGTATGGTTTATGGTGATGCCAATTTTATTGATAGCCAGGGGCGTGTGATCGGGCGTTTCCCCGCAGCCCAGACGTCGCTGCGCCAATTACGGCGCGGGTATGTGCACATACCACAGCAAGCTGCATTTTTTAAAAAATCTCTCTGGAACCAGGTGGCACCTCTTGATCCTGAATTCTTTTTTGCTATGGATTATGACCTATGGGTACGGCTTGCCCAGATCACAGATATTGTTCATGTGGAGAAGACCTGGGCTAATTTTCGGCTGCATTCTGACGCTAAAACAATTTCTGCGGATGACCGTTGCTGGCCGGAAATGCTAAAAGTACATTTTCGGGATGGCGGCAATTGGTTTTCAATGATCCAGATGAAATATTATCTACGTCGATTTGCCGCACCATTGATTCGGTATTGGCGCAAGAAAAAGTTCAATGATAAATGAAAGGAAAAACAATGAACAGTAATGATTTTAAATTTTGGGCAAATAAGGGCAGAGGGTTTTTTGATGATCTGATGTTGAAAATCCGTTTGACCATCAAATTAGTACAGGATGAACGCATTGACCTGATGGTCAGGGCTATTCCCGTTTTGTGCCTGGTGTACTTGATCGTTCCAATTGACCTGCTTATTGGGCCGATTGATGATGCACTGATCATCTATTTTGGAATGGATTTTTTCATCAGCCTTTGCCCGCGCGATATTGTTGAATCTACCTTGCAAGAACTGCAGGGTGCCGGCCAGATGGATGATCCTGACGAAACGATTATTGACGCAGAATTCAAAGAAAAACCATAAAAAATGCCAAAAAGGGCATTGCTTTATATAATACCTAATTGCTTGCCGGAATTAATGAATATTTCTAATGCCTGATTAAGGTCTTTTTTGCTGTGGGCTGCAGAGATCATCACGCGGATCCGTGATTTGCCCTTTGGCACCGTAGGATAGCCGATCGGGGTGGCGAAGATGCCGTTTTCGAAGAGATTCTGGCTCATTTCCTGTGCTAATGGTGCTTCTCCTAACATAATCGGGGTAATGGGGGTCTGACTGTTCCCGATATCGAAGCCATTCTGTTTCATTTCGGACTTGAAGTAATCTGCGTTGTCCCATAATCGCTGTACGTATTCATCCGATTCTTCCAGGATATCGATTGCCGCGATGCATGCCGCAACGTCCGGGGGAGTCATCGCCGAAGAGAATAAGAATGGCCGTCCGCGCTGTGTTAGCCAATTGACAACCGTTTCGTTGCCTGCTACCACACCGCCGATCACGCCGAACGCTTTAGAAAAAGTGCCGATTTCAAGATCCACTTTGCCATGCAGATTGAAATGGTCAACGATCCCACGTCCACCTTTACCCAATACCCCTTCTCCATGGGCGTCATCAACAGCCAGGAGTATATCGTAAACTTCTGCGATCTCCTGCAGTCTGTCCAAAGGTGCCACATCGCCATCCATGCTGAAAACACCATCGGTGATGATCAACGCCCGATCAAACGTGTCCTCATTTTCTTTAATTACTAATTCGAGGTGGTTAGGATCACAATGGTCAAAGCGAACAATCCGTGCGCCGGACAGGCGGCATCCATCGATGATCGAAGCGTGGTTCAACTCATCAGAAAATATCACATCATTCTTTCCCACAAGTGCCTGGATGGTGCCGATGTTTACCATATAACCAGATTGAAATGTGATAGCCGCGTCGGCTTTTTTGAATTTCGCGATCCGCTCTTCAAGCTCCCTATGCAGATCCATGGTGCCCGCGATCGTTCGCACTGCTGCCGGTCCGACACCATATTTATCTATTGCATTTCTGGCTGCCTCAGCTAACCTGGGGTGATTCGCAAAACCCAGATAATTGTTGGAGCAGAAATTGAGCACTTTTTTTCCATCAACTGTAAGCCATGCTCCCTGGGGTGAAGATAGTGTGCGGATGTTTGTAAACAATCCTTTGGATTTAAGATTTGAGATCGCTTTTTTCATCCAGTCAAAACGGTTCATTTGCTCCCTCATTTTTATATGTTGTGCTAATAATTATACTTTGACAGATCGTCAAGCAGATAACCCGCCTGCCTGATCGTGCGATCAAATCGTTGCATGTCATTCTTATTGATCATGATCATAGATGGATTTATTTCTTCAAACTGGATCTCACTGGACAGTTTTGGTGCAATTTTTGTCAGGATGGATGGATGTTTGAAACGGATGATGATCCCGTTTTCAACCCGGATTTCAGGCCCGGATTTTCCCCAACGGTTCAGTGCAGAGATAATATTGCGCGGTATCGGCGGTTTACCAAATTTCTTTAATAATGCAATCAACTGCGCAACAGAGATGTGCTGTTTTTCAGCACGGTTGATCGCTAAAGGTGTGATCCGAAAGGTAAAAAACGTCGCGTTGATTTTATGCCATTCAAAAAATCTGGCAATTTGGTACAGCGCTTCCCGGTTTCCATTACGCGGAAGAAATATTCTCCCATCTTTATGAATGATTGCCCTGTCGTTTTTATTTTCTTTAGCTGATTTTGGATTCCCACTGATGAGATCATCAGCCAGATCGGTTTTCATGAAGGCAATTTTTCTCGCCGATCCTTTTGTCCACCCGGTTTCAATCAGCCCAA
>Ga0180434_10004512_pt1 | contig 16905 bp, 13 predicted proteins | sample SS_ome_7_FD_132453 | JGI IMG/M metagenome (GOLD analysis project Ga0180434, IMG submission 132453) | Hypersaline lake sediment archaeal communities from the Salton Sea, California, USA - SS_1_D_2 metaG | ecosystem: Environmental > Aquatic > Non-marine Saline and Alkaline > Hypersaline >...
AGCTCATTGCCCTGGCCAAACGCTACACCCAGCTCTACAACCGAGAGTGTGCCGCGCCCGTGCGCATGCCTGCCCTCGGCCGCTTCATCGATAGGGTCAGAACTTCCAAGACAGGACACTAGCAAGACGAACGTGGGGGCGAAGGCGCTTGACGCTATCATTGGCACATTCAGGGCCTTGTGCAGGCTTGCTGACTTTCGGGCTGAACCGGTGGCCCCCGCATGGCAGCCGTCCCCAGAAGGCGAGGAGGGTGGTGGCGAGGAGCCGCGAAGGCGCTCCCAGTTGCCTCCGCCATTATCACCCGGCATCGTTGTCAATCTCCAGTTGCAGATCCCGGCTACGAGCGACAAAGGGATATATGAAGAGCTCTTCAAAGCACTTCGCAAGTACGTGCTGGATGTCAGCCGCGAGACATGAAGCTCGAGCGTCTCCGCGAGCTAACTCGATCCTTTGAGGCCGCAGCCCGCGGCATTCTGGCGCGTGCTGAGGATTCGTCAGCGCGCGTGATCACAATTGACTCCACGTACCGCAGGCTCGGACAGCTGTCACTGAAGCAAGACGAGTTACTGCGTCAGTCATTGCGTTGCGTTGAGCACGAACTCTACCGCGCGGCACACGTGATGGCGTGGGCCGCATTCGTTGACTTCGTTCACGAGAAGCTCGGGGAAGACAGCTTCACCAAGTTACGCAACGCCCGCCCCAATTGGCATATCTCGTGTGCGGAGGATCTGAGAGAGCACTCTGATCACCAAGTGATTGACTCGCTGAGAGAGGTGGGGCTCTGCAGAAAGACGGAGGTCAAGGCACTCCAGGGCCTGCTGAACACAAGAAACGAGTGCGCGCACCCAGAGGACTACCACCCGGGATTGAATGAAGCTCTGGGCTATGTGTCCCAGTTGCTGCGGCGAATCGCGTCACTTCAACGAAGGTCTCTATAGCCACGGGGACGGGTCGGCACGGTCCGGTCTCTCACGTGTGCGCATCACCCCAGCGGCACAGATAGGCTTCCAGGCGCTGCTCGACCTCCGGCTCCGGAACGCTGGCCCGCAGCACCGGTATGCGTAGCGTAGGATGCAAGGCGTGCTCCGGCGGGAGCAGATCCCTGAATGCATCGAGATACGCGCGTTGCGCGTCGCGTCCGTTGGGGAAAGGGAAGTCCTTCGTGGGCCTGTGATACCCAGGCGCTCCATGGCGCAGCGCCTCTTCGCTGTGCTCATCACAGAGAGCCAGGTACTCGGCCATATCGAACCCGACCCGGCTTGCCGGCGGGTATGCCAACAAGGCCTGCGCCTTGTAGGGCGTGAAGTGCTGCAATTCGTCCACCTCCAGCATGAAACTGAATGGCGCTTCGAAGAAGGCGTCGGGACTTAGTTCGACTTGAGTCTTCGCGGCTAGACCTTCCCTCCTGCCGCCAAGCGCGACGAATACCGCGTCCATTGCACCAGACGCCTCGCCGCAAGTCTCGGGGGTATGCTTGTTCAGCAGCCACGGGAAATCCCTTGTGCTTGGCAGGGCCCCGAGCAAGGCGGATACGAGAGCTATCGTCTCCTCCTGGATCCGCCCCACTTGACTGCCGCTCTCCCGGAGAGTCGTCGGCGAAGCTACGCTCAGTCTGCGCGAGCGTCCACGCGCGTGAGCGCGTCGCCCTGCACGCCCTTGCGCTCGATGACCGGCCCTTCGAGGAACTTCACTCGCAGGTCGCACGTGGTGCGCGCGCCCAGGCCGAAGTGCAGCACCGGCGGGTCCTGGCAGCAGTAGCCCGTCGCCGACCGGGCCTCCTGAAAGCCAATCAGGTGCCCGGCCTCGCCCAGGCGCCCCGCCTCGTACACCCACACCTTGGCCCCGAAGGCCCCCGCCACGCCCCTGCTGTTCGTGAGCGCCACCTCCAGCCAGTGGCCCTGCGGCCCGTCGTTGCGGAACAGGTGGTTCTCGCCATGCTTGAAGGTGACGAACAGATCGAGGTCACCGTCGCCGTCAATGTCGCCGAACACCGCGCCCCGCGGGTCGTTGATGCTCTTGCCGGTGGCCTCGGCGATGGTCGTGCCTGAGTGCTCGTCGAGCGCGAACACGCCCTTCCCGCCGTTCAGATAGAGCCCGCGCGACGCCAGATACATGTCGAGATCGCCGTCGTTGTCCACGTCGCCGAAGGCGGCCGTGAAGCCCTTGGTGTCGGCGCCCTGGGGGCACGCCTGCCGGGTCGCGTCGGCGAAGGCGCCCTTGCCGTCGTTGCGATAGATCCTCAACTGCGGACCCAGCACCACCAGGTCTAGATCGCCGTCGGTATCAATGTCGGCCAGGGTCGCGCCGTTGTCCCTGCTCGCGTCATGGGCGAGCCCGCGCTCCTTGCCCGCGTCCGTGAAACGCGCCTTGCCGTCGTTGAGGTAGAGCGTGGTCGGGACGGGCCAGCGCGCCTCGACCAGGTCTACGTCGCCGTCGCCGTCCACATCGCCCGCGGTGACGCCCTGCACGAAGCCCAGGTAGGGGAAGCCGGGATCGGCTGCCGTGAAATGGCCCTGGCCGTCATTGAAGTGCAGGTTCCGCGTCCCTTCGATGCGCGTCGTCTCGCGCAGAAACCCCTTGGCCACGGGGTTGGTCGTGTAGAGATCCACGTCGCCATCGCCGTCGAAATCGGCAGCCACCACCCCGCGCGTGATCTCCGACCGCCGGCCGAATCCCGACGATTTGGTCACGTCCTCGAAGTGCCCCTTGCCGTCATTGCGCCAGAGCGTGTCAATGGACTCGTCGGCGAAGCCCAGGGTCGTCTCGTCGGAGGGGTTGCCCATGAGCAGGTCGTAGTCGCCGTCCCCCTCCATGTCGAAGAAGGCGCCGCTGTGCGTGCCCTTGATGGCTTCGGCGATGCCGGCCTCGGTACCGCGCTCGATGAACGTGTTGTTGCCCTGGTTGAGGAACAGCCAGTTGGGCGAGAACCAGTTGGCGACGAAGATGTCGAGCCGCCCGCCCCTCTGGGACCCTGAAGGGCCCCGTCGGGGTCCTGAAGGGTCGCCGTCGGCGTCCAACATGCTGACGCCGTGGGGGCCGTTGACTACGTGCACGAAGACCCCCGCCGGGCCGGAGATGTCCGCGAAGCGCTGGGGAGGGGGCGGCTCGACGGGGCCGCGGCGCGGCACGCCCGGAGGGCCGCCCGGCTGGCCGGGCGCCTGGGGATGCGCGACGCCGCAGAGCCCTGTAACGGCAAGTGACGCGAGCACGCGAAACAGACAGATTCGATTCACGGTGACCCTCCGAATCCTAGCCTGCCGCCGCCGCAAGGCGGTCGCCGGCCGCGGCCACCTTGTGGATCGCCGCCAGGTGCTGCTCGGCGAGGCCCTCCACGGGGTCGGTGCGCGCCGGCAGGAAGACGATGCGCTTGTGCACCTCCTCCGACACCGGCAGGTCGCCTTCCTTGTAGCCGGGATAGTCGCCGCAGAGCGGGCCGCGCTCGCGCGTGAAGATGTCGAAGCCCTTCTCGAAGAGCAGCAGCCGGTGCAACAGCCCGTACCCGCTCAGGTTGGCCCTCACGCCCTCCGCCTTCAGCGCCTCGACGAACCGTTCCGTCGAGAGCCCGCCCATCTGCTCGGGATGGTGGATCACGGGGAAGCCGTAGAAGCCTGCCGGTTCCGCGCCCTCGTAGCGGCGTAGCGGCGACAGCCCCGGCACGTCGGCCAGCCCCCCCTCGATCGTCTCGACCCACCGCCGCCGGCCCTCGTTCAACTCGGTCAGGCGCTTCAACTGGACGCCCGCGATGCCCACGCCCAGCGGATGGGAGCGGAACTTCATGCCCAGGCCCAGCGGCTGGTAGTCTTGGTAGCGCTCGGTGACCAGGTCGAGCCCGCCCATGCGGTTCACCTGGCTCACCAGCACCGCCCGCTCGAAGTACTCCGAGTTGTTGCCCACCACCATCCCGGCCTCGCCGGCGCTCACCGGCTTCGATCCCTGCAGGCTGAAGGCGCCGACGTCGCCGATGCTGCCGACGGGCTGCCCCCTGTATTTCGCACCGTGGGCGTGGGAGCAGTCCTCGATCACGGGGATGCCGTGCTCGCGGCCGATGGCCATCACCGCGTCCATGTCGCAGACCCAGCCCCAGAGGTGGACGACCACGATGGCCTTCGTTCTGGGCGTGATGCGCCTGCGGATATCCTCCGGGTCGGCGAGCAGCGTCGTCGGGTCTATCTCGCAGAACACCGGCCGCGCGCCCAGCAGGAGCGCCGGCCCGGCGGTGCAGATCCAGGTGTACGTGGGGCAGATGATCTCATCGCCCGGCCCCAGCCCCACGCCGAAGTACGCGCAGTACAGCGCCGCACTGCCGTTGCAGACCGACATGCAGTGCTTCGTCCGGCAGAACTTGGCGAAGTCCTCTTCCACCTGGCGCACCGTTGGCGTGCCCCCGCTGATCTCGTTGCGCAGGGTCATGTCGTAAGCCAACTGCGCTTCTTCCTCCGTCATCTGGCGCCAGCGATCGTCCTCGACCTTCTCGGCCGTCTGCACGAACACCGGCCTGCCGCCCAGCAGCGCCAACTCCTCGGATCGTCCTGTCACCTTGGGCTGGACCTCCACAGTGGGATGCGAAGCACCGTGTTGATTCAGCGCGCGCAGGCCCGATCCCTGCGAGGACGCGCGACCCCGGCAGGACGGCCCCGGCCCGGGGGACAAGAAGCAGGCAGGCCTGCGCGGGCGCGGGCCGGGGACCAGCGATGGAGATCACACTGCAGGCTGGCGAGCGCGAGCCCGTGGACGTCCTCGTGGCCGGGGGCGGCATCGCGGGGTTCTGCGCCGCCGTGGCGGCGCGGCGCGCGGGGGCGCGCGTGCTTCTCGTGGAGGAGATGGGCTGCCTGGGCGGTGACGGGACGACCGGCGGCGTGGGCGCCTTCTGCGGAGAGACGCAGGGCCAGGGCGAGGTCTTCGACGAGATCCTCGCCGGGCTCGAACGCCTGGACGCCCTCGCGCCCTATCGCCCCTACGAGGAGCGCGAGGCCCGGCCTTTCGATCACCAGGTGCTGGCCTACGTGCTCCAGGAGATGGCCGTCGAGGCGGGGGTGGAGGTGCTGCTCTTCACGCAGGCCGCCGCAGCGCTGCGGGAGGGGGACACGGTCTCGGCCGTCGTGCTGAGCAACCACTCCGGGCTCACGCTGGTGCGTGCTTCCGTCGTGATTGATGCGACGGGCGAGGCCTGCGTGGCGCGGAGCGCCGGCCTGCCCGTGCAGCTCGAGGGCGATGGGCTGCTGCCCATGTCGGTGATGTTCTTCATGCGCGAGGTGCCCGATCCCGAGGCTTTGCCCGAGGCCGCGCCGGACGCGGAACTGGCCGCCGATCCGCCCATGATCTCGCGCTGGCCGGAGCCGCACGGCAAGCTCGGCGTCAAGGTCAAGGTCATCGGCTACGACGCCGCAGACGGCGATTCCCTCACCCAGGCGGAGATGGCGGGGCGGCGCACGGCGATGCGCGTGGCGAATCACCTGCGCGCGGGCGAGCAGGCGGCGCTCAAGTTCGATCACTTCAGCGGGCGCATCGGCATCCGCGAGGGACGGCGCATCGCCGGGGAGTACGTCCTCAGCGAGCATGACCTGCGCGCAGGCAGACGCTTCGACGACGGCATCGCGCTCGGGCGGTTCTACCTGGACTACCACGACCCGACGACCGCGCGCCGCGTGAGCCGCTTCGAGAAGGCGACCGCCCAGGTCCCGCCCTACCACATCCCCTATCGGAGCCTGATTGCCCGCGGCGCGCGCAACGTGCTCGCTGCGGGGCGGTGTCTCTCCGCCGACCGGGTGGCGCTCTCCAGCGCGCGGGTCATGACCACCTGCGCCATGATGGGGCAGGCCGCCGGGCTGGCCGCGGCCTTGGCGACCGATGGCGACGTGCGCGCGGTCTCGCCGCGCGCGCTCGCCCAGGCCCTGACCGAGCGCGGGGCCGGCCTCTAGCGGCCGCGGCTTCGCTCCCTCCTCGCCGACTGACAGGGGATCGCGGCCCACACCGCGTAGATGTACGCTGACCCCACGCTCACAAGGAGAGCACGATGCCCAGGCCCCATATCGTCTTCCTTATCACCGATCAGCACCGCTTCGACTGCCTGGGGTGCTACGGCAACGGGGCCATCCATACCCCCCACTTCGACCGGATCGCCCGCGAGGGAGTGACCTTCGAGCATGCCTACACCTCCACCCCGACCTGCTGCCCCGCGAGGGCGGCCATCCTCACCGGCCAGAACCCGTGGCACCACGGCCAACTCGCCATGGGGCGGGTGGCCGTGCGCTACCCCATCGAGCTCCCGCGCCTCCTTGCGGCGGCAGGCTACTACACCTACGCCGTCGGCAAACTGCACTACCACCCGGCCCGCAACCTGCACGGCTTTCACGACGCGGTGCTGGACGAGGCCAGCCGCGGGGTGGCCGAAGGCTTCGTGAGCGACTACCGCCGGTTCTTCCGGGAGCGCGCGCCGGATCTCGACCCCAATGCCGGCGGCATCGGCCCCAACGACTACCGCTCGGGCGTCTACCCGCTGCCCGAGGAGTTGCACCAGACGTACTGGACGGGGCACACTGCGGCGCAGTTCATCGAGCAGTACCAGCGGCCTGAGCCGCTCTTCCTCAAGGTGTCGTTCGTGCGGCCGCACAGCCCGTACGACCCGCCGCAGCGGTTCTGGGACATGTACCGCGACGAGGATATGCCGGCGCCGCACGTCGGGCAGTGGGCGGCGCGCTACGCGCCGCGGTCGAGCGACCGCGACGACCTGTGGCACGGCGACCTGGGCGTGGAGCAGGCCCGGCGCTCCCGCCGCGGCTACTACGGCTCCGTCAGCTTCGTGGACGAGCAGGTGGGTCTGATCCTGGCCGCCTTGGCCGCGCGGGGGATGCTCGACGACACGCTCATCCTCTTCACCTCCGACCACGGCGACATGACGGGGGACCACCACCTGTGGCGCAAGTCCTATCCCTACGAGGCCTCGGCCCACATCCCCCTCCTGCTGCGCTGGCCCGCAGGCTGGGGGATGCCCGAGCGGCGCGGGCGGCGGCTGCCCCAGCCCGTCGAACTGCGCGACCTGCTGCCCACCTTCCTGGACGCGGCGGGCGCGCCCGTGCCGCCGGGGGTGGACGGCGACAGCCTGCTCCGGCTCGTGCGGGGCGAGACCGCGGGCTGGCGGCCGTGGCTCGACCTCGAGCACGCCGAGTGCTACAGCGAGCGCAACAACTGGAACGCCCTCACCGACGGCCGCTGGAAGTACATCTATCACGCCTACGCCGGCGAGGAGATGCTCTTCGACCTGGCCGGCGACCCGGGCGAGGTGAACGATCTGGCGGCGGACCCGTCCCATGCCGCCACGCTGGCGCAGTGGCGCGCGCGACTCGTGGATCACCTGCAGGAGCGCGGCCCCGCCTGGGTGAGGGACGGCCGGCTCGTGCCTCGACCGCAGCAGGGAATCTACAGCCCGAACTACCCGGACGGCGAAGCGTGAGCGCGCCCGGGCGACGGGCGCTGACCGGGGCCGCGAGGTGGCCGGCCTCTCGCGTCGGCGTTCCTGATGTGTCGCGCGCCGGCAAGGGAAGGCATCGGCCGGCCGCGAACTCCCACCCCATCGTCCGCGCCAGGGAGGTCGGGCCATGAGGACGGCTGTCAACTACGTCGTAGACACCCTGCTTGCGATTCTGTTCCTGGCCATCGCCTTCATTGGCATCCTCATGGGCTTCTTCATCCCCAAGGGCGAGGAGGCCCCGGGCTACGAGAAGGTCCTGTGGGGGCTGCAGCGTCACGCCTGGGGCGATCTGCACCTCTACTTCTCGCTGGCCTTCGTGGCGCTGGTCATCGTGCATCTCGCACTGCACTGGGACTGGCTCAAGGCCAACGCCTCCCGCCGCCTCCCGCGCTCCCTCATCGCGTGGGTTGTGATGGTGCTGATCGCGGCCGCGGCGCCCATCGCCATCGGCGCCAGACTCACACCCCCCGGCGCCTACGGCGGCGCCGGCCTGCGCCACGGCCAGCAGCAGCGCGGCCGGGGCCGTGCTGTGGAGCCCGAGCCCCTCACCAACCCCGGGCCTGCTGCCGCGCCGTCAGCCGCCGAGGACCTCGACTGACCCGCTCGTCTCGACGGCGAAGCGCGTCCTGCCGCGCCGCTCGACGTGCCCCACGGCCAGGATCTCCGCCTCGTCGCCCGGGCCGAAATCGTAGACATTGACGATCACGCGCCCATCGCCGTCCGCGTCGGAGAAGTCGCTGCGCCGCGCGCGGATGCCCGCGATGGGCTCGACGGCCAGCGCGCCGTCGCTCGCCTTCTTGAGGCGCAGCAGCGGCTGCCCGCGCTCGTTGCCGACGGTCATGCCGGCGTGGTATCCCTCCCGCACCAGTGGGATCACGTTCTTGACCTCGATCGCGCCTTCCGTCATGTTGATCTTCGTGGCGAGCAGTTTGAGCACGCGAAGGTCTATCCCGCCCAGGGACAGCACGAGCCGGCCCTTCTGCTTGCGCGCGGAGACGATCTCGTACGCCGTCACGTGGCGCGCATTGCGGAACCGCACCCAGCGCCCGGCCATCGCCTCCGGCGCGATCTTCGCCTCCGGGTCGGCAAGCCGGATCACGACGCGGCGCTTCGCATAGTCCACCGACTCCACGCTGCCCCGCGCACTGCCGCGCAGGCGCAGACCCACGCCGCCCAGCGTCATCTCCCCGTCGCCGACCAGGAAGGCGCGCCTCATCCGCCCCTCGCCGTCCATTGAGAGCACGCCGAAGTGCCCCGCGAAGGAGAGCCCCTCCTCGAAGCGCGTTACCCTCCGATACGACGTCGCGCACGCGATGTAGTCGGTACCGGCCTCCGTCGTCACGGCTGCCGCCACGGCCCCGGCGGCGCCGCGGCCCGCGGGTTCGAGCGACCGCGCCGAGGTGATGATCGGCCTGCCGCGGTAGGGCTCGAAGAGCGCCAGGAACGTGCTCGACAGCGGCTTGTCACCCGTCCGCCGCGAGATCACGTACTTGAGCCGCTCCGGCGCGCCCGGGCGCATGGGCGGCCGCCCGTCGCACACGAACGTCTCCTGCCGCGACTCGGGCAGCCACGTGATGCGCACGTGCGCGCCCGGCCGGTCCGCCAGTTCCCAGTCCGCGCTCCAGGGCGCCGAGGCCGCCGCCTCCTGCACGTTCTCCAGGAACGAGAAGCCCGATCCTTCGTAGCCGTACGGGCTCCCGCCGTAGTCGGGGTCATCGCGCTCGGGGTCATCGTAGAACCGCATGAAGGCCACGTCGGGCCCGGCCAGCGTGCCCTTGCGCGGCTTCGGGAGGTCCAGCCCCGACACGGTGAATGCGCCCTCCGGCCCGTGCAGCGAGTAGTCGTGCTGCTCCCCGCCGCGCACGCGGAAGACATCCAACGCATATGTCCCCCGCCGGTCGTTGATGAGCGCAACGCTGCGGCGGTACATCGTCACCTCGCGATCGTATGCCTTAGGCGCGTCCACGTCAGCGAACTGCACGGTGGGCGACGCGGCGAAGGCCACCAGGTCGCCGCAGTCGTAGTTGGTCTGCTTCTTGGCGTTCACCACCACCGTGTTGTGGCTGATCGTGTTGCGCGACCAGCCGGGGGGCTCGGGGTCCTGGGCCGCGAACTGCGGATAGCCCAGGTCGGGCAGCGCCTTGCGGCCCAGGGCGAAGAACTCCACATTCAGCATGTCCGCCTGCCCATGCCCGATGTGCGTGCCGTAGAAGAGCGAGATCGCCGCGCCGTCGCGGGGCCGGCCGTCGCGCAGCAGCGCCAGGCCGTAGCCCGCCAGGTTGTCGCTCCGCAGTTGGGGGTCGTCGGCGCGGGCCGGCTTGGGCGGCTCGGGCGGAAGCGCCGGGTCGGTGAAGAGATCCTCGTAGTCGCGGAATGCGCGCTCCTCGTCGTAGGACCGCCGCACCAGCCGCGCGAACTCGGGCCCCCCGTACTCCCGATGCGCGATGCGCGCCTCCTTGGGCCCGAGCCTCACCGCCCCGTTGATCGCGCTTCCCGAGTCCCCGATGGCGGGCGTGAACTTGCCGATGGCGACCATCCGCTCGGGATAGGCGAAGAGCGCCCGCATGCGCGGGTCCGCGTAGAGGTTGACGCCCAGCCGCCGGAGCAGCTCGGCGATCGTCGTCAGGTTCCTGACCCAGGTCATGGCATAGCCGGGAGCCGTCTCGCGGTTGCAGACGCCGTCGCGCGAAAAGTAGTTGGTGAGCGCGTAGCCGATGCCCTCGTGCTGGAACTCGCCGCCGCTGTCGTTCAGCAGGCGATCCACAATCGCGTCCTCGTCGCCCGCCTGGGCCACGATGGCGTCGGTCAGCAGCGCCTTCTGGTGCATGCCGAAGTTGCCGCGAATCTGCCCCCGGTCGTACGCCGCCTTGATCTCCGCCAGCAGATTCGCCTCGATATTCGCGCGAATCTCCGGCCCCGTCCTGCCGAGGAACGCCTGCGCCTCCTTCGCGGCGTCCACGCCCTCCCACACGTTGTCATACGCCTCCGCGAGGTCCGTCGCGACGCCCGTCTCCCAGATCCAGTTCACGATCTTGCCGTCGTACGTCGGGGAGTACTCCTTGGCATAGCGCGACTGCTTGTTGTAGTTCATCTCCGGGTACACGTCGGCGATGCGGTCCAGCAGCACGATCGCCTTGTGCGCGTACCGGGGGTCGCCCGTCAGCAGATAGGCGCGCGAGAACGCCCGCGTGATCGGGATCGTATAGCGCTGCCACAGCCAGTGGTTGTAGTACGCGATGAACCACCACTTGTGCGCGTCGCCCGGGTGCTGCTCCCACCCCCAACCGTCGTCGGCATAGGGCCCGGTGAGCAGGCTGCGGTCCTTCATCCCGGAGGCGAGGAACGCGCCGAAGTCATTGGAGGGGTACTCCTCGCCGCCGATGGGGCAGATCGTCTTCCAGGGGTTGTCGGGGTCCACCTTGAACCCGTAGTTCCCCGCCTTGAAGGCCTCCCGCCCGTGCACCGGGCAGCCCTCGAAACTGATGTTGAAGGCGCGCGGCACCTCGGGCGGCGTCACCAGCGTCGTGGCCAGCCACTCGTCCGACCGCCCCACCCACCTGTCGGCCTCCGCGATGATTCCCGCGGCGACGGCCGCCGCCGACTCGTGGCTCTCGATGTTGCGCCGCGCCCGCGCCACTTCGGCGGGCGTGTGCAGCGTTCGCTCGGTCTTGACGGGTCTCGGCATCTCCGCCTCCTTGCCCGGCGCCACCCCGGCCGCCATCACCGACAGGCCCGCGGCGATGCCCATGCGCCACAGGTTCATCTCCGCACTCCCCTTGCTGCGATGCTCGATGCCCCACGTTTCGGTACGCCCCAGGCCGGTTCCTCGCCCACGCGAGGCCCGCGACGCCCCGCCGTGGCCGGCCCGGCAGCCATCGGGCCGGCAATACGGCGCTCGCTTTCTGGTATACTAGTACTGAGAGGACTCATGGGATCGCACGTCCGACCACGGCGGGTGACCCGCGCGCCGCGCGACGGGTCGCCCCGCGAGGAGGCGTTCGTATGATCGAGTCCTACCAGCCCGGCAAGATCGTGGTCCGGGGCAAGGAATACAGCAGCGACGTCATCGTCTACGCCGATCACGTGGATCACACCTGGCAGCGGCGTCAGAGGGACTACCTGGGCGACTACGACATCCAGGACGTCATCGCAGACCTGCCGCAGGTGTTGATCGTGGGCACCGGCGCCGAGGGGGCATTGAGAGTCTCGCCCCAACTCAAGCAGGCCATGCGCGATTCGGGGGTCGAACTCGTGGTGGCGTCCACGGAGCAGGCCTGCCGCGCCTACAACCGCTACTCCCAGCACAAGAAGACCACGGCCTGCCTGCGCGTCACGGACTGAGCGGCGGCCCCGCGTGCCCGGGTGCCCTGCGGCTCCCGCCTGGGCCGATCCGGACAGCCGGGCGAGAGGGTTTGCCCGGCCGCGCATGGTATCATTACACGCAACCCTAGGACGGCGCCGGTCCTGCGAGGGCCGGCCCAAGGAGATCATGTGGTCGCGGCCTTCCTGCGCGCCCTGCGCCCCAGGCAGTGGCTGAAGAACGGCATCATCTTCGCCGGCATCATCTTCTCTCAGAATCTGGGCGACCCCAAACTCGACCTGCTCGCCCTCTGGGCGTTCGTCCTCTTCTGCCTCCTCTCCAGCGCCGTGTATCTCGTCAACGATCTCGCCGACCTCAAGCGCGACCGGCTCCATCCCACCAAGCGCCACCGGCCCCTGGCCTCGGGGGCGTTGCCGGTGGGGGTGGGGGTGGTGGCGGCGGTGGTGTTTGGCGCGGGCGCGCTGGCGGCGTCGTTCGCGCTCAACGCCTCCTTCGGATGGCTGGCGGCGGGCTACGTGGCGCTCAACCTGTCCTATTCGTTCGGGCTGAAGCACGTCGTGATCCTTGACGTCTTCGCCGTGGCCGTGGGCTTCGTCATCCGGGCAGCGGCCGGGGCCGCGGCGATCGAAGTCACCATCTCGCCCTGGTTCCTCATCTGCACCATCCTGCTGGCGCTCTTCCTGGCGCTCAGCAAGCGGCGCCACGAACTCGTGCTGCTGGACGCCAGCGCCGGCCAGCACCGCCGCAGCCTGACCGAGTACAGCCCCTACCTGCTCGACCAGATGATCGCCGTGGTCACCGCCTCGACGGTCGTCTCCTATTCGCTCTACACGATGTCGGCTGACACGGTCGAGAAGTTCGGCACCCAGAACCTGGTCTACACCGTGCCCTTCGTGCTCTTCGGCATCTTCCGCTACCTCTATCTCATCCACCAGAAAGACGAAGGCGGCGCGCCGGAGAAGATCCCGGTCAGCGACGTGCCGATGATCGCGACCATCCTGCTCTGGCTGGCGACGGCGGGGCTGATCCTCTACGGGCCGTTCGCAGGGCGGTGACGGCGATGCGGACGATCGTGGTCGTGCCGACCTACAACGAGGCGCCCAATATCGAGCGCCTGCTGCGCGAGGTAACGACCCACGGGGTCGAGGCGGTCGTGGTGGACGACGGCTCGCCCGATGGCACCGGGGAGATCGCCGAGCGGCTGGCGGGGGAACTGGGCTGCGTCGAGGTCATCCACCGCGAGGGCAAACTGGGGCTCGGGACGGCGCACGTGGCGGGGATGAAGCGCGCCCTGCAGCGCGGCGCCGAGTTGGTCTTCTCGATGGACGCCGACTTCTCGCACGATCCGGCCGCCATCCCGGCGTTCGTGGAGGCGGCCGGCCGCTACGACGTCGTCGCCGGCGCGCGCTACATGCCCGGGGGCAAGGTGGTCAACTGGCCGCTGCACCGGCAGGCGCTGAGCCGCTGGGCCAACTTCTACGTGCGGACGATCCTCGGGCTCCGCGTGCCGGACGCGACCGGCGCCTACCGCTGCTATCACCGGCGCGTGCTGGAGGCGATCAACCTGGACACGCTGGCCGGGCACGGCTACGCCTTCGTGGTCGAGATCCTCTACCGCTGCCACCGCGCAGGGTTCACCATCGGCGCCGTGCCGATCACCTTCGTGGAGCGGCAAGCGGGGGCGTCGAAGATGACGCGCCAGGTGATCCTCGAGTCGGTGATCCTCCCCTGGCGGCTGCGGTTCTCCAAGCCCCCCCCTGCAGAGGGATAGGCCTCCCGTCCCGCGAAAGCAGCACTCGACCACTACTGTGCGAGGAGGCCCTCCGTGCCTGAGTCCACATCGCGCTCCCGCGTCTACCTCGTCGGGATGGACGCGCTCATTCTCCCCGTGGCCCAGCGCTTCGCCGCCGAGGGAGCGATGCCCAACCTGGCGCGCCTCATGGCCGACGGCGCCGTCAACGAGGCGCTGTCCTGCCTGCCCGTGTGGACGCCCACCAACTGGGCGACGCTCTGCACCGGCGCCCACACCGGCACCCACGGCCTCCCCCGCTGGGAAGTGGACATGCCCGACGGTAAGTCGCTGTCGTCGTTTCACTCGGCGGCGCTCAAGGCGGAGACGATCTGGGAGGCCGCCGAGCGCCAGGGCCTGCGCAGCGTCTCGTTCCACTACCCGTGCGCCATGCCGTCGCGGCTGAAGGAGGGCTACGCCGTGGACGGGTTCGGCGCCCCGCACTTCGGCGCTACGCCGTTCGAGATCACGCCCAGCCGCGGCTACACCACGCGCCCCGACGTGAAGGAGGCGGACCGGCTCGAACTCGGGCCGGCCGAGGGCTGGGGCCATCTCCCGCGCGGCGGCCCGCAACCGCTGGCCGCGACGATCGCCGTGCGGCCGAAGGCGGGCGGCGAGGCGCTCGAACTCCATCTGCTGGTCACGGGCCGCGACGGAGCCTATGATCGGCTGCTCCTTTGCAGCGCGCGCGACGCCGCCTCACCGCTCGCGGAGATGCGCGCCGGCGAGTGGAGCGACTGGATGTCCCTGCCGTTCCGCTTGAAGGGGAGGGAGCGCACCGGGACGATGCGCTTCAAACTCGAGGACCTGTCCGACGACGCGCGCGACGTGCGGCTCTACCGCTCCCAGGTGATGCCCACCGACGGCTGGACCGATCCCGGTGACCTCGGCCCCGAGCTGATCGAGCGCTTCGGCCCATTCATCGAGCATATCTCGGCGGTCCAGAACGAACTGGGCGCGTGCGAGTACGAGACCGCCGTCGAGGAAGCGGTGTACCAGGCGGAATGGATCGGCCGGGCGGGCGCCTACATGATGCGCGAGAAGGGGTGCCGGCTCTTCTACTGCCACTACCACTTCCCCGACTGGATCGGCCACCACTACCTGGCGCGCATTGATCCGGCCTCGCCGCGCTTCGAGCCGGACCGCCGCGAGTGGGCGCTCGACCGCGTGCGCCAGGCCTATGCCGCCGCGGACCGGCTGCTGGGGCCGATCATCGAGGATTGCGACGAGGACACCGTCGTCATCGTAGTGTCAGACCACGGCAACTCGCCCGGCAGGCGGTCGGTGGACGTGAACCAGTATCTGCTGCAACAGGGGTTCATCACCCTGCGCGACGCCTCGAAGCCGCTGGTGCTGGACAACATTGACCCGGAGCGCACCCTGGCCTATCGCGTCGCCGGCCTGGAGATTCGGGTGCTCGCCAAGGGACCGGAGTACGAGGCGACGCGGGAGCGCGTGCTGACGGCGCTGCGGACCTGGACGGATCCGGACACCGGCACCTGCCCCGTGGCCTTCGCCCTGCGCAAGGAGGATGCGGGCATCGTCGGCATGTGGGGCGACCAGGTGGGCGACATCGTCTTGAGTTTCGAGCGCGGCTACGTCTGGGCCGGCGCCGAGCCGGGCACGGCGGTCAGCGCGCCCACCGGCCCCATCGCCGCTCACGGACCCCAACTGCCCAGCACCCGCACCGAGGTCTCCTCCAACATGGCGGCCTTCGTCGCCTGCGGCCCCGGGATCAAGCGCGGCTACACCCGCCCGCACGAGGACCTGGGCTATGTCCGGCTGGTGGACGTGGTTCCCACGGTCTGCCATCTCCTGGGCATCGAGCCACCGGCCCAGTGCGAGGGGCACGTCCTCTGCGACATGCTCGAGGGCCGCGAGGCCGCGCGGAGCCGTCCGGCCGTCACCCCCACGGTGGACGACGGCACCGACGAGACGATCTGGACCCAGAAGGACATGCACGACCTCTCGCCGCGGAAGCGCTAGGGCGGCACAGCGCGACGCCCTATCCGGGCGCGGCCGGCCTCCCCGTGCGCACGGACTCGTAGATCGCCAGCACGACGGCGACTGCCTTGCGCGCCTCCTCGCCGTTGAGGTCCGGTTCGCGGCCCTCCTCCGCGGCGAGCAGCACGTCTTGAATCTGGGCGACGTGGGCCGCCCCCGCGTCGCTCAGGCCGGCGAGGGGATCGGCGGCCGAGGTTTCGCCGGCGGGACCCGCGTCCGTGGCCTCCTCCTCCCCCTCGATCTGCCAGTGGATGACCTTCTCGGCCTCGACGATCACGTTCCCCCGGCTGCCGTGGACCTCCACGCGCTGGGGCTGGCCCTTGTAGATGCACGTGCTCCCCTGGATCACGCCGATGGCGCCGTTCTCGAACTCGACCGCCGCCGAGGCCAGGTCCTCCACCTCGATCCGGTGGTCGGCGGTGCGGGTGTAGGCGGAGACCGACTTCGCCGGGCCCATCAGCCACTGCAGGATGTCCACCCAGTGCACCGACTGGTTCATGAGCGCGCCCCCGCCGTCCAGCGCCCACGTGCCGCGCCAGTCGGCGGAGTCGTAGTACTCCTGGCCCCGCCACCACTTCACGAAGGCGTTTCCCAGGAAGAGCCGGCCCAGCCGCCCCTCGTCAATGGCGCGCTTCAGCCGGCGGTAGCAGTCGTAGGAGCGGAACTGGTGCGTCGCCCCAAGTTTCACCCCGCACTCGCGGCAGGTCGCGATGAGCCGGTCTATCTTGTCGAGGTTGATGTCCATGGGCTTGGTGATGATGACGTGCTTGCCGGCGCGCGCCGCATCCATGCCGATATCGGCGTGGGTGCCGCTCCAGGTGACGATGTTGACGGCGTGGATGTCGTCGCGGGCCAGGAGTTCGCGGTAGTCGAGGTAGGGGCCCGCGCCGTACTTCTCCGCGAAGGCGTCGGCCTTCTCCTGGACGAGGTCGCACACCGCCAGCAACTTCGCGTTGGGCACCTGCCCGATGGCATTGGCGTGGACCGGCGCGATGCCGCCGCAGCCGATGAGTCCGAAGCCGTAGGTCATGTCCTGATGCTCCCGTCGCGCGTGATGGGTTGTGGATTACCGACCGGGGGACGAGTCTCCTCTAGAAGTCATTTCAGAACTCAAGCAGGATTGTGGTGAGATTTCAAGAATCGGCTGGGCATGCGCCGAGAACTGACCGACAGCCAATGGCAACTCATCGCACCACACCGGCCGCCACACAAGCGCATGGGCCGGCCGCGAGCCCCTCGGACCCTGAAGGGCCCCTCGGGGTCCTGAAGGGCGGATGACCGCAAGGTCCTGGAGGGGATTCTGTGGATGCTGCGCTCAGGAGC
>Ga0180434_10004516_pt1 | contig 16887 bp, 20 predicted proteins | sample SS_ome_7_FD_132453 | JGI IMG/M metagenome (GOLD analysis project Ga0180434, IMG submission 132453) | Hypersaline lake sediment archaeal communities from the Salton Sea, California, USA - SS_1_D_2 metaG | ecosystem: Environmental > Aquatic > Non-marine Saline and Alkaline > Hypersaline >...
GTCGAAGGGTACGAACTCCTTATAATAACTAAGAAAAATTTTAAAAAATAGGTAAGTAATTTTTTATAAGGAAAAATTTAAATACTTTTTTATAATGATTTCGTACCCTTCGACAAGCTCAGGACGAACGGATTTAATGAAAACACTTTAAGTAGGGATATCTTAATCTTGTTTTTGTTTTTTCTTAGATCGAGTTTGCGTTAATTAATGCAAATTCGAAAATCAATTTTGATTGAAAGGTCTCTCCTGGCCGACGGCTGGGCCGCCTTTTTACTGTTTTTAAAAAGATTAAAAGACTATTGCTTAGATCGAGTTCGCGTTAAATAATCACAATTCGCGTTATTCCCATTAGTTATACCACTACAAAAATTATACATTTTGGTTATTTATCTCTTGCTGAATCTTTTTGCCAAAAAGTTGCTTACCATTATCGTCACCAACAAAACTATTAATATATCCGGCAAGCTCTGGGGAAAATCCTGAAAAAATTACTTCTTCATTTTGTTCATTTTTTACGATCAAATCTTTTTGCAAATCTTCCACAATGAACTTTGCATTTGTCGTTGCTCTAAATAATTTTTTTCTTCTTTTTTCTTTCGCGCCCTTGAGGACATCTTTCATCAAGTCTGGGCGACGGTTATTTTCAAAAGTACGAAGGGTTGTTTTGATTGCTTCACGATGGGTATACAACAAGTGGCCATCCCTACAAGCGGCAATCTCTGACACAAAGTGTTCATCCCGATTGAAAACAGGAGCGGCTTGCAACGCGGTTCTTCCAAACTGATCTTGTAAATCATATCGCAATGCAAATCGCAATGCATTTTTAAGCACTGGATCATTAAAAAATCTAAAGTTAAATTGCACATGCCGCATTAAACTGTTCAACGTTTCAAAAATATCGGCACCTGCAATATAAGCGTCTGCTAAAAAGGCAATCATAGAAAGTTTTGCGTAGGGAGGCATTTGTGGATTACGTATACAGTTACTAATCGTTATTATCTCATCTTCTAAGCGCTTTGTGCCAGTTACAATATCATTTATTAAGCCATGCAATTCTTTTTGTAAAGTAATTTGTCTTTTGAAGGTATCTATCTGAGGGCCAGAGAGGTTGCGCTGTGCTATTACATTTTCCATTGTTTCTCTCATTTCATTACCTTTAAAAGTAATAAAATCTGCCCCATAGTCAACAAGTATCTGTGCACATCGCAATCGGTTCTTATCCAAAGCTTCATAAAGGGGAGTAAATTTAAGCCTATCTGGCCTATTAGGATCTATACCTCTTTCTTTAAGCAAATATTCTAAAACAATTGTCGTATCATCCTCATCATATTTAATAGCATCAAAAAGAATGCGACTTCTATCAAATGCAGTATCTGTTTTAGCACCTTGGTTAATCAAATATTTGACAATAGCAATATGTCCATATTTACATGCATAATTTACCGGGAAAGAATCAAAACCATGAAAATTGCAATTAATACTTGCCCCATGCTTCACTAAATATTTCACAATCTCTAAGTTACCTACGCGACATGCTGCATGTAATGGAGCAACCGCTCCTCTTTCATTAACATCAGCCCCTTGCCGCACAAGTAATTTTACACGATCCAAGTCATCATCCCAACATGCGTGCAGTAATTCACCATGTTTCGGTCTTGGTCTTGTTTGTAATGGCCACCATCCACCCGGTCCTCCTGATAAATTCTGATTAGTATCATTCACAGAATCTTGACCATTATTTCCCCCCTGATTATTTCTTCCCGGTTGTCCATTGCCGCCAAAAAAACGGGTAATAAAGAACATGACACCGACCGTAGCTGCGGCACTCAAACAAAACAATGCTACGGGCTGTACCAATTGTGAATCACGGATTGACGACAAGCTTGGAAAGCTATACGCAAGACGTGAACTACTTATACCAATAAAAAAAATGGCTATTGCAGCTAAAAATCGTGATTTTGCCAATTTCATGAAAACCTCCGCCAGAAAACATTTTTACTTTTTTAATAACAATATAATTAGGGTTTGCTTTATAATAGGCCTTTTTTATGTATTCGTCAAAGGCTCATACCTCTACAAAAAACAGCCAAACAGCTCGATCAAAAGGTTAAAAAGGCCTCCTTTGGGGTTCCCAAAGGAGGCCTTTTTAAATTTTCTTGCACAATCAACTATTATGCAAAATCTATAGTACCGATATTAGCTCTTACACTCGTCACAGCCCATAAATAGGGCAAATAACGAAATAAGGCCACAAACACCAAAGACTATTTTTACAATTTTTATCAACATTGGCTTTGTTGCGACAAAAGTAAGTGCAAAAAGATTGAAACCAAATGCTGTCATACCATAATGAAATGCTGCAAATGATGCTATGAAATAGATAAGCCACATTAATCCACTCTTCATCCGTTCTCCTTTTAAAAAAAAATAAAAATTAAAACTACAAACCTTCTAAAAAAAGAGGTATCATAAAATAGGTAAATAAGCAAATTTATTTCAAAAACATATAATGAAAATTACCGTTCAATCAATAAACCCCCCGCAAAATAAAACATTACGGGCATTTTAAACGAGAAAGAAAAAATATGAGCATTAAAGCAGGATTAGTAGGACTTCCAAATGTCGGAAAATCAACCTTATTCAACGCGCTAACCAAATCAACTATCCCGGCGGAAAACTACCCTTTTTGCACAATAGATCCTCATTTGGCCATAACATTGGTACCAGATCCACGGCTAGATAAACTCACCAAGATCTATGGTTCTGCAAAAGAAATTTTAACAACCGTCTCTTTTGTTGATATTGCCGGACTGGTAAAAGGTGCTGCTGAAGGTGAAGGGTTAGGTAATAAATTTTTGAGTCATATCAGGGAAGTTGATCTCATTTTGCACGTATTGCGCTGCTTTGAAGATCCCGATGTAGTGCGAGAAAGCGGAGAGGTAGATCCTATAGAAGATTTTGAAACCATTGTATCAGAGCTGATGCTCAGAGATTTGGAGTCAATTACTAAACGACTTGATAAACTTGAAAAATCAAAAAAAGGTGCGCAAGGCAAGCCGGCAGAACTCAAAGCCATTGATGATGAAGAAAAACTTTTAAAAGCAATACAGGCTGCCATTGATGACGGTAATGCACAAAGGGTACGCGAACTTGTTGTTGATGCAGACATAGAAACCGTACCGCTGCTTTCCAGTAAAAATTTTATGATCATTGCCAACATTTCAGAAGATGAGATTGAAGGTGATGCGTATGAGAAAAACCCTCATTATCAAACACTAGTAAAAGAATTTGGCAAAGATCGCGTCATTCCGGTCTGCGCAAAGATTGAATATGAACTTTCACAATTAAGTGAAGAAGAATCTCAAGAGCTCATGGGTGAATTTGGCCTCAAAGAAAAAAGTTTAGATAGAATTATCCGTGAAACGTACACAAACCTAGGCCTCATAACCTTTTTCACCTGCGGACCAAAGGAGGCACATGCATGGCCAATAAAAAAAGGTCTTAACGTCAGACAAGCCGGCGGCGAGATTCACTCAGACTTAGAACGCGGATTTATCTGTGCTGAAGTGTTTAATTGCAATGATCTTTTTGAATATTGTACTGTTGCAAAATTAAAAGAAGTGGGAAAAATTCGCACCGAAGGTCAAGATTATATTGTACAAGACGGTGATATTATTTTGATTCGATTTAACGTATAAAAGTAATGTATAAAAAAAAGAGACGCTGGTACCAGCGTCTCTTTTTTTTATAGCGATAATCGCGGCATTTTTAGTATCTGCATTGCAATTCTTTTAAGCATACTAGACATGGCCAGCACCAAAACCTCCCTTTTTTTTATTTTTTCTTCTCTCGGTAAAACACACTTTCTTCTCTAAACTTTTCTTTCCACCGTCTTGCTCTCTGCTCCAATTCTTGTAATTTTCTTTCAACCTCTTGATCTTGTAGTTTCTTTTGATACTGCTGAAAGCTTACTTTTTTTCGGTCACCCTGCAACGCTTCCAACGCTTGCAAGATTTCTTCTCTTTCTTTTTGCAGCTCACCTAAAATTTCCAATTGATCACGCAAATATCCAACTCGCTCCTGCAAGTCTGGATCTTTCTCTTTTTCTTCTTTTTTTACAAATGGTTTTATAGCCAATGACCTAATCTTAGAAATATTAAATTGCTTTATAATGTCTTTTTTATTTTTTATCACAACAATTGCATCACCATACTCAGAACCAACGACAATATATTTTCCATCTGGAGTACATAGAACAAACGATATTTCTGCCTCATATACTTGTAATATTTCATGCGAATAAGGCTTTGAAACCCAAAATACTCCAACATTACCATTTTCTAGACCTGCAACAAAAAAATCTCCTAACTGATCTGGAACAGGACTATACGCTATTGAAAGAACATTTGCACTCGTTGTATACGTATGAATCAATCGTCCCTTCTTGAGATCCCATACTTTTACCATTTTGCCCCCACCTGAAACAATATACTTTCCATCAAGGCTTATATCTACCGCTTTCACTTCCCTGTGTTTCAATCTTATAATTTCTTTTGCCCTAGAGCCTCCTATTGTATATACTCGCACCCCATCTTCCCCCGCTGCTGCAACAATAATACCATCTTTTGTTTTGACAACAGCTAGCCCTCTCACATATTTCTCATTATCAAAAGAATACAATAGGCCTTTCTCCAAACTAAAAACTTTAATAATAGTATCTACACTCGCTATAATATAGCTTTTTTCTCCGATTCTAAAAAATTTCATGTGTATGACTGGAGGAAGATCAAGAGACCCCATCATTAGCATACCTCCTGAAGAATCAAAACTAGCTGGTATTGCTTGTTTATTTGATGAAAGCATAAAGCGTTTAAATACCTTTCCGCTTTCATCAAATACTTTAATTACATAATCATCAATCCCATAACCCTCATCATCTTTTCTATTTTCGTGAAAAGCTCCTGCTATATGCCTTGCCAACGGACAAAAGGATAACGTCCCATCAATCATCGTATCTGTATTGAAAAGTTGCAGTGGTTCTGATTTTGAAGTCCATATTGTTTGCAATAATTTTGATTCTAAATTCCATACTGTAATATCGTTATATGTTCCAACTGCAATAATATATTTACTTAAGTCAACATCCTCATTTTTTTTATCCATGCTCCATATAGAACATGAAAACAATACCATACATAACATTGATATAATTGAAACTTTTCTAGGCATTTGAGATATAATTTTCATACTATCCTCTCATTTATTTTTTCTTCTCTTGATAAAAGACACTTTCTTCTCTAAACCGTTCTTTCCATCGTTTTGCTCGCTGCTCAAGTTCTTGTAATTTTCTTTCAACCTCTTGCTCTTGTACTTTCTTTTGATATCTTTCAAAGCTTACTTTTTTCCTTCCCCCCTGCAGGGCTTCTAATTCTTGCAAGATTGCTTCTTTTTCTTTTTGCAGTTCTCCTAAAATTTCCAATTGCTCATGCAAATATCCAACCCGCTCTTGTAAGTCTTGATCAGTCTCTTTTTGTACAAACGGTTTTATGGCTAATGCATTGATACCACCAATATTAAATCTTTTTATAATGTCTCTTTTATTCGCTATCACTGCAATATTCCCTTGCCTGTTACCAGAGATAATATATTTTCCATCTGGGGTGCATAAAATCAACGGTATTTCTGTCTCATGTACTTGTAATATTTCATGCGAATAAGGCCTTGAAACCCGAAATACCCCAATATTACCGTTCCCTAGACCTGCAACAAAAAAACCACCTAAAGCATCTGGTACAGGGCTAAAAGCAATTGAGAAAACTCCATCACTTATTTTGTACCTATTTATCAAACGCTTTTTCTTTATATCCCAAACTTTCACCTCTTGTTGACCACCTGAAACAATATACTTTCCATCAAGGCTTATATCTACCGCTTTCACTTCCCTGTGTTTCAATCTTATAATTTCTTTTGCCCTAAAGCCTCCAATTGTATACACGCGCACCCTATCTTTTCCAGCTGCTGCAGCAATAACCCCTTTATTCGTTTTGACAACAGCTAAATTATCAACTGTTGCATTATTATCAAATGAATATAACAACCCCTTATCAAGACTAAAAACCTTTATGATATTATCAGCACTTGCAAGAATATATTTTTTTCCGGCAACAGCAAAAAACTTCACGTTTATACATGGAAATTCAATAGCATCAGTAATACCTCCTCCAGCTAAATACGTTGGTTGAGATGATGATACATAGCTAAAAAATGGAAAACGCTTAAATAGATTTCCTCTCTCATCAAACACTTTAATTGTATATACATCACCATCATAAAAAACACCGGCTATATGTTTGCCTAATGGACAAAAAGACAGCCCTGAATGAAAATTTCTTTGATTAATTATTTGCAACAATTGAGATTCTAAATCCCATAAGGTAATAATACCGCTATAAGATCCTGTTGCAATTACATATTTGTCCATGGTGTGCAATGATTGAGAAACAGCAACCAAGATACCTATAGATAGGAATAATGAAACAATTTTTACTCTTATTGAACTTTTTTTCATCATAGCCCCTTTTTATCAAACGACATACCCCTCTAATGCTATCATAGCAAAAATCGAACAAAAAAAGCAACAAAAACATTTCTATTTGAAACACCCAAATAGGACTCAAAAGAAAAAAGGGCTTATTTAAGGCGCTTTAAACACAAAAGCATACTTTTTTAACTTATTACCATGTAAGATTTGGCATCTCAATTACCTTTTGATCATCAATCTTTATTTGTAACTTCTTTACGCCAGGTGCTTTAATGGTATATTGAACTCTTTCCTCAATCTCATGCTGTGGTTCATCTTTTTGTTGCGCAAACGTAACGGCTACGCCTGTTGTAAAATCTTTAATAGGTATACTATCTATTACGGCAATATTATCCCTATCTTTCGCCTTCAATATTTTGATTTCTTTATACCAATCATCTGCAAGGATATAGTTTCCATCAGGAGTAAAACTAATTATTTTTTTTCAACTCTCGAACAAACGGAACTATAGGCATTGATCCTAGCTCTGTTTCTAATATTTTTATGCTCAATTCTTTTTTTTCTGTTATCGTTTTTTTAATAAATTCAAACCGCTCTAGCACTTCTCGTTGATTTTCTTTTTCCATCCCAAAGGGCTTAAAATCGAGAGAGACGACAAACCCATGCCCCCTATTTTTTAAAATATCATTTTTAGAAAATTCTTTTATCGGCACACCCTTTTGCAAATCCCATATCTTAAAGGCTGGTAATGATGAAAAAAGAGTCATAGCTCCAGATGCAATAAAAAGATTATCAGGGCTAACACTTAATGCAAAAATAGAACCTTTATGGGCCCTAAACCTTCTTACGCTTTTTTGCATTTTTCTATCTATTACTACAATAAAGCCATCACCCTCTCCTGCAACAATATATTTATTTCTCGGGCTCAAAACCAAGGATCTAATAGCAACATTACGATCATTTTTAATACGTTTTATACATGTTCTGCGTGAGATATCCCAAATACTAATTTCCCCATTTTCAAGCCCAACGGCTACAAATTCTCCATCTTGACTAAATGCTACCGAAGATACAGTGTCCTCATTGTTTAATCTGCATATCAGACTCTTTTTTTCTACATCCCAGATTCTTACTTCAGAGCCAACACCTAACGCAAAATATCCCCCCCCATACTTATCGATGACCTTGCACCTAATAGCAAAGAAAAAGAACCTATTTTTAAATCAATAGATCTTGTAGGTCTTCCATTAGGTCTTCTATTGAGCAAATCAAACTGAACGACCTTACCAGACTCCGTACTTGCAAATAACTCATTACCCGTTTTGCCAAAAGAAATAGAAAAAGCTTTTCCTTCAGCATCAAAAGAATCTAAGGTTTTGCCAAACTCAATATCTACCAACTGTATAGTACCATGAGAATCGCTTACCGCTACAATATATCGCTTGCCCTTGTCATAAGCCTCTGCCGTTGAAAGAAACAACAGATATACTATCGCAAAAAAAGAAATTCTTTTTAACATATAAGAAACAGTTTTCATATACCCTCCTTTGATAACCTTATTACTTCCACAATACTCATCTCCTATTATAACACAAACCAAAGCTTTTTTGTGATATATTGACAATTGGGACTTTGTATGGTTGAGTTTTATCTTACTATTCTTCTTTTTTCGCATAAAAAACGCCAACGGAGGTCATTCACAATATAATAAAACAACGCGAACCCCCAACAAAAAGTACCTATTTGTACCACAGGGACCCTTTGCCCCCCAAAAAGGCGGTATAATAGCAATATTTCTTGCTTTTAGACAAAAAGCATATTATATTACACTTTGACTGGAAACAAGAATTTTCACACACAAAAATTGGCAATTAGGCCGCCTACTGGATATAAGCCTATATTATCAAGCCATAATCAATAAAACCCATATAAGACATGTATTATATCGATAAATAAGAAGGAAAAATAATGTTTATAAAAAAATATATACTGTTAATCCTTACATTGGGTTGTGCAACAATGGGATGCAACCTATATAGCATGAAACAGAAGCAAAAAAAAATAAACCATAAGCAACAAAAGAAGAAGACAAAAAAACGAAACCAACCACAATCGTATGCCGCTATGATACTTCTATCAATACAACCAACGCAACCAGCATATCGCCCCAATCTAGGGTCTTTCAATGAATTCCCGAAATTTGTAAAAAAGAAAAAGAAAACAGTCGCGCAAACAGCAACAAATAAACCGAGAACACGCAATAAGCAATCTCTTTTTGGCAACCTACAACAACGCAATAGCGCTTTTTTCAGTTTTTCTTTTAAAAGGAAAAAGAAGAAAAAACAAACAAAATCTTCAAACCTGAATCAACCTCAAACATTGATACCATCAAAGCAAAACTTTTTTCCCCTAATCCCTACTGAAGCTAAAAAGAAGATAATCCTACCACAAAACTCTACACCATCTATGCGCGACAAACAGAAAGAGCGCTTAACGCTAAAAATACAAAATTATTCAACAAACGAAACAAATAGAGCCCTAGAAGATGAATATTCAAAAGAACAGTTTGACCGTGACAGACAATACGACAAAATATATGACCCTAAAAGCAATCCTATCACAACAAACAAACCAATAAGGCCACCATCTACAGCATCAAAAGCGGAAGACCCAAAGGTGTTACAATGGTCACGATTATGCTATCTGGCCACCTCCCCATCCTTAAACGCAAAATGTTCGGCCGATGACTGGTCTACAAAGCAAGATCCTTATCAAGATAAAGAAATATAAGCCAAAACAATAATACCTATTGCAGTAATACATACGACCACTACCCACAGGTAAATCGTTAAATCGATACATTAAATCCAAATAAGCAATACCCTCTTGATTACTGCAAGCTATAATGGCAAAACTAAGCCATTTTTCAAAAAAATGAGATGATTTGTGTAAAAATATGTGGTAAAATATATTGTAGATGTATAAATTTAAAAAGATGTATCTCATAAAGAAGGAAGACTTATGCCAATACACTATGAGAAGAGAAAATAGCAAGCCACAATTGGGACCATAGTTATGAAAAATGTAAAAAGGAAAAAAGGCTTTTATTCTATATCAGCGGTTGCAAAGATGTTCTCTGTACACCAGCAAACCATACGATTGTATGAAAAAGAAGGCCTAATAAACCCGAAACGGTCTGCTGGAAACACAAGGCTTTTTTCAGAGCAGGATGTTGACCGATTAGAAGAAATTATATATCTCACTCACCAACTTGGAGTCAACCTTGCCGGTGTGGAGATGATATTGAAGCTTCAAGGCAAAATTGAAAAAATGCAAAAGAAAATGAACGACCTCTTTGAAAACGCACAAGAAGAACTAAAAAAAGAGAAAGAAACCTCTAAAAATGCTATTAAATCAAGCGCCCAAACGCTTATGAGGCTTAAAACTGAAGCTAAACAAAGAAATGCACAAGAAAAAAATGAGGAAGAGCAACAAACGTTTGATGTAGACGTAGATATAGATGTAGACAACTGGGAAATTGAATATGAAGAAGATTAAACAGTAACACCTTTAGCTAAGGAGAACAAAATGTTTCTAAATAGAGTAAAAACATTTATCCTTCTTTTAGGCTTAAGCCTTTTGCTTATGTTGATTGGAAGCTTTTTTGGCGGATACCACGGAATGCAAATTGCATTTATATTTGCCTTAATTATGAATGGACTTGCATACTTTTTTTCAGATAAGCTTGTCTTAAAGCTCTATGGAGCCATGCCACTGGAAAAATCACAATATCCATGGATACATGAGACAGTACAAGAATTATCCTCTTGCATGCGTATACCAATGCCAAAACTCTGGATTGTCCATAACCCAATGGCAAATGCTTTTGCTACCGGAAGAAATCCTAAAAATGCATCGGTTGCCGTCACAGCCGGCATTGTTGATATTTTGGAAAAACATGAATTGCGAGGTGTCTTGGCACACGAACTTGCACACATTAAAAATCGCGATATTTTGATTGCAACAATCGCTGCAACTATTGCAACAACCATTAGTTTTATCGCACGCTCAATGCGTTATGCAGCTTTTTGGGGTGGAGGAAACAAAAGACGTGGTAACAATCCAATAGCATTAATTGTCGTCAGTATCTTTATGCCAATTGCAGCTGCAATGATTCAGTTGGCGATCTCACGATCTCGAGAATACTTAGCGGATGAAACCGGAGCACATTACTCCAAAGATCCACTCGCATTGGCTGATGCACTAGAAAAATTACACTTTCACTCTAAACATCAGACTCATGCGACAAAAAGCACAGGGAAAGAAAGCACTGCACATATGTTTATTGTACATCCATTTAGCTCAAAAGGGTTGATCTCTCTTTTCTCAACACACCCTCCAATGGAAAAAAGAGTAGAAAGATTAAAAAAAATGTATGAAAAAAGAATTCAAAAATAGTATATACATTTTATAGAATATTTTTTGAAAAAATTAAAAATATAGGGACCTCAATTAAGGTCGAGTAAAAATAAAGAATAAAGGGCTTACAGTTATGACAAACAAAATTTTAGATTTATATGATTCAGAAGAGCAATTTATAATCTCTTATGAACTTATATGTCTTTTAAAATGGCTCATAGAACACGATGATACTAAACTGAAAAAAATCGTATCTAAAGCTCTTTCTTCTGGCTTAAAAGAAAAGATAAAAAAGGGTTCAGCCTCCTCCAGCGAAGAATACGTTTTAGATGACATACAAAACACTATTGTCGATTTTTTGGGAATATTAGAAACGGTTTTATTTGACGCAATAAATGAACAGACCATGAAAAATGCAATAGAAAAAAAGCTTATGCCAACCGTTGAAAAAATAGATTCAGCATCTTGCGATGATGCAACATTACGATTTAGTCTTGAAAAAGCAACATCTAAGATTGAAAACAATCCTAATGAAAATCCAAATGAGCTATTGTTTCAAGAGATTTTAAAACGATGGAAACCAAATAAAAAGAATCTTTTAAATTAATCTAGAGAACAAATAGCTTTACGCGCAAGCCCAGCTATAGCTGGGCTTTTTTATAATTATTCACATCCACACATTCTTACTTAATAACGTGAATTTGAGCAAGAAACAATCTCTTGCGGTTCTGAAAAGACGCCCAAAAAGGGAATGGCTAAAGTTATTTCCAATTTGAATTTAAGCCCCCGCAAGGGATTGGGATTTGTTGCTCCAGCTGCGGCGCTTGCTGAACGGTGCTCTAGATGGTAAAATTGATTACGTTTGTTGCGCTAGCGACTTAAATTTGCAAGGTAAATATAAATATTTTTATTTTTGGAAAAATATGAAAAAAAACTTTATATATTTTATTGTTGTAATGTTCTCTTTTCAGTCAGGTTTTGTCTGTGGGATGGAACTTAAGTGGAAGCTTGCAAGAACAGAGAAAAAATTAAAAACTTTACGGTTTGATTTTCCGAAAGATGAAACATTAATTACGAAACTTGAAAAAAAGAGACTCATTTTAGAAAAATTGCTTGCATTAGACGTAGAAGATGGTTTAGTAGATTATCTTTTTAAGATTACCAAACAAGAAAGGATACAAAATATTACTGATGAATTTCTACAAGAAATAATCCGAAAAAAGCAACACCTTTATCAAAAATGGGGAAATCACTTGGGGACATCTCTAGGTGCAATTGTAGGTGGAGCTATAGGTATTAAGCTATGTAAACCGCTGGGGATGCCTGGAATAAAAACCATAAAAGACCTTGCTGTCGCTACATTTACCTCAGAATTGGAAAAGGAAAAATTAGGAGCATGTTTGTTTTGTTCATTTTTGGGGATAAGTTTAGTTATAAGTATAGTGATATGTTTAATATTTCCTTTGATTATAAGTCCTCTTCTAACTATTACAGCTAGTCGCAAATTAGGCTCTATGATAGGTCAAGGATCTGACTTTGTGGCAAGCAAAATACGGAACTACAAAAAGGCAAAATCACCTTTTTTTAAAGAGATCAATCCAGATGAAGATGAATCTGAAAGAATTAGATTTGTTCTAGAGCATGAAGGCAAAAAAGCAAAAGATGAAGCAATATTTGAAGTAACAATTGACAATATAAAGATACCAGTAAATAAATCCATTATGTTTATTAGTTAGCGCGAGCTCGATCTAAGCAGTTGTATTATATCGCTCCTCAGGGAGCCCAAAAATATCCCATTTTACATTTCTCGCGCACCTTTTTACAAGAAACCAATAATAGTCTAAGCTTATTATTAATAAAATGTAGGTTATAAAAATGTCTTAAATGGAGACCAATTCATGAATATAAAGAAAATAATACGAGTATTAGTCGTAGGATTATTTGTCATAATACCAAAAACTTCTGCTATGGAGCAAGTAAATCCAATAGAGCAGATAAACAACGTTATCCAAATGGTTCCACTTACCATAGCCGGGGGATACTTTGGATACAAAGCTCTACGAACCATTGGTCATTTCGCTCGCAAACTGGTATATCCGCAAACTGTCAACCAAGAAATTCTAGAAGAAATTGAAGAAAATTCGGATAGATTCTCTCCATTTGATGATCGATACTTTATAAGTATATTTCCACGTGAACTATCTAATTCAGAATCCGTTAATATTGGTGGATGGACAGACAACCCTGATCATGCATTAACATTTGTAGGTGTACAAAGAAAGGTAAGGCTTGTTATCGATGGTCTTTTGTCTTTCTATTTTCTAAATAAATTATACAATAACCTATAAAGTCTAAAACATTTATATAGGATACTCATGAAATTAAAACAGATATGGATCACCCTTTTGGTTTGCACAACTATTGTCACAACTTATTGCCCAACTACTTATGCTATACGTGACATACAACTTCCATACAATAAAGAACTAAAGATAAAAGATTTAAATACAGGCATTAAGCGTGGATCATTTATCTCTACGGCCATCTACGCGGGATACCTGTTTGGCATTAGCAATATAATAAAAATAGGCAAATTACTTTACGGCCAAACGGATGAGGTCACTGATCCACATACCCAAACGCAACTAGAAAACGATATCATTTATAGATCACTGTTTATAGCAATGTACTCATTACGAACATACATCGCCTTCGCAATGGTTAAAGCATTATGGGAAGAAGATACAGACGACGCATTTGGGCACTTACTCTTTTATGGAGCAACCTATGCACAATTTCCTAATTGATATTTGTATTGTTATCTAAGACTGTAAAGATTTTTATTCTTATTGCACATTCTTAGACCATTTTACAAGAAAAAAATAATAGGCTACACTTGTGTAAGAATAAAAATTTGTAGAATAAAAAATGTTGGTTATATACGATCTCTTAAATGGAGAACAAACATGAATATAAAAAGAAAAATTATAACACTATGCCTAGGCTTGTCAGTTGCAACAATTTTTGCACCACCCGTACAAGCAATTAATATGGATGCAATAAAGCGTGGTATCAAAATTGGATCTTTGGCGACCATTGGACTTTATACAGGAGTAAAAGCGCTCAAAGCAACTGGAGAATTATTACATACCTATATAAACCCTGATTACTATTTGGAGCAATTAAGAGAAAGAATGAATCAAAGACCTAATACTCAAGACAATCCACTCAACACTCCTACGGGACACCAAATAATGTTACCGATGGCCCGAGGAATCATCGCCACAATAATAGGGCTTGAAGCATTTACCTCATACATAATGGTCCAAAATTTATTACAAGAATACAACAGCTAAATAAACATAAAAAATAACCAGAGGAAAATAAAATGAATATAAAAAGAAAAATTATAGCACTATGCCTGGGACTATCAGTTGCGACTACCTTCGTACCACCTGTGCAAGGACTATCTCTTGGTACCGGAATTAAAATAGCAATGATGGGATTTATTGGACTTACCTCAGGGCTCAACGCATGTGTAAAAGCAAATTCATTACTAGGGTCATTTATAGACTCTGATACATACTATGAACAGATAGAACAAAATCTAAATGAGAATAACCCGGATGCAAATACTCCGTTTAGACGATTTGCTACCGCAAATAAAAAAAGACTTTGGACGACCACAGATGCATATGTAAGTGGATTTATTGCATACATAATGTTTCAAACCATAAAAAAAGATTATAACGGTTAAACCTATAAATTATATATCTCAAACCCCAAAAACATGAGGAAAAAACATGTATAAAAAGTTAAAAACCCTTGGCTTGTTGCTCAGTTTAGTATGCGCAACTAACACGTTCACCGTTGATTATGCAGGCATTGGCAACAAAGCTTTGAAAATTGTAAAAATAGGAACATCTGCATTAGGCGGATTGGCTGCCGGATATGAATCTTTAATGGCCCTATCTGAAGCAAAACAGATGGTATGCGGTCAAGGTGAATATGACGTCTGGAATGAAGACGATGCACCAACCATGATAGATAAGGCTGATTATTTACTGAGATCATGGATCTTTGGATTTATGTCTTATGCGATGACTAAAAACCTGGTAAAAGAAGTAAAAAGTTTTAATAGATAAGCGAAACTCTTTACAACAAGCTCTAGCGTTTTAAGTAAATTATTATCCTCCAGAATTGAGGAATGCATGCCTTATACTCTCAAACCTAAGATATTGAGAATTAAGGCAAAGCAAAACTTCCGGCCCTATGGTTTGATTATTTGAGATTAAAGACGCTAACGCTCTTTTTTATTTTCGTGATAACCTCCACTTTTCACAAACCACTCAAATAACCAAACCATAGGGCCTAATAAAATTAGGTACCACTTGCCCAATTAACTAAAATAATATATCTTCTAAGGGGTAGAAAAAATCAATTATCATGTGTGAAAAAAAAGCATGAATTCAAAAAAAATAGTACGCTGGAGTTTAAATTTGTGTATCGCTCTTTCATTATGTACCCCTTATGCAAAAGCAACGAGTCACTTAATTGAAGTTCCGGCATTATTATTATGCATCGTATGAGGATCATATTTTGGCACCAATGCGCTAACATATTTGGCAAATGGCTCTCTTGCAGATAATGAATATATTAAAAAACAGATAGATAAAGGCTATTTTACCACTACATCACCCGCAGGTATGAGGGCAGCATTGATAGGCAACGGCGCATTGTTTTCTGCCCCTCTATCAGCATTATTTTTTTATGCCGCATGGCAAACGTTTAAAAGTACAACAAGACAATAAATATATCAAAAAGGAATATTATGAAATACAAAAAAGTATTAGTACTTTACCTCAGCATGTTGCTTGGAGCATCAACCTTTGCACCATATGCAAATACCGCATCATCTAATCTCAAAAAAGATTTTCTTCTTAACTCTGGAGCAAATATTATTGGAACAAGCTCAGGATTTCTTACCCTTTTGTGTTTACATACAGCCCTTTTTACAAGTGATACATTTTTTGAAGAAGGAGCTCAACGAGCTCGACAACGTCATCCTAATGTAGAACCGATGTCACCTGTAACAGGAAGAGTTGTATTTGGCTTTATAGGATTATTCTTTGGAACAATTTCTGCCGCATCATATTGGGCAACATGGGAATTATTTAAAAATGCTGCAACACCACAGGATGGATAAATGAAACATATAAAAAAAAGCAAATCGCTAGGCATCTTCCTAGCGATTTTGCTCATCAGCACAACTATCTCATGCCCACTCAAAGCTGAACCGCAAGAAACTCCTCAGTTTTCCTCAACCCGAGCAATCGCTCCTTTTGCAGCTTTAGCGGCCATTATAACTATAGGTGCAACAATTTTATTAACAGATTATCTTATACTTTTGTCGCGCCCCGGCCGATAGAAAGGCAAATCTATGAAACAACCTATATTTCTTACGCTTTGTATAACATTTTTATTAGCTTCCACATTTGCACCATATACAAATACCGCATCATCTAATCTCAAAAAAAATTTTTTACTAAACACAGGAGCAAATGGTATAGGAATATTCACAGGAATAGGTTCTCTTATATGTTTAGGCATCACCCTCTTTGCAAGTGATGAATACCTTTGGGAAGAAGACCAAGACATATCTCCAGAAGCATCAAGATTTTTTTATAGTTTTGGAGGAGTATTCTTCGGAACACTATCTGCAGTATATTTTTGCTTCTCATGGGGGTTATTCAAAAATGCAGCAACATCAGAAACAGAAAATATATAATCTGCAATTTTACTAAATAACGCGAACTCGATCTAAGCAATAGTCTTTTAATCTTTTTAAAAACAGTAAAAAAGCGGCCCAGCCGTCGGCCAGGAGAGGCCTTTCAATCAAAATTGATTTTCGAATTTGCATTAATTAA
>Ga0180434_10004517_pt1 | contig 16887 bp, 19 predicted proteins | sample SS_ome_7_FD_132453 | JGI IMG/M metagenome (GOLD analysis project Ga0180434, IMG submission 132453) | Hypersaline lake sediment archaeal communities from the Salton Sea, California, USA - SS_1_D_2 metaG | ecosystem: Environmental > Aquatic > Non-marine Saline and Alkaline > Hypersaline >...
CTGAGGGCCAATACGGATCTCCCGCCCGAATACACCACCGCTCCCCATATCCTGGTCATATTGAGGCCCACGGCCGCTTTGCTCAACAGCACCGGCCGACCGCTGGTTAGAGATTTTTACGAATCCTTTCAGCTTTCGGAAGCCAAATACAACGTGTCCTTTTGCGAAGTGGACCAGTTCTATTACGGCCTGGTTGACACAATGTATCCCATGATCGGCAGCAGCCAGACCGTCGGCGACTATCTGGACATCGGGAGTGACACGTTTTTTTCAGAACGCAAATACAACTGCTCATCCCTGACTGCGTGGTCCCTGCTGGTAGCCATGTATTACCAGACAGGGGATAATCAGATCCGGCAGGGCATTATCGATTCCCTGGGGCCGGACAACGCCGTAGCGGTCGATCTGGCGACACCGGGGATACTGTGCTGGTACCTGCTGCGCTACAAGCTGGCCCGCATCGTAAATGTCATCGACTTCGGAAACACGCTGACCCAGTTCGAGATCGACTGGATACTGATGACCGGAGGCGGCTAAGTGGCACAGTTAGAACAGCCCCTGCTCATACCCGTCTCGGATTCCAGGTACAAACTGGCCCTGGATTACCATTACTCCTGGACCGACAGCGTCACTGGCCTGCGCTGCATGTTGTCCATTCCGCAGGGTTTTCTCTGTGACGGTGCCTCCGTGCCCCGCTGTGCTTGGACCCTGTCCGGTCTGCGTCCCGACGGGCTGATAAGGGCCGCGGCACTGGTACACGACTTTATCTACCGCCGGGCAGGAGTATTTGCCGCCGGCGACGGACTGTCCGCCGAAGTAAAAAACGTCTGGATCCCGGCCGCCCGCACATTCACCAGGGCCGAAACGGACAATCTCTTTCTGCGGATCATGAAAGAGGCAGGCATGGGCTGGTGCCGCAGGACCCTGGCTTACACCTATGTACGGGCAGTCGGCTGGATAGCCTGGAGAAAGTATGAAAAGAGGCTGCAAAAGGATCATGCATGAATTTATTTGACCACATCAGACTGTGGCGCCGGCCGAGGCAAAAAGCATCCGGGGGAGGGTGGCAGCTCAGGCCCAATGACGGCCAGGGGCCATACACCGCGTATTTCAACCGCAGTTTTATCGCCCGCAAGGTCGAGGCCGAGTTCTACGAGCTGCTGCGCGAAGCGATCCCCGTGGTGGACGCCGCGATCCGCCGCCTGGTCTCTCTGGACGGCCTGGTAGTGGTCAAAGGCGACAATGACAGACTGGTGGATGAGATCAAGGACTGGATCTACAACGTGCCGGTCAATGATGTCCAGACCGGCCTTCAGGCCTTTCACCAGTCCCTCACCAACGAGGCCTTTGAACAGGGCTTCGGCATGGGAGAATTTGTCACCGATAAAAAGCGCCGGGACATAGTAGGTTTGCGAGTAGCGGATTCCAAATACATAAAGTTCAAGCGTACGGAATCCGGCCTGGACATATTTCAAAAGGCCGACGATGACCTTGACTGGCGCCTCCTGGATCCCCCTGACAACCTGATCTATTTTTCCATAGACAACGAAAATCAGAACCCGTACGGTACGCCCCTCCTGCGTTCGTGCGAGTTTGTGAGCAAGGTCCTGGTGACCATGCATAACAGCCTGCTCAACGTGTGGGAGAGGTTCGGGGATCCCAGTTTTGAAATAATCTACAAGACCAGCAAGCGGGACGGCGTTGATCTCGTGGCCCGCCGCCAGCTTATCGAGACGGAATTCAACACCGCCATCAGGGACAAACGCCAGGGCAAGTCCGCTGATTTTATTCGGGCCATTGACACCAACAGCGATATCTCCATCAAGGTGATCGGAGCTGACAACCAGGTCCTGGAGCTGGAGGTCCCGGCCCGCCACGTGCTTGAGCAGATAGTGGCCAAGACGGGACTGCCGGCCTGGATGCTGGGAATGCACTGGAGCACCACGGAACGCCTGGCCAACTTCGAGGCGGAGATGGTACTGGCGGACAGCGCTACCCGCCAATCGGCAAAGATGCCCAACTTTTACAACCTGGTCCGAACCCTGCTCCTCCTGCGGGGAAGAAAATGGAAGCCAGGCGACTGGAGGCTGGCCTGGAAACAGGTCAACCTGCACGACGTCGTGTCTCAGGCTCAGGCCAGGTTCCTGAACGCCCAGGCCGACATGTACTACCTGCAAAACGCCGAAGCCGCCGGAATCACGATCGATATCCGTGACCTGGCGATTGGGAAAGGGTTGAAGGGTCAAGGGTTAAAAGGTTCAGAGGTTGAGAGGTTCAGAGGTTCAAAAGTTTTAACCCGGGACTCTGAACCCGGAGTCCTGAACCTTATTACCAAAGAACAACGCCCTTTTCCCTGGCCGGAGCTGGACCAGGCGGAAACAGAGTTTGAGGACCGCCTTAAAACAGACTGGGCGGAGACCGAGGCCAGGGTGTTCTTTATCGCCGGACTGTCCCACAGCCCAAAGACAAAAAAGGGGCCTGATGACATCCCCGATCTGGAGCAGTTCACCTTTTCCACGGAACAGCGTGCCCAGGTCATGACTGCCATGAAGGACTTTATCGGCATTTACGATCCTCACAGCGATGATTCTCCGCTGAACTGGTATTACGGCCAGGCGTATTCCCTGGGACTGATCCAGGCCGCCCACATGATCGGCGCTGAGCAGCCCATACTGAATATCATCAAAAATCGGGAAATATACGAACAGCTCACGGCCTCCGGGTTTTCCCTGGTCAAAGACAATGCCACCAGGGCCATAATAAACAGCATACTGCCGGAGATGGAGGCACATGTGATTGCCGGCTCGAACCCCCTGACCGTGGCCGCCCGTCTCAAAAAACTGTTTGGAGACCAGAACAGCTCATGGGAGCGCCTGGCGCGCACTGAACTGACAATGGCTGCCGAACAGGCCAAGCTGGACGAATGGAAGGCCTGGGATGTCCGGCGGGTGGAGTTCAGGCCGGCACCGGACGCCTGCCCCTTATGCGCAAGCCTGGCCGGCGAATATGATATCGACAAGGCACCGCTCCCCGGAAGAGACACACACCCGCGATGCAGGTGCAGCCTCAGACCGGCAAAGAGCGAGGTTGAATGAAGGAACCGCAGTCAGTGAAAATAGTTTCATCATCTGCCTGATCATGTTGCCTTTTAGTGTTACGCAGGGGAGAAGCAAAAATAGAGGAGCATACGTATGAGCCAGGAAGGCAGAACCAACACCATTTTAGGTATCGGAGCCCTGGTAAAGGCCCTGGGCGACATCCGCGAGACCGTACAGCAGGCAAGGGCCGACGGGCATATCGACAGACAGGAGGCCCTGAATATTTTTGCCGAACTGGCCGGGGCATGCATCAGAGAAGGCCTGGCAGTGGCCCTGAGCGCAGCAGCTCATAAAGCTGATATCAGTCAAATGGTTGAATAGTTAAATAGTCAAACAGAGAATTGGTCAACTAATAACGGAGGAAAATCATGGCATCAAAACAAGGTGAGACCGGCACCATCACCAAGAAGACCACCGACCCGGACAAAAAGGAGTTTGCCGGTTTTAAAATCGAGGGCACCAAGTCAGCGGCAATAACCTGCGAGACCGTGATTGCCAGAATGCGAAAGCAGCAGAAGAGAATATAGACCATGAAGATTTACAACAAATCTTTTTCCGTTAAGTCGTCAGGATCCGCGCGAGGCATTGAAATAACTCCAGAGATCCTGGCGAGGATCAATAGGTGGTCGCTCAAGGAGCTGACCGCCGAAGACCTTTACGTCAGGCGCTTTATCCTGGCGCACGACGCGATCGACCGGGACAAAGAGCGCTTTCCCAAAGAACTCCTGCAAGACTTTGCAGACACCCTGCCCGGCAAGAGCTTTATGTTCAGCCACCAGCACCGCGACTACCTGCCCCTGGGGCTGTTCTTCGACGCAGAGATCAAGGACCTGTCCCCCGAAGAATTCAAGACACTCACCGGCGAAAGTCCTTTACTCCCGGAAGGGCAGGACCGGATACACTTTCTGCGGGCGTGGATGTACATGCTGTCGGCCGGCCAGGAGGATTTCACCCGCAACATGGACGCCGGGATCTATCGTCACGTGTCCATAGGCTTCGGGGCCTCAGACCTGAAAGCGGTGAAAGATGAATTCGACCGGGTGCTTTATTACGAATACGCACCGCCAGGCGAGGCCCAGGAAGGCTCTATAGTCTGGCTGGGCGCGCAGCCCGGCGCCACGGTTCAGAAGGCGCTTGACCACAATAAAAAATCCAAAGAGCAAAAAGGAGATAGCCATATGAAGACTCTATTATTTGTTTTAGGGCAGTTACTGTCCAAATCCTTTGACGAAAACACCGATGAACAGACCGTTATCAAGGAGGTCAGGGAGGCGTTTAAGGCAAAGGATACCGAGATCGAAGACCTCAAGACACAGCTTGCCACTCTCAAGGACCTGGCCGAGGAAGGCAGGGCATACCGCAAAGGCCTGGTAGAGGAATATACCCGGCTCAAGGCCCTTCTGGGAGAAGTCGGAACAACGCCTGAAGAGCAGGAGACCTGCACGAAGTTTGCGCAGGCCTTTCACCCGGCATTCCTTAAAGCGGAGATCAAACACATGGAGGCCCGTGCTGCTGAGAAGTTCCCTTCCGAGGGCAGACTGCCCGGCGACAGGGGCAACGGCAAACGGGACAAGGCGGTGGATAACCCCCTGATTCCCGAAGAAAACAGATAGAAATTAGAAATTCGAAATTAGAAATTGGGTTTTTAGGTTTTCCTAATTTCCAGTTTCCAATTTCAAATATCAAGGGTTATCAACAACCCCTGAACCCTGAACGGAGAATTTATAAAGGAGAAATGAAATGTCTGCAATTATAAGAGATTCCCTGGCCAATGCCAGGACATTGAAATATGCCCACACCGCAGCAGTGGAAGTGGGGGAGATAATAGTTGCGAACGGAAACGTGCTGGTCGCCATAAGCGCGGCAGATGCCAACGAGGAAGCGATCTACGTTTACCGCGGCCGTGCCCAGTTTCCCAAGACCAGCGGCGCTATTGCCGCCGGAGAACCCGTGTTCTGGGATCCTGACAATGAATATGGCAAAAACGCCCAGAGCTATACCGCAGGCTCAGCCGTAGCGGGCAGTAATACCGGCGACGGGCTGGTCTCCGGAGAAACCGCGGGAGCAAACGCGATCGCTGAAACCTGGACCTTCACCTGCACAGCGGAATCCGCAAATGCAGGCACATTTTCCGTCACTGGCTCCAAAACAGGTTTGATGGGCGATCTTACCGTCGGCGTGGCGTACGATAACGGGTTCATAGCCTGCACGATAGCCGACGGCACCGAAGACTTCGATGTCGGCGACAGCTTCACCATCGAAATAGCGGCCGATTATACCAGGTGCGGCAACTGTGTCGAGGACGCTGCAAGCGCCGACACCACACTGGAGATCATGTTGCACGAAAATTAATTAGAAGAAGGTTCAGAGGTTCAAGGTTCACAGGTTGTCTAACCCGGAACCCTGAACGCTGAACCCGGAACCCATAAGAGGATAAAATCATGAAACTATATGGACGAAAAATAATAAACTGGGAAGCAATCGACAAAGTCCCTCTTGAGGAACGCAAGGCCAAAATCGCAGAGGCGATCAGCCGTTTTATGGTCAAGGTAGCGGATGACCCGCTGCCCGTGGCCGGCGCGAAGATGACCGGACCTGATCCCAACCTGGTCAGTGCGGTACCTGTCACCATGATCATGTCCGACACGGTCAAGACACCGGACAGGGGCTATGAAATCCTGTTCGACGAGGTGGACATGAGGGCATCCGCCAGCGAGAGCTTTGATATTCTGGATGTCTCCGGCGGCGTCACCTTTTACCAGCGCCTGCCCGGAGAAGAGGCAAAGCTTTCCGCTCTGCCCACCGGGGCAAAGACTGCGGTCAGCCTGCTTCGTTTTATCGGCGGCTTTCCCATCCTGGACGACTGGCTCAGGTTCAACCAGTATTACAAGATCGACGAACTCACAGCCGACACGGTCCGCAGGTGGTGGGATACCAAGGCCACGCTGTTCTATGGTCTGCTCACCGCGCTGGGCGCTGGCATCAACCAGTCCTTTTCCACTGATGATTCAACCACGATCAACAATGCCTGCGTGCAGATCCAGACCGACCTGGCTGCCGCCGGATATCCGATCGACGACAACCCTACGTTCTGGATCACCTGTCACCCGAGCCTCAAGGCCAGGATATTCAAGGCCCTGGCGGCAAACTTCGTGAATCCGAACACCAATATAACCCAGATCGTGTGGCACATAGCAGGAGTGATCAATACCACCAAGATCGCCAACACCAGCTATTACGTGTCGCTCCCCGGCTACAAGAACAAGCGCGGGGAATGGCAGGACCTGACCGCCAGGCCGGCGCAGCGCAACGAGCTGAAGCTGGGTGCGGACCATATCTGGACCGGCGCTTATAACGGCGCCATAGCCGAGACCAAGCAGCACCGCCGCTGTGCGCTGAGTTAGTTGTTGGAAATTGGAAATTAGAAATTAGAAATTGGGATTTGGGTTTTCCCGAATTTCCAGTTTCTAATTTCAAATATCAAGGGTTGTCAACAACCCCTGAACCCTGAACGGGGAACTAGAAATGCCGAAGGTCACAGCGCAGGAAATAATCGATCTGGGTTTCACCCCCTCCATGTTCCGCCTTGCAAATGATACGGAACTGGCCGCAGTGATTTCCTCGGTTATTACCGAGCAGGCGGCCATGCTTGAAGGCCGCCTGGGGTCTTCTATATATGACGCCGCGACCACGCCCGAATCGACTTATGTCAAAAGGGCGGAACGCTGCCTGGTGGCTGCCGAGATGATGTCCCGGCGGATCACCGTTATCGCTGAAAGCGTTCTGGCAAGCGGAGACGAGCGTACGGCACGGGTCGAGACCGCCCAGATGAAGCGCTGGGAGGCCCAGGCGGAAGCCCTTATCCGCAAGCTGGTGTCAGGCGTCACCACGGATACCGGCAATTTTGCTACCGGGGTCACCACCTCGACGCATTTTGCAGACGACTGCGACCTGAGCGGAGACGAAATTGATTACTGTCCATGTTGAACTCAAGGGCCACAAGGCCGTAATCCAAGAGCTGGGCAGTCTGCCCCGCCGCCTTGATTCGGCGGCAAAGCGGGCGCTGCGCCGCATAGCCATGGGCATCCACCGCGAGGCCTATGATTACCTTTCCGGGCCGGCGGATCCGACCGGCGGATATCCGGTCCCTGTACGCACCGGGCACCTGCGCCGCATGCTGGACTGGGTCAATCCGGGAGCGACAAAGAGCGCGGGCGAAGAGACCTTCGCTGCCGGCAATCTGGAAGCCATAGTCTATGACTCCGCGGCATATTCAGAAGTGATACACGGAGGCCTCGGATCGTCGAAGAAATACGGGAAGCGCCCCTATCTTACAGACGGTTTTACTGCCTTTAACGAGGGCGCGCGGATAGAAAAAATCCTGAACGAAGAGATAGCAAAGGAACTTTAAATGGGTGACCCGATCAATTTAATACCGGCGATACAGCTCATTATAGCCCTGCTGTTCTGGGAAATGTCGAAATACTTAATAAGGTTTTTGCTGGGCAGGACAATAGGCGCTGACAACGTAAGCCGTGCCGATTGCGAAATGCACCAGGAAAAGATCCAGATGGAGCTCCATGCCATCAAGGGCATTTTACTGGCCGTCGCCATGGAATCTGGGATCAAGGCGGATCAGTTGCAGGGCCTGACAAAATGACACCGTTTCTCAGCAATCTGCCGGTGAGGTCCAGGGCCATACTCTTTGTGCTTAGGCACGAAGGCGGCTATGCAAATGACCCGTCAGACCCCGGCGGAGAGACTAAGTACGGAATTTCAAAAAAGGCATACCCCGATCTGGATATCAAGAAACTGACCGTAGAGGATGTGCACCGTATATATGTGCGCGATTACTGGCAACGGCTGTCATGTGACGAGATGACCCCGCCGGTGGGACTGACGGTGTTCGATTCCGCCGTGAACTGCGGCAGGGACCGTGCATCCAAGTGGCTCCAGACCTCGGCCAGGGCGCTCGACTGTCCGGTCAAGCTGGACGGGATCATCGGCCCTAAGACACTGGCGGCCGTGCATGAATGCGACCCGGCCAGGCTGTGTCTGACCTTCCTGCATCAGAGGCTGTTCCACTATTTATGCCTGGGGAAAAAATATCCGCAATACGTGTCCGGCTGGGTAGGCCGGACATCCGATCTCATGCGTGAGATCGCAGACATATAAGGAGACATGAATCATGGCTGAATTAGATACAAATAAACCCGGGTATAAGACCTCGGAGGCCATTGTACCTGTTGCGTCCAGTTTACTGGGCTGCCTGGTTGCATTCGGAGTGCTTACCCCTGACGATCAGGACGCGGGCGTCACGGTCATAGAGCAGGCAATCGGTAGTCTGACCGCCCTTGCCGGCTGGGGCCTCTATGTGTGGGGCAGGATAAAAATAAAGCTGGAGAAGATAAAGAAGGGTTGAGTCTGAACACTGATACCCCAATAAACCAACTATGGGCAGTTTTACCGACGTCATTGACAATATAACTACCACTCTGGAGGACGATACCGCTCTCCAGGCATTCTGCGCGGACAAGTGGTCACGCTCACTCAGCGCAAAGGCTGCCTGGCGGAAGCGGGTGGAAATAGGGCTGGACGAACTCCCTGTCGTGCTGGTCACGCGCCCGCGTACGCGCAACAAAAACAGGCACGAGATCAGGGACGCAGACCACACGGTAATGCTCTACTGCGGATTCAACCAGCCTGACCGGGATCTGATCCTGAAGGAACAGATCAGATTCATTGAACTGATCGAAAATGCCCTGCTGGCGGATGTTACCCGCGGCGGAACCGCAATCAACACCCTGATCGAAGACTCGGTCAATGACGAGGGCAAATTTGCGCCGGCGTGTTTTTCAGTAGTTGCCGTAGAAATATATCACCGGCGGAGAGAATAAGAGATGCTGGAAATTAGAAATTAGAAATTAGAAATTGGGATTTGGGGTTTCCCGAATTTCCAGTTTCCAATTTCCAATGTCCAATAAGGAGATACCACCATGAGTTTACTTACAAATAAGGCCGTTTTACTGGCCATCCTGGAAACAGAGTACGGCGTTGATCCAGGATCGGGCTATACCGGAATCCTGCTCAACAAAGGCGTCACGATCAGCCCCACCGGGGAGAAATTGATCAGGGACATTATCAGCCAGACATATTCCCCCCAGGGCCACGTGATCGGCGTCAAGCAGACAAAGATCAGCTTTGAAGTGGAGATGAAGGGCGGCGGCCTGGATACCGGCGTCATACAGGACCCGGAAATGGACGTATTGCTCCAGTGCTGTGCCCTGGTCCAGAGCGACGGACTAGTGCTTGCAGTAGATAACGTATCCGGCACTTTTGTGGTAGGAGAGACCCTTAACAACACCACATCAAGCAATACAGTGGGGGTGATCGCGGACATAATAGACAACACCACCACTGCCATACTGTATATGCGCGACGTGGAAAACGATCCAACGGACGGCGACGCCCTGGCAGGCGCAACCTCAAGCGCAACGGCGGACGTGGACGGCACGCCGGAAGACGCGCTGTGTTACAGGCCCACCAGTACCCGCACCTCTATGGAGAGCGCCACCATACACTTCCACCGCGACGGCCACCGCCATATCCTGACCGGATGTCGGGGCACCGTGGACTTTGATTTCACGGTAGGCAAATACGGCGTGGCAAAGTTCGAGATCACAGGGATATACAATGCCCCAACTGATCAGTCCCTGCCTTCGCCCACTTACCCTGGGGCGGATATCACACCGCCTGTGGTGATTAACGCAGGCCTGCAGATCGCAAGCATAGATATGGACCTGACTGCGGTGAATGCTCTGTCTCTGAGGCTGGGCAATACCGTAAACCTGCGCCGGGATATCAATGCAGCGACCGGCCTGGTGGGGCTGGAGATAACCGACCGTAATCCTACCGGTTCAGTGGACCCGGAGGCCGTAGACCTGTCAGACTTCAACCCGTGGACCGCATGGGAAAACGCCACCGAACAAAAGATATACTGCGATATCGGCAGTGTAGCGGGTAACCAGATCCGCCCGTCCATACCGCGAGCGCTGTATGACGAGACCTCGTATGCGGACCGCGACGGTATCGTGACGTATGCCCTGCCGTTCAGCGCCAAGGGCGGAGACGAAGGAGACGACGAATTCTGGCTGATGTTTCATTAGAAATTAGAAATTAGAAATTGGGCTTTTGGGGGTTCCCGAATTTCCAATTTCCAATGTCCAAGGAGAATTTTATGCCGCTTGAATTACAACCCGAAAAAAATGTCATCACCATTACCATCTGGGGCCAGGAAATAGAGGTCTATACGAAAAAGCCCACGGTGTCGCAGGTACAGCGTTATAACTCGACGATAATCGGCAAAAAGGGTCTGCGTATACGACGGCTCTACAAGACCCGCGTGGCGTTCGGCAAAGAGCTTATTGACGGATTCAGACAGGGCGACCTGGTCCTCAGGGGTACACCTGTAGAGCAGGATCCAGCCGGGCGGTGGAAGGACGTTATTGAGCAGGAGTGCCCGCAGATCCTGGAGGCCCTGGCGCGCCTTATGCTGGACAACACCAGCGCCGAATCCGACGATGACGACGATGACGACGATGAGGATGAGGGCGAGGAGACGGACCAGAAGGAGTCGGACCCTACGTGTCCCTGACACGGGAGTATAAACGGCTCAGTACGGTCTGCAACGATGCGCAGCGCAAAAAATGCGCCTCAGAGTGCGGACAGTTTTTAGAAGAACAGTGCAAACGATGCGAGCGCAACCCGAAGAACATACCGCCGCCCAGCCTGTGGTTCCTGCATATCCGGTGGCTGTACCGCCTGCGCAGGGCTGGATATCCCTTCCAGCCGGACGACCTGAGCATGGACGAATGGCTGGGGATGGGCGAATACGCGGAACTGGCAGAGGCGAGGTTTTAGAAACTGGAAATTAGAGACCAGAACAGGAGGCAGGGGCAGAAATTAGAAGTTAGAAACAGGGTTTTCCCAATTTCAAATTTCCAATTTCAAATTTCCAATGAATAACAAAGCCCAGATAACAATCAGCGCGGATAATCAGGCGGGCCGGGGCATCGACCAGGCCAGGAGAGACCTGGGCGAACTGGGCAATACAGCCGAGCGGACAGGCCGTCGAAGCCGCGAGTCCTTTGACAGGGCCGCCATCAGCGCCAATTCCTTTTCCGGGAGTATTTCCAGGCTGTACACATCCCTGGCCGGTGTCATGGCCCTGGTGGGCGGCGGAGCCCTTGCCCGCAGCTTTATCGAGGCCGCTTCCGCCCTGGAAGAAGTTCAGAACAAGTTCGATGTGGTATTCCGCGGCATGACTGAGCAGGCAGAGATGTGGGCCGCAAATTTACAGCAGGCCTTTTTCATGTCTGAGCGTGAGGCCAAAAGCTATCTCGCCTCTATACAGGATCTCCTGGTGCCGATGGGCATGGTACGATCCGAAGCCGGGGAAATGGCGAACAAGATCGTGCAACTCTCCGCTGACCTCGCGAGTTTTAACAATTTGCCGACGGCTCAGGTAATGGGCGACATCCAGTCCGCCCTGGTGGGCGAATATGAGCCGATGAGGAAATACGGCGTTGTGCTGCAGGCCACAACTGTCCAGCAGCAGGCCCTTAACATGGGCCTGGCTGAAACCAAGGACGAACTGACCGCTGGAAATCGCGCCCTGGCGGCATACAGCATGATGGTCAGGGGCTCCGCCGATGCGGTCGGCGATCTTGACAGATCCAGCGGCAGCTACGCAAACCAGATGAGGCTGCTGACTGCCAGGATTGAGGATACTAAAACGGCCCTGGGTGAAGATCTGTTGCCTATCGCGACGGAATACGTGTCGCTGCTCAGCGACTGGATTGACCAGAATGATGAGCTGATCAAACAGAAATTCTCTCAAACCATTGAGGACACGGCTTCCGCCATACAGACCCTGGTCGGTATCTACCAGACCCTGCCTGACGGGGTGGTCGGCGCGGCCGGCGTCGGAATATTAGGCCGGTTTCTTACTGGTTCGACGCCTATAGGGCAGTTTGCTGCGGCATTATATTTGATTAATACCCAGTTAAAAAATTATGGTTTAAATATCGGGCATTTAGCTGATAACTACAAAGAGCTGGAGGAACAAGGCCAAAATTTCTGGGAGGTTCTATCCGGGAAACGGGATTGGAATACCGGAGAACTGAAGGACCGGGCCGAAGAATGGGCTAGAATAATTACGGCGACAGGGGAAGTCTGGATACAGAAGGACCAGGTCGATGCCTATTTTGCCAGTCTGAACAAGGTGTCCGAGGCGACTGAAAAAGTCGGTGATACAACAGGAGAAACCGCAGAAGACATAGAGAAAGCGCTTGCGGACGCCAACAAGGGCCTGGCTGCCTACTATAAGGAACTTGAGGCCAGCCAGAAGGCAATGGACAAAATCACCCTTGCCTCGATGCCGGAGTATGAACGCGGCATACAGGAAATAATCTGGAAATATGAAGAACTGACCGGCGCTGTAAGGACACATGCTGACACAGTCGGTATGTCGGTCGAAGATGAGGCCGCGCTTCTGGCCAATCTTGGTTTGCGGAGGGATGAGGAATTAGCGAATTATGTGGCGTCGACCAAGACCACCACCACTGAGATCAGCCGCATCTGGGATCACATGTTCGAGCGGTTGCAGGACCTGACCGCCGACTGGCTGAAAGACTGGGAGTTCAGCCTCGATTCGCTCAAGGATCTGGCCAAGAGCGTGGCCGCTCAGATTGCCTCCTACTGGATCTGGGGCGACCAGTCCAAAGGGTTCTCATTTGCCAATATGTTCGGCGGGTCAATGGCGGCCGAAGCAGCAGGCGGCAATGCTACGGCTCCAGCTCTACAAACTGCTGGTATGACCGGTACAGGCGGCGGTTTTAATTTCGGCTCTCTCACCTCTTTGGGCACCTCAGCAATGCAGGGGCTGGGCAACGTTGGTAACTGGATGATGAATGCACCTGCAAATCTTACTGGTTCTCTAGCACAAACAGCTACAATGAATCAGTGGGGCATTGCTCCGATACTAACCAAACTCGATAATCTTGTTTACAGCCTTCCCGGAGCACTCTCAGGGGCTCTGACTGCCGGTATCGGTACTTTTGTCACCCGCGGACTCATGTCCGGCGAATGGGGCGCTGCGGCAGTAACCGGTCTTGGAGCCGCAGGCGGTGCTGCTCTTGGCACGATGATTCTGCCGGGTATCGGCACTGTCATCGGTGGCATTCTGGGATCGGTGGGAGGCGAGTTCCTGAATAGCTTATTCGGCGGCGACGGCAAGAAGCGATCCGGCTTCTTTGAGCAGGCAACCTACAGTAAATATTCCCTGGAGGGCGGTTGGGGTGCTCCAGAAGAGGATGTGATCAAAAGGAAACGAGATTTCGAGCAGTTTGAAGAGTCTATCACCGATACGGTCGCTCAGAGTGTTGAATGGGTGAACTCCATAGATTCCATGTTCAAAGGTCTCCTTGGGGCATTCGGAGGTGATTACAAAACTCGGTTCACTACCAGTATGGCGGAATTAGCCGCAACACGTCCATCTATGATGTGGGGTATTGATGCTCAGGATGAGGATGAAGTCGCCGAAAGCATGTATGCCAATATCCGTAGATTAGGAGAGACATTAATCGATCCCATTGTCCAGGAAGGACAACAGCTCCTGGCCCAGGCCCTGGATGACTCAATTTCTGAGTCTTCAATCTGGGGCTATTTCACCGACTCAATGCAGACGCATATTCGAACGTCTCTCAGTAGCAGTCTGGAAGACCTGCAAGTGGACTGGTCAAAGGTCGTTGACGAGAATTCCTTAAATGCGGCCATTGAGCAGATGGAGCAGGCGGGGCAGTCGGTAACTGAAATAATCAGTTATTTCAACCAGATCGGGGCAGTAATGGACGACCTGGCCCAGCGTATTGCCCTGCATGGGTACGCCAGTAATGTCCAGTCAGCCGTCATGGAGCTGGATTCGATCAACAGTGAATTCACGGAATTAGGCAGCACCCTGCAAGCACTCGGTGTCGATCTCGAAAAATACACCGATCTCCAGACCGCTTACAACCTGGCAATCCAGGACTGGCTTAACCAGACGTTTGCCGGAGCGATAAGTTACGCTGGCACCAGCGCTGGCTGGCAGGCAATGGTCCCGCAAACAATGAGTTCCACCGACCAATGGCTTGCGCAGTATCAGCATGTGCAGGACTTGACCAGCTCCTACGACGGCACCACGGCCAGCGCCATTGAGTTATCAGACGCCCTGGGTGTCCTCAGCGGCATGTCATACGATCTGGCGGCTGAGATGCAGTCGGCCATCGCGCATATCAATGAGTCTTACAGCTCCGCGCTGGAGAGCATGTACCTGGAGACCCTCTCAGATCAGCAGAAGTATGACTGGTACAAGTCTCAGACAGCTAATGCAGATGCACTGCTGGCAAATGCAACCAGCGTTGAAGAGATCACAAGGATCGCTGACGATGTCTTGCAATGGTCGACGGCCGGATTCGGTATGCTCAGCGATGAACAGAAACGACAACTCTACCCTGGATTCAAAGAGTTTCTTGCGGATTTCCAGGCAGACTCAACCTCCCGCATCGAACAACTCGGTGGTGCAATGGACGATGCCAATGCCTCACTGACCAAGGCCGCGGACATAATCGTCGGAGCGGTGGCTGACATCAAGAACGCAGCACAGTTACAGATAACAGCAGCGGATAAACAGGATGCAGCCGCAGACGGGCAGGTGGCCGCTGCTAATGCACAGATCAGTGCGGCAGGCACACCTGTTACAGTGACCGTCAACCTTGATTCCAGCGACGTTGGATAAAAAATGCCTCGTACCCTCTCCGCACGCACAGAAACAGAGATAGCCAAGAAGGCCGGCGCGAAACCTATCTGGCTGGTTTATATTGGCTACGGCACACCCTTGCGCTATTCATCCGGCCCTACGCTCACATGGAACAGCCAGACCTGGACTGCGCAGGACCTGATCGTGACCGTCGCGCCGGATAAAAATACAGGCACGCTCCAGATCCAGAACACGGACTATGTCTTTGGCGGCAAAGTTTTGACCGACGGGATTGCGGACGTCCCCATCACCATCTATCAGCTCTATGGAGATTCTCCTTATGACAGTGCCGATGCCGAGCTGCTGTTTGACGGCGTAGGCGGCCAGGCAAGGCCGGGTGTTCGCTGGGTGCACGTGGGCCTGGAGCTGGCGCCGACTGCGTGCATGTACAGCCCGCGGACCAGATGCACCAAGGAGATCGGGTTTAACCATCTCCCGCCTGACGGCATGACCATCTCCCTGAACGGAGAAAATTATACCCTGGAGGTCCAGCCCAGTGGCTAGTTATCCGAGCATTGAACAGCGGGTCGGATCTAAGCCAACGCCTCAGAGCGGGATCAGACCGGACCGTGCATCAAACGGCGATATCAGGACGCAAATTCTGTACTCCGGTGACCGGAAAGATTTCAAGGTCGTGCATCAGGTGGACGCGACAGATAAAAGCACCCTCGATACGTTTTATGCCGCCAACAAGGGCCTCGCGGTTACGCTGACATGGGCCGCGGACGGCCAGGAATACAACTGCGTTTTTACAGACGCCCCGGACTACACACCCAGGGGCGACGGCTACTGGGATGTCGTTGTGCTGTTGTCAGAGCAGGACACATAAATGATTACAAGTCCTGCGTCACGCCTGGCGGAACAGCTTAGAGCAAGGCTGGCTGATATAATGGCCAAGCGGGCAAGCTCCATACCCGCGGCCCGCATAACGTCCAAAAAGCCAAAGGCCTCCCGCCGCAGCATAAACAAGACCGCCACATCCCAGGAGCACAAGGCCCAGATAACCTCCGCGGCAAATGCATATTTCCCGCCGTCATACGGTCCCTGTCAGGCCGGAATAAAAATATTCGCGATCGGCAACATCGGTACTGATACGGTCATAGGCGGCTGGTTTGCGTTCGGGGAAATCGAAGAAATCACAAAGATCAGGTGCAATGGCGATGACGTCCCCGGCACTGTCACAATTACGGAATATACAGGGACCACCGCTCAAACCGCCGACCCGACCCTGCAATCTGCGATCAGCGGGTACAATGACGACCTGGTCCTGAATATCGGCGGCACGGATATCGGCATTGCCTACATAGTCGCCAGGATCCCAAAAGGGGCCGTGAAGGGCTTCCCGAGATTTACGGTCGAATGGAAAGGCAATAAAAATATCTATGACCCCAGGGACTCCTCCACAGCGTACAGCGACAACCCGGCGCTCTGTTTCCGTGACTGGCTCAAATCGTCAGTGTACGGTCCGAACTTTGATGTTGACGACGACACGGTCAAGACAGCCGCCGATGCCTGCGACGAAACCGTGGGGGACACATGGACGCAAAACACGGCCAAGTCATTAGGTGATTTTGCCGTACCGACGACAGGCAATACGCTTAACAGGTCGTATGAATGCACCACTGCCGGGACCACAGGCGGCACCGAGCCCGCATGGGATACCACGATCGGGAACACCACAAACGACGGCTCTGTCGTGTGGACCTGCAGGGACGGCCGCAGGCGTATTTGCGGCATGCTCATGGACAGCAGGGCCGATGTCAGTTCGTGGATCGAAACCTGGCGCACCGCGGCCGGCTGTATGGTGAACTGGGGCGAAAACGGCATAGAGATGATCCCGGACAGACCCCGGGCAACAGACCACACGTTCAAACACGCCGACGCGGAGATCCGCGAGACCCCCTCCCTTGAATTGTTCAAAGAGGGCCTGGC
>Ga0180434_10004518_pt1 | contig 16885 bp, 16 predicted proteins | sample SS_ome_7_FD_132453 | JGI IMG/M metagenome (GOLD analysis project Ga0180434, IMG submission 132453) | Hypersaline lake sediment archaeal communities from the Salton Sea, California, USA - SS_1_D_2 metaG | ecosystem: Environmental > Aquatic > Non-marine Saline and Alkaline > Hypersaline >...
ATTCATTCTTATATTTGTTAATATGCTCCGAAAAGAAAGTCCATATTTTTTCATTAAAAGATGACTATAATAAGCAGGACTTCGATTCATAGCATAAGCCACAACTTCAAGCGATAAGTCCGGATTGTGAAAATTCTTTTCGATATAGTGAATTCCTTTTTCAATAATATCCATTCGGGACTTATCTTGCTCTTCTTTCGCACATTCTAATAATTCATATATAAATAAAAGCATTTCTTGAACAATTCGATATAGAACTGGTGAATATAAGATGTTATCAAATATTTTTAAATAGTATTTTTCCATTTTCTTTTCATGTAAATTGTATGTTTTCATAAACCTTCTCACTTGAGCTAAAATACTCGTTAACCTTGTCCTTAATAAACCGGGGTTCGGATATGGAGCTTTAAAATGTAAAAACTCCTCATACATCCACTGTTTAATTTTTTCTTTATCAAATTCATTTAACATCTCAATCCACAATCGTTGTTCATTTGGAGTTAAAAAGGGATCAATTGTTTTCCAATTATCATATTCTTCATTTGGAAAAATAATTTGGCGATATCCGATAAAAAAAGTCACTTCTAACAGCTTTCGTGCCATTTGATACATTTCATAAATGGACTCATATTTTTCATCAAATGGAATAACAACAATTGCTAGTGGTTCCGTGTATTCCTCTTCCCACTCATGTAAAATACGAAGACCTTCTTGTTTTAAATCCTTTTTTTCTTTTGGAATGAAAGCGACCACCACATCTGATAACGGAAAAATATAAGGACATTTTTGAAAGGAACCTTCTTCTAAAAAATTGTTTAAATCATTTATTTTTGATTTATTTTCTGTTTTAAATAACATGAATGAAACATCAACAGGTGCATGATGGTCTTTTATAAATAAAGAATGGTAGGAGTGTGAAGGTATGCTTTTTGTCTGATGATTGGTTTCACTTTGTTTTTTCGTTAATGAAGATAAAGCAGATTGAACACTTTGTTTAAATTTCATTGGCTCTAATGGCTTTACTAATAAATCAATACTTTGACATTCAATTGCTTGTTTAGCCCTTTCAAAAGTGGTTTCCGCAGTAACACATATGATTTTTTGCGCATAAAGTTTAGCGTAATGCTTGATACTTGGCCAATCATCATATGGAATCATATCTAGTTCTAAATACAAGATCTCTGGTGCTTCCTTTTCCAATAAGGCCATTGTTTCTTGAATGGTACTTGCAAACAATACGGACTGAATCGGTAATGAATACGCAGATGTTAGCCATTCTAAGGCAATTCGTTCATTTGAATCTCTTTCTGCAACGAGTAATTTGACCATGACCCCCACCAACCTGAAGTTCGTTTTCTTTCATTATACATAACGAACAACTTTGGAGGTATTGTTTTTGAATGGGGCACTTTTTGACTTTTCGGGCTACTTTTTTATGTTTACGGGCTACTCTTCAGTTTTTTTCCGCTCCTATTCGGAATATATACTTTCCTCTGTATGTTTGTACCGCTTTCTCCTTTTTATTTGCAGCTTTCTAACTTCTTAGTGCTATTTTTCACCTTTTATGTGCGACTTTGCGTAATGTATGTGTCACTTCCACGATTTATCTACGACTTCCCCTTCTATGTGCCCTCCCTTATTTTTCTAAATTAAACTAAATAAAAAATCGCAAGCTCGGTCAGCTTGCGATTTTTTATACCTTATCGATTTAACAGGCTTCCTACATAACGAAGAAGCTCGTTTGCAGATGTTGAATTGTAGCCATATTCATCAATTAAGCGGGCAACTACTTCATTAATTTTCTTTAATTGCTGTTCGTCTGGCGTTTTCGTTGATGTTGTAATTTTGACGACATCTTTTAAGTCAGCAAATAGCTTTTTCTGAATGGCTTCACGTAAGCGCTCATGAGAATTATAGTCAAACCGTTTTCCTTTTCTGGCGTAAGCAGAAATGCGGATTAAAATTTCTTCACGGAATGCTTTTTTCGCATTTTCAGAAATTCCGATTTGCTCCTCAATCGAACGCATTAATTTTTCATCTGGATTCATTTCTTCCCCTGTTAATGGATCGCGAATTTTGTTTTTATTACAATAGGCTTCCACATTATCGAGATAGTTATCCATAAGGGTTTTCGCTGATTCTTCATACGAATATACAAACGCTTTTTGCACTTCTTTTTTCGCAATTTCATCATATTCCTTACGAGCCGTGGAGATGAAATTTAAATAGCGCTCACGATCTTCATTTGAAATGGAAGGATGCTGATCAAGCCCTTCTTTTAATGAACGAAGGACATCTAAAGCATTAATAGATGGTACATCCTTTCGAATAATCGTTGATGAAATACGGTTTATCACATAACGCGGATCAATTCCGCTCATTCCTTCATCTGGATGCTCTTTTTTCAATTCTTCTACATCAACAGAGTTAAAGCCTTCAACTGTTTCTCCATCATATAGGCGCATCTTCTTCACAAGATCAATATCACTTCGCTTCGGCTCTTTTAAACGAGTTAAAATTGTAAACATAGCGGCAACTCTTAATGTATGTGGTGCAATATGCACATCAGCGACATCACTTTCTTTAATCATTTTTTCATAAATACGCTCTTCTTCTGAAACCTTTAAGTTATATGGAATTGGCATGACGATAATTCTTGAATGAAGTGCTTCATTTTTCTTATTTGAAATAAAGGAACGATACTCGGTTTCATTTGTATGGGCAACAATAAGTTCATCTGCGGAAATAAGGGCAAATCGTCCTGCTTTAAAATTTCCTTCTTGTGTTAACGATAATAAATGCCATAAAAACTTTTCATCACATTTTAACATCTCTTGGAATTCCATCATTCCACGGTTTGCCTTATTTAATTCTCCGTCAAATCGATACGCTCTTGGGTCTGATTCAGATCCGTATTCAGCGATCGTAGAAAAGTCAATACTTCCAGTTAAATCAGCAATATCCTGTGATTTAGGATCGGATGGACTAAATGTACCAATCCCAACACGCTTATCTTCAGAAAAGAAAATTCTCTCAACGATGACATCTTCAATGCGGCCACCATATTCTTTTTCAAGTCGCATCATATTTAATGGAGAAAGATTTCCTTCAATGCGAATGCCGTATTCTCGATAAAAATCGTCTCGTAAATGATGTGGAATTAAATGGAGTGGATCTTCATGTATTGGGCAACCTTTTATTGCATAAACAGCACCGCGGTCGGTTTTGGAATATTGCTCTAGACCTCTTTTTAGCATGGTGACTAATGTTGATTTACCACCACTTACAGGACCCATTAAAAGTAAAATCCGTTTTCTAACATCTAATCTTTTTGCAGCAGGGTGAAAATATTCTTCCACTAATCTTTCTAATGCTTCATTTAGCCCATAAAGCTGTTGATCAAAAAATTTATAATGTTTTTTTCCATCAATCACTTCAATGCCAGCATCTTTTATCATATTGTAAACGCGTGAATGAGCGGATTGTGCAATCCAAGGCTTTTCTTTTAAAATTTCTAAGTATTCAGCGAAGGTACCTTCCCACTTTAAACGTTCTTCATCTTCTCTATACTTTTCGATTTTTCTTAAAATATCCATAAGGACCTCCTCCATGTTTGTAATCCATGTGCTTGATTAATACACTTTATGCGAGGATGTCCTTTAACATTCTATTGAAATGGAATAAAATCGAAATTCATGAAATTTGACAAATTTTATAAACATCGCAAATTCCGTTCACACGTTGGGAATGTTAAGGTATAATAAGACTAGCTTAATAGGTATTTTGTGAAAAACACCCTTTTATTAAGGGTTCATTTGAAACCGTTTTTCTATTAAAAAATGGATAAAACCCTGTGTGCGAAAACATGTAGCCGCCGGGAAGCTTGAGATTTAAAAGGAGGGTCATAAATGAAAACTGCTCTTATTTTAGGTGTATGTCTTGCATTTTTAACTGCTATTTTTACTGCAGGATATAATGACAAGCCAGGTGTTAAAAAGAAGTAATTGATGTCTACATAAAAAGCTGTCATCCTATAGATGACAGCTTTTTTTAACTTATATCTGGAAAATTCTGTTGACGAAGCGCCTCATAAACTAAAATAGCAGCTGTATTCGATAAGTTTAAAGATCGAACTTTATCCGTCATCGGAATACGTAAGCAACGGTCCATATTTTGCTCAATGACTTCATCTGGAAGACCGCTTGTTTCTCTTCCAAAAACAAAGAAATAATCTTTATTAGGATCACTGTAATCATAAGCTGTATAAGATTGCTTTCCGAATTTTGTTATTAAATAAAATTCAGCATGCTGATTTTTTTCAAAAAGCTCATCTAATGAATCATAATAAACGATGTTCACATATTGCCAGTAATCAAGTCCTGCACGACGTAACATTTTATCATCTGTTGAGAAACCTAAAGGACGAATTAAATGTAATGTTGTGTTTGTTGCTGCACAAGTACGTGCTATATTCCCTGTGTTAGCTGGAATTTCTGGTTGATATAATACAACATGTAAACCCAATTGTGTCACCTCATACCTAATATTTTTATTTTTTGGATGATTTTAATTCTTTATCGTCGACAATATGAAAAAATTTATATCGAATTTTTGGCGTATAGGCCGTTGAATCTTCATAAGACCAATAGCGCATTCGGCTATTATACGTTTGGGCATTCACTAAAGGCATATTTTGTTCATCTTTTGCTACAACAAACGTTGTATGGTCAAAGCGACCATCTCCTTGAAAATCATAACAAATGACATCACCAGGTACAAGCTTTTCAGGTGAAAATACTTCTTCAGCTTTTAGCCCTGTTTTAGAGGTTGATAAATAGATGCTTAATGCATGCGCGACCGACCAACTAAAACTCCAGTCATTGTTTTTCATCCACCAACCAGACGTTCTTTTTGGATACCCTCTCATTGGAGCATTCCCTGCAAATAAACATTGGGAAACGAAGTTCGTACAATTTACTTCAAAATTTTTAAATTTTGGATTGTGGTCGTTCCACCACCGCTCAGCATATTGCACAGCTGCTAGACGGTCATATACAAATGATTGGCGGTGAGATGATTCTTTTATTTTTTCTTCTTCAATGGGTAGTGACACTTTTTCCAAATCAAAAAAACTTTTTTCTAAAGCTTCATCATTGATTAATTTGCCAGTTGATGAGAAGTACGCAATACGGTCTTCATTCCATTCCTCAATATAAAACAATTCCCCTTGCTTATAAATAAAACGGTATAAACAAGTATATTGAATCGGCCCCTCTTTTCTTCTTACATTTTTAGGCCATTTAATTTTAGCCGTTGCTTTCACAATATTGGCCTTTCTCTTTTCAGTTAAAGCCTTCTTTCGTTCAAAAACCTCTATATCGGGGATTTTATTTGGCTGGCGGTTATATTTACTAACAAGGTATTGAAGCTTATCATTTATTTTTTCATATAAAGATTCAATTTTCATATTCGTCACCACCATTGTTTTATGATAGAAGGTTCAGAAAGGCGGGCACTTTCTTCATTAAACGATGGATAAAAGTAGGTAAACCACGGATAAATCCCCTAAAACTATTGATAGGGCTTATAACCGCGGATAAACAGTTTGAAACTCCGGTTAAAGATCCTGAAACCGCGGATAAATCCCCTAAAACTCCGGATAAAGGGCTCGAAACCGCGGATAAATCTTCTAAAACTCCGGATAAAGGGCTCGAAACCGCGGATATTGGCTCCAAACCGCGGTAAAAGGGCTCGAAACCGCGGATAAATCTTCTAAAACTCCGGATAAAGGGCTCGAAACCGCGGATATTGGCTCCAAACCGCGGTAAAAGGGCTTATAACCGCGGATAAACAGTTTGAAACTCCGGTTAAAGAACCTGAAACCGCGGATAAGTAAAAAAATCGTAGGAAAAAACACGAATAAGGTGCATGAATTTTAGCCATCTTATTGCTAATATCAAGTTTATTGACTTTGGCGCAACCTTTTTTCCCGCTGAAGTGCCACCTTTCACTTCATTTGACCAACTTATAATATTTCCTTATATAAAACTATGATGGTAACGATGGAAATCATTCTTTTAGCATCTCAATACCTTTTTGAATTTCATTTTGAACGTCTGAATCCTTTTCACGTGAAATTGCTTTTTCTAATTCTGATAAAGCTGATTTTTCACCAATCTTTCCAATGGCCCAAGCACTTGTTCCTCGAATAACGGGGCGGGGGTCTTCATGCATTAGCTGAATTAAAATAGGAAGTGCTGTTTTATCCTTATAATGAGCTAGTGCAATAATGGCATTTCGTTGAATTGGCTTTTTTCCTCTCCATGAACCTGCGATAGGTCCAAACTTCTCTTTAAATTCTCGATTGCTAATGGTTAACAATGGCTTTAACTTTGGTTTTGCAATTTCCGGGTCTGGCTCCATTTCTGGATGTAAATGAAAGTCTTTTCCTTTATTTTCAGGACATACAAGCTGACATGTGTCACAGCCATAAAGCCTGTTCCCTATTTTTGTACGATATTCGTCTTTGAGAAATCCTTTTGTTTGTGTTAAAAAGGCAATACATTTATTTGAATCTAGCTGTCCACCTTGAACGAGTGCTCCCGTTGGACACGCTTCAACACATTTATTACACGTTCCACATTGGTCTTCGATTGGAGTGTCAGGAGGAAACGGAATGGTTGTAATCATTTCTCCTAAATACACGTATGAACCAAACTCAGGTGTAATAATTGAACAGTTTTTGCCGCTCCAGCCTATTCCTGCTCGTTCTGCTACTGCTCGGTCACTGAGTTCACCTGTATCTACCATTGATTTAACCTTTGCGTCTGGTACTTTATCTAAAATAAATTCTTCTAACTTTTGTAGCCGATCCCGTAAAATATCGTGATAGTCTTTCCCCCAGGAAGCGCGGCAAAATATTCCTCTTCTTTCTTCTCTAGTGCTTCTTGGTGCGTTTTTCATTTTTGATGGGTACGCAAGTGCAATAGCAATTATCGATTTCGCTTTTGGAAGTAATAACTCTGGGTTTGTTCTTTTTTCAATATCTGGTTCCTCAAACCCAGATTGATATCCAAGCTCTATTTGCACATTTAGTCTTTCTTTTAACGTTTCAAATGTATTAGCACTAGTAAAACCGATTTTATCAATCCCTATTTTTTTGCTATATTCAATGACCTCTTCTTTAAGCTTTAATACATTCATTCTCCTGACCTCCTTTCTAAATAGAACTTTGTCTTAATCTATGGTAGAATAAGTTAATTGAAAATGGGAGGGAAAATATATGGAAATCATCATACATAATGACATTAAACAAGCCATTCCCCATTTTAAGTTAGGCGTGATTCATTATACTGGAATCAATGTAGATCAGTCACCTCTAATGTTAAAAGGAAGACTCCGTCTCTTTCAGGAAAAAATATTTTTTGACCTTGAAAATAAAAAAGTGACTGAACTTGATAGTATTCAGGAATGGCGTCAGATTTTTAAAGCCGTTGGCTGTGACCCTAACCGCTATCGTCCATCAAATGAAGCTTTATTTCGTCGACTTCAAAAACAGCAATTTTTAAACTATGTGAACTCAGCTGTTGATTTAAATAACTTCTTTTCCTTGCAATATGAGATTCCATTCGGCATTTACGACTCTGATCAAATATCAGGGAATGTCATTGTTAAAATTGGTTCGGATGAAGATCGTTATGATGCAGTGAATGGTCGAGATGTTAATATGAAAAACAAACTCTTAACAGCTGATGATGATGGTGCCTTTGGAAGTCCGTATGTTGATTCAAAACGAACAGCTGTGTCCTTTGACACAAATAATGCCTTACATCTTATTTATTGTCGTCCGTCAATGGAACTAAACGAAGCAAAGAAAATGATTGATTCCATAGCCAATATGTTTACACAAATACATGGTGGAGATGCGAAATTCAATGTTATTTCGTAATCTCTTTTTTTATATATACATGAAAAAACGCAATGCTTCGTTTATGCAATAAAAAAAAAACGAAACACTGCGTTGGATTCACGTATGTATGGAGCGGGTGATGGGAATCGAACCCACGACATCAGCTTGGAAGGCTGAGGTTTTACCACTAAACTACACCCGCAAAAAACAAAATGCTTTAAAAAACACATTCTCCGTTAATCACGAATTAGATTATAACAAATGATTTACTATATATCAACAAAAAATTAAAAAAGTCGACAAATTTCTTACACACTCTTTAGATTTGCTTAAAAAATTGTAAAAGCAAAAGGATAAGTATATACATTAAACCAATTCCCATTATAATAAACGCTAAAAATCCGTACCCCATCCCTTCCCAGCCACCAATGAAAAAAATACTTACAAATAAAAGAGTCACTCCTAGCTGAAAAATAATAAAAGGAATATTATAAAAACGATACCTGCGATAAATATAAGGAACTAGCATCCAGCCACCTACAAACGCACAAATAACTAAAACTAAAATAGTATTGTCCAATGTATTCCCCTCATTTTATATGGTATATTCTAAATTTTACCATAAACTTGTAATAAATATGACATTTTTACACTCATGAAAACAAAAAAAGTGCCCTATTATATTAGAGCACTTTCATTTACTATCGAACATATAATCCTTGTCCAATATATAAAGTATGAATAGTTTCATCCTGTGGATTTAACAGTTTTAATTCCGTTAGTGTCATTCCATATCTTTGAGCAATTTTCCATGCTGTATCGCCACTTCTAACTTTATATACATTTGCACGAACTCGAACTTTTTGCCCTATATATAAATTATTTAAGTTGCGTATATTCGGATTTAACACCCTCATTTGAGATAAAGTAATCCAGTTTTTACGCGCAATTTTCCAAGCTGTGTCTCCACTTTTAACTGTGTAATATTGCCATGATGGTACATTTGGACTTGGATCATAGCTTCTTTCTTCTGGTGAAGGAGCAGGTGCTTGTTGAGGTGTTTTAGTTGAATAAATAAACATTTGCACCCAATATCCATTATAGTATCCAACACCGATTTGGTTATATTTTGTACTTAAAATGTTGGCTCTGTGACCAGAGCTATTCATCCAGTCATCCATTACTTCCTGAGGTGTACGCTGTCCTTTAGCAATGTTTTCACCTGCAGCTGTAAATTGGATTCCATATTTTCTCATCATATCAAATGGTGAACCATAGGTTGGTGAAGTGTGAGAAAAATAATTTCGGCTATACATATCTTTGGCTTTATCTTCAGCTACACGTGAAAGCTCCTGAGAAAAAATAAGAGGCTTTAATCCTCTTTGAGCACGTTCCTGGTTTACAAGCTGTGCCACCTGTTGTTCAAAGGACGCAGCTTCGGCTTTTGGTTGCATGAATGTAGCAATACAAAATAGAACTATAGTCAATGTCGTTATTATTTTATATTTCATCTTTTACTCTCCTTTCTTCATAAAATATTTTGTCCCGATACACTTTTTTCAATATGTTATATTTTGGTTTTTAATAAATAAAAAATGCCTAAACTAAAATTAAGTCTAGGCATTTTTACATAATTCATTTTCACAATCGTTATATTCTTAAAAAGAAACATTCATAGATAAAATTGTGAGAAATACAACAACGATAATGGCAGGAAGCATGTTCGCTACCTTAATTTTCGTTAGTTCTAGCATATTTAATCCAATGGCCATTATCATAATTCCACCAGTTGCTGTAGTATTGGCAATAAATAAATTAAGAAGCTCTTCAGGTGCAAGCTGTTGAATTTGACTGGCAAGTAACGTAATCGACCCTTGATAAAGAACAACTGGTATAAAAGAAAATATAACTCCAATTCCTAAAGAGGCAGTTAATAAAATACTGGTAAAACCATCAATAATTCCTTTTGTTATTAAAACACTGTGATTTCCTCTTAATCCACTATCCAGTGAACCAACAATAGCCATTGCCCCAACAACAAAAATTAGAGTTGCCGAAACAAATCCCTTTGCAATATCGACTTCATTTTCTTTAGATAATTTTGATTCAATCCACTTACCAATATTATTTAACTGGTCTTCTAGCTTCCATAGCTCTCCTAACACGACTCCTAAAACGAGACTAATTAAAACAACTAACATTTGTTCTCCTTTTAATGCCATTTGTAAACCAATAACGACAATAAAAAGACCGATGGTTTGCATTGTTGTTTTCTTCAAACTTTCAGGCATTTTGTAGAGAAATCTTCCAATAATTGTTCCAAGTATAATGCAAATCCCATTTACAATCGTTCCGAACAAAATCATACGAATCCTTCTTTCGTGTTTCATTAATTAGTTACTAAAAGAGCAATAAAAAAACTTTCCATATGGAAAGTAAAAAATTTTACCTAAACAATAGAATATCAAAATTGATTTCAATTTTGTTAAGACTACACGAAAAATTTTTTAGGTAAATTATTTTGCATATTAACTTGACTTTACGATATGATATAACTCATCAAGCTTTTGAATTTGATAAGTTGGAATAATACCTGTATCATTCAGTTTTAATTGAGGATTAAACCAGCAAGTATCAATACCAGCCTGATTTCCTCCTTGAATATCAGCACTTAAAGAATCACCAATTATTAAAGCCTGTTCCACATTGAAATGAGGGATTTTTGAAAATACAAAATCAAAAAATTGTTTCATTGGCTTTGGATAACCTATATCTTCAGAAACAAAAACGTTTTTAAAAAACGGATATAACCCTGAATTGTATAAACGTTTGTATTGAGTTTTTGAAACACCATTTGTCACAATATATAAATCAAAGTGTTTTTGGAGGTTTCTAATTAATTCATAAGCCCCCTTTACTAGGTGATGTCCTTGTTCTAGATAATGACGATATTTTTGATCAAGATGAGATCCCTCGATTTCTTTTCCATATTTTTTAAATAAAATAGCAAAACGATTATTAAGCACTTCGTTCCGATCTATAGTCCCTTCTTCAAATGACTTCCAAAGATTTGTATTTATTTTTTTATAATCCTTTATCATTTCAGAAGTCAAAGAAATACTTTGTTCATTAAATAGCTTTGTAAGTGCCCATTTTTCATCTAAGTCAAAATCCAATAGTGTATTATCAATATCAAATAATAACGTTTTGTATTTTCTCATCTTTCCTTCTCCATTTTTATTCTTTTTAAGTTATCATTTCTGGGGAATGCTTTTTTTAACACGTTTTATTTTAATTTCATTCCATTTAAACACCAAAATGCCCCCGACAATTACGATAACACCTACTAATTGTTTAAAGGTAAAAGGAATTTTTTCTAACCCTAAAATTCCTACTGAATCCCATAACAGAGCGAAGGCAAGCTGTGATGTCAAAGCAATTGAAATGGCATATGTTGGACCAAGTAATCGAATACCTTGAACTAAACACGTTACAACTCCAATACCTAATAATCCACTAAACCAATACCAAAACTTTATATTTTCAAAACTTATCATTTGTTTACCTTCAAAGAACAGACCAATGATAAAAGAAGTAATACAACCCAGCCCAAGAACTAATATCGTTGTTTTTAGCGTTCCTAAATGTTCATTCACTTTGCTGTTAAAAATATTTTGGACGCTGACAAAGGAGCCAGCTATTATAGCAAATAAAAACCCTACCACCATCTTAAGCCCCTCCAGTCTATACAGGATTTATTCATATATATTTGATTCAGCAAAAGATTTTAATCCTCCCTTGTCCTTAATGATAATAATACCTTTTTTACGCTCAAGAAGGCCGTTACTACAAAAATGTTGTATTACTCGATTAAGGTGTCGGTAGCTTGTTCCAATTAAGTTTGCAATATCCATTAAACTTGTTGTACTTATTTCTTTATTTAATAATGAATCGTTTTCATCGTAAGCGACTGATAATAAATAACTAGCCAAGCGAACTTCTACTGGATACAACAAGTTAAAGCTTAAAGAATTAGATTTCAAATAAAATTTACGAGTTATTTTCTCCAATAAAAAATGTAAAAATGGTGGGTAATTTTGTACGTATTTTTTTAAAAAACGATATTGTACACCAATTAAGCTTACAGATGAAACTGCTTCAACTGTATTAATAAAGTCAATTTCTTGAACGTATTCAATATCTCCTAAAACCTCTAATGGTGATTTAAAGGAAAGAATTAATGTCTTTCCCTCAACTGATGTCGTATAAACTTTAATCTTTCCTTTAACAAGTATATAAAGATAATTCGAAGACTCCCCTTGACTACAGATAATATCTCCCCGATCAAAATGAAATAGAGAAAGATGTGGCATTAATGGCTCATTAAAAATCGATTCAATCTCATACGTCTCTAAGTAATGCTGTATTAGCTCATGATTATTCAATTATTCCTCACCCTTCTAAAGTTTTAATATAAGCACACCAGCTATCATCATCGCAATCCCAATGAATTGAGACAGTTTTACCTTCTGTTTAACCATTCCAAACCATCCATTCGTATCAATTAAGAACGTCAACGCTAGCTGTGAAATCAAAAGAGCTGAGATTGCAAGAGTAACTCCAATATATTGAAAAGCAGTTACATTTCCAAAAATAATAAAGGCACCAAATGTACCACCCATTATATACATTGGTTTGACAATCCTTAAATTTTTCCAATTAAAATCCCTTAATATGATTAAAACAAATATACCCACTAAAAAACCAGTTAATTGTGTAATAGTTGCTGTCTGCCATACACCAATATCCTGACTAATTAAGGTATTTAAAACCCCTTGAAGTGTAATAAAGGCTCCCCCTGAAACAGCAAATAAAATTCCTCGCATTGTCCCACCCCATTGGTGAATTTATTTAACTTAATTAAAAGATAAAGTACCCCAATCAGGAAAGGACATATGTCCTTAAATCTATAAATCTTTAAATGTTCAAAACTTTTAATTCGCATATTTTAAACTATAGGACAAAAAACATTTAAATGATGTAATTTAGTTATTAGTCCAAGAAAGAAAAATACTGATTCCCATTTTGAAAGGAATCAGCATATAATGTGAAAAATATTTATCTACAAAAACTTTTTAAATAAAATGGCTATTAATACCTATGGTAATGACCGTGCTTACCGTCACCATTAATTTTTACCTGTTGGTTTTGAAGTACTTTTAAAGTAAGCTCAATGACCATTTTTTCCTCAACTTTTGTAAACGTTCCTTCTTCAAATGGAGAATCTAGACAATCACCATATTCATCAAAAACTTTACCCATTTTACGATCGATTGCTTCATCATATTCAATAAATTTACTATCTAATAATTCACAGAATGGTAGCTCATTGAATACTTCACCACTTATTTGATCAAATTGTGAGAAATCCGCTGAAAGAAGTTTTTCTTTTTGAGAGAACCCTTCTGGCAATTTATTAGTACTAAAGTACGTAAATTCTCTACGATCAGGGTTTTTGCTGAATTCTGGTGGATTAATAAAATCAATTTCAGTAACCGTTTCAAATGGAATATCAACTGTTAAGGAATGAATTTTAGATAAGACTGAATGCTTTGAAGAGCTTTTAGGGGTCGCATATTGAATATTTTTACGAACAAAACCTTTAATGAATAATTTGTTAGTTGGTAAAAGTAAACGACACTGAGTGAGCTTTAGATTCTTTTTCACTTCTTTAATTTCTAAAACTGGCTCAGGGAAATTAATCTTTGCATTCATATCTATTTGAATTGTGGTTTCTCCTAATACGACTGGTACTTTTACAAAAGCATCTTGAATAGCCTGTGGCTTACGAGGGACATTTTTAGAACGAGGCAATACTGTATTTTTTTCAACTTTCGCTGAAGGATAAAATGGCTTTGACGGTTTACTATCATGGTTTTGACTATCAAAATTTTTGTTGTCATCTGACATAAATAAACATCCTTTCTTAAAAATTTTTTGTTACATTAATACAGTATGAAAATTGGCTAATATAGCTTGTGCTAATTGACTGATTGATTTGCCTTTTTTAGGAAAAACATACCAACAACAAAATCACAAAAAAATGAGGAGAGTTTTGTAATCTCATCCTCATAATTTTAGTGATTTTATTTAATATTGCTTGATTTCTAGATAAGTAATTTTAACAGGACAGCTAATTGTTTAGGCTTTGTAAATATTTCATACTAATTTGAACACTCTCTAATGGGGAGTGCTTGCAAAAATCCTGTTCAACAATCCACCACTCAACTTCTGATATTTCTCCTTGTTCAAGGACTGAATGTATATCAACCCCGCCGGTACCTAATTCAGCAAAAAATTTTTCCCCATCTGTTGTCATATCTTTAAGGTGAATAAGTGGTGTTCGACCTTTATACTTCTTCATCCATTCAACTGGATTATGACCTGCTCGAGTTAGCCAATAAATATCAAATTCTGATTTGACCCATTCAGGATTTGTCTCGTCTAAAATTGTTTCAAGTGCTGTTCGACCATTCGATAAACGAACAAGTTCAAAATCATGATTATGATAACATAAGGTAATACCTTCTTTATGACACTCCTCACCTATTTGATTTAACTTATTAATTAGATTTAAATAATCTTCTTCTTTTCTTTGTTCTGGTGGAATGTATGGGCAAACAATTTTCTTACTACCTATCGTATGCTGAAAATCGATGATCTCTGTTAAATTATCTTCTAATGATGTGAGTGGGATATGACTTGAAACTGCTTGTAAACCAAGGTGATCCAAAATTTTTTTTAGCTCATTTGAAGTCATTCCATAGTACCCAGCAAATTCAATCCCTTGAAACCCAAGTTCAGCAACTTTCTCTAACGTTCCAGCAAAATTTTTTTCACATTCATTTCTTAGCGTATACATTTGTAGAGCAATTGGAATTTTCCGCATTTTTCATCTCCTTAAATACCATAAAATGTTTATATTCCATTATAATATCATATATGCTTAAATATTATTAAGCTTTTTTATCAATTGTTAGGGTATGGATTTTGTATGTTCTTTGTTATTTTCCTTTAACCATATTTAAAGACTTCTTTTATAGTATGACCAAGGAATTATAGAGGATTAGTTATAATTTCTACTAATACAAGTCTCATATTCTTTTTAAATATCTTATAACAAAACAAAAAAGCCAATGCTCTGAATATCTCAAAGCATTGACTTTCTGATCTTTCGATGCCGATGGTGGGAGTCGAACCCACACTCCACAAGGGAACACGATTTTGAGTCGTGCGCGTCTGCCAATTCCGCCACATCGGCACATTTTATTATTGTGGTGAGTCGACAAGAAATATCGTACCACCATTTTCAATATATGTCAATGGAAACAACTTTTGTATAAAATAAAAAACGTTCTTATCCAAAGAACGCCTCTAATCACAAATGGTGCCGAGGGCCGGACTCGAACCGGCACGGTAGTCACCTACCGCAGGATTTTAAGTCCTGTGCGTCTGCCAATTCCGCCACCCCGGCAAGCATATGTAATTTGGAGGCGGCAACCGGATTCGAACCGGTGATAAAGGTTTTGCAGACCTCTGCCTTACCACTTGGCTATGCCGCCACCTTTTGGAGCGGAAGACGGGATTCGAACCCGCGACCCCCACCTTGGCAAGGTGGTGTTCTACCACTGAACTACTTCCGCGATATATTTGTTATTGTAACTCCTGCATTTATATTATGCAAGGAAGAATAGATTGTTAAAATTGGCTGGGCTAGCTGGATTCGAACCAGCGCATCACGGAGTCAAAGTCCGTTGCCTTACCGCTTGGCTATAGCCCATTGATAATCATCATGAGTAAACATCATAGAATAAGCAACGTGAGTAATCATCGCAGGATTGTTTTCGTGTTATGAGAAACATCTTCGAAAAACACCTACATGAAAACAATCCGACATTCACTAAAGTGTAAATCGCAATGTACTAAATTGATTTATCATGGGGCGACTGATGGGAATCGAACCCACGAATGCCAGAGCCACAATCTGGTGCGTTAACCACTTCGCCACAGTCGCCATAATATTTGGCAGGGGCAGTAGGAATCGAACCCACACCGGAGGTTTTGGAGACCTCTGTTCTACCGTTAAACTATGCCCCTAAATCAATGGTGGAGGGGGACGGATTCGAACCGCCGAACCCTGAGGGAGCGGATTTACAGTCCGCCGCGTTTAGCCACTTCGCTACCCCTCCATATTATTCAATAAACAGTGCCGGCGAGAGGAATCGAACCCCCAACCTACTGATTACAAGTCAGTTGCTCTGCCAATTGAGCTACACCGGCATATTTAAATATATCATCTAAATCATGTTGTTATTTTTGAAACCGTCGTCCCGATCTCTCAAATCTTATTCAAGAAGTTGTTCGATCGATACGCTGATGATATTTCACCGATGTTTTTTTCGTGCTCTGCAAATTGAGCTACACCGTCAAATGGTGGCTCGGGACGGAATCGAACCGCCGACACAAGGATTTTCAGTCCTTTGCTCTACCGACTGAGCTACCGAGCCATTTTAAATGGCGGTCCCGACGGGAATCGAACCCGCGATCTCCTGCGTGACAGGCAGGCATGTTAACCGCTACACCACGGGACCTTGGTTGCGGGGGCAGGATTTGAACCTACGACCTTCGGGTTATGAGCCCGACGAGCTACCAGACTGCTCCACCCCGCGACGATAAAATTTTTCTTTAACCGTTCCGCTCTCAGTATGCTATTTCAAGCAGTAGTTCGAGCGGTACGCTGATGTGTTTCGATGATGCTAATTCGTTCGTGCTCCACCCTGCGACAAATTATATATGGTGGAGGATGACGGGATCGAACCGCCGACCCCTTGCTTGTAAGGCAAGTGCTCTCCCAGCTGAGCTAATCCTCCATGGTGACCCGTACGGGATTCGAACCCGTGTTACCGCCGTGAAAGG
>Ga0180434_10004521_pt1 | contig 16880 bp, 14 predicted proteins | sample SS_ome_7_FD_132453 | JGI IMG/M metagenome (GOLD analysis project Ga0180434, IMG submission 132453) | Hypersaline lake sediment archaeal communities from the Salton Sea, California, USA - SS_1_D_2 metaG | ecosystem: Environmental > Aquatic > Non-marine Saline and Alkaline > Hypersaline >...
CAGAATCCGCCATTCGATATGACGAAACCACCGTGCCACCAGCCATGCACTCTGCAACAGCGCAAGGATGACCAGGACGGGAATCAGCGTCTCCAGCGGTACGATATGGACGCCCAGGGCCAGGGCGATGAGGGTGGCACCGAACCCCAGCGTGGTCTCGGCGATATGGGCGATAACGAGAATGCACCCTAGAAGCAAGAGATTCATGAAAAAACCATCTAATCAGTGGACGCGATAAATGTTGCTCAGATACTGGACGGCAAAGTCGTGTGCCGCCCCACGGTCCGGCATCGACCCGATCATGCCATACATGGCGGCTTCTCCTGCAACATCCTCAGCTTTCAGTTTAGCAACCTCCTTGACCGCCGTGCGCAGGTCCGCCAGGAACGACTCCACGATGGAATGGTGTGCGGGCGACACCGTCATATGCAGGCACGGCGGCATGTGCTGGCTGTCGATGTGCCATCGGAGACTTTTCATCTTCTCCCCGAGCGCATACACGTTGAGCGTATCGCTGCCGAACGCGAACACCGTGGCCTGCGGCTCTCCCAGGACGTACAGTTCCGGGATGTCTTCAATCCCCTTGATCAGCTTCTTCGTCGTCTCGATGGCCCTTCTCGCTAGATCCATATACCCTTCCCACCCGAGATAGTTCATGACCGCCCAGCTTGCGGCAATGGGTCCGCCGGACCTCGCACCGGATATGGAGGGGGTCGCGTACACACCGCCCGGCCAGTCGGCATAGACGAAAAATTGATGCTGGCGAAGCTCGGCGTTCCGATACAGAACGGTCGATGCGCCCTTCGGAATGAACCCGTACTTGTGAATATCAGCGGATATCGAGTTCACACCGCGCACCCTGAAATCGAACGGGGGAATAGCGTATCCAAGCCTGGAAAGAAACGGCAGGACAAATCCACCGACGCACGCATCAACATGGAACCAGACACCATGCTCCGATGCCGTTTCCGCGAGCTGCTCGATCGGGTCGATCATGCCGTGCGGGTATGAAAACGCTGATCCGACCATCATGACCGTATTCTCAGTGATGGCGTTACGCATGGCCTCAACGTCGGCGCGAAGCGATTTGTCTGCGGGAACAATCACCGTCTTCAGCCCCAGGTAGTGAGCCGCTTTGTTAAACGCCGGGTGAGCCGAAAGAGGCATCACCAGTTCAGGTTCCCTGATCGACGGTCGGTGCGCTCGGGCATAATCACGCGCCGCCTTGACCGCCATAATGATGCTTTCCGTCCCGCCGCTTGTCATGCTGCCAACCGTGTCGGAATCGCCCCCCAGCAAGCTCGCCACCATAGAGACCACTTCAGTTTCCATCTTGACGAGACTCGGGAACGCAAACGGGCTCAGACCGTTCTCGTTGATAAACGCCGCATACGCTTCATCGGCAAATTGTCTGACATCTTCTCCGGCGTTGTAGATCAAGCTGAACACCCGGCCGTTCTTCCAGTCACTGTCATCGGACTTCAGCGCTTGTAACGCGGAACGCAACGTCTCGCCGGGGATTCCCTTTTTCGGCAACTCAACCTGTGCCATTGCTATTCCTCCTTAGGGACTATCAATGTCCAAACATGAGAACCAATCGCCGGTATTCTGGTGCAGTAATCCGGTAGTGACCTACTACCGCGTCAAGCCTTACGTTCTGCAAAGCAGTCGGCAAAAGCGGGGATGGTTGACTGGAGTGGCACGGGCGTCCCGCCCGTGATCCATGGGCACGATGCCCATGCCACGTTATTAAGACACCATACCACCGCCGCGGCCACTGTTCAGGAGTTCGCTTAGCAGGTTGCCCAAATCCCATAATTAACGTTGAGAAGGCACTGGTCCTCATGAGAACATCTTAAGCAGATACCCAACGGCCACTCCCAGGTACGTACCGATGACCCAGCCTATCACGCCGGTGATAACGCCGGTAACAACGATCTCTTTGTTTCTCAAGACGGCCGCTACCATCGGAACGAACGGCGGCGAGAACACGCCCGCGACAGAGGTCATAATCACGGTGTCCGCATCAATCCGGAGCATCGCCGCCAACCCCGCATGGATAGCCAGCCCGACAAATATGACAACACTGACATAGCCGACCATAGCCGGTGCCGTCGAGACCAGCTTGCTGAGGTCGGCCATCGAGCTTACCGCCAGACAGAAGATAAGGATGATGTATTGTCCAAGGTGGAAGGTCATCGGGATCGCTCTGACCGCCGGTATGAACGAGCAGGCGACACCCAGCGTACAGACGGTCAATACGGCAACGACCATGGCTATATCCTCTGGAAATACGAAGGCTAACCCCGCAGCAATTGCCGCAATCAGCAGTGCGAGGCCGAGAGCCTTCAACAACGGGAACATGTTTCGCCGGTTCAGAATACCCGCATAGGAGACAAAATCCTCGACCGCCTCGTGAAGATTCGCCTCTCCCGTTGATTGAAACCGTGGAAGCACTGTGACCAGGATTCTCCGAACGACGGTCACCAACAAGAGCAGATAGATGGCTGATACGACGACGTCGGACGTGTGTGCCGCCACGTACGTGGTCGGATCGACCCGCAGCGCGTTCCCGATGGCTGCCAGATTCGGTGTGCCACCCGTATACACTCCTATCAACATGCCGCCGACCTTCCAGCTCTCTTCGCCCACGGCACCTCTGAAAACCGCAAAACCTCCGCCCGCAGCTATCGCCGTGCCCACGGCCGCTAGTGCGAAAGAAAGTATAGATTTCCCCGCAAGCCGGGTCCATCTCTTGATATCTATGGAGAAAAAGATCAGCGGGAGAGCCAGAGGTATCGTGACCATTGTCAGGACGTTCTGGATGTTCGTAATATTCTCGGGCAGGATTCCCGTGTTACCCACCGCCATACCGACGATGTAGCAGATGACGACTGCGCCAAGTTTTTTCAAAACGGCGTGCTTGTGGCACAGATACAGCACCAGGGCAGGAAACAACACGTAAAATGCAATCCAGAAGAATACCATCCTGTCCCTGCATTACGAGCATCGTGCATCTACTACCGCGCCGGTCGCGCTGCTCATGATCGTTCAGGCGTCGGTCGTCGTCATCGGAGGCCGGCGAACATTGGTTCGAATCATAGCACCGACAGGCCCACGTGTCCAGCGCCGCTACGGTGGGCGTGGTGTACCGCTGGCGTCTCGCCGGCAGGCGTGTCGGCATCTTGCCGACACATCGCATCCCCCGTCGTAGCGCCCGCCTCAGCTCACGCGACGGCGGGCAGTCGTGAAGGCGCCCTGTCGAAGATGCGCCGTGGCGTGCCGTCACTTCTCCGGGAGCACGATGCTCCCCGGACTGCCGCCGGGACGGCGGCGGTACGGTGGGCGTAGGGGCCGTTCGCGAACGGTCCGGTTTCGGTCGGATCGGCGACAGGCGCGGTGCGTTGACAGTGGCGGAGTGCGTTGTTATAATGGGCACAGACCATCGTGGCCGCGTGATGGAACGCGGTGGTTTCGCGGCACGATGGGGGTGTTCGTTGACGGAAACGCGGCTCGTGCTAGACGGGGAGTTAGCGGTGCCCTGTAACTCGCAATCCGCTTCAGCGAGGTCGAACACCCATGCTGAGGTTCCGACTTTTTCGGGTCCGGGACCGGGCACGTGACGTTGATGGTCGGGTCCTGCGCAACGTAGCGCTGCCAAACCCCGTCAGGTCCGGAAGGAAGCAGCGGTAGGCAGTCTCTGCGTGTGCCGCAGGTGCGCCTGGCAGGAGTTGGCGACCCGGTATTCCGCCGAGGAAGCAGAATCGAACATGGGGCACGAGCCTTACTATCGCGTTCTATTCTCCGTACCGAAAAATCGGTCCGTGTGAAGGGGTGTTCTCCAGTATGTCGTACGTTGTTTTGGCCCGGCGGTGGCGACCGCAGACGTTCGACGACGTCGTCGGACAGGAGCACATTACCACCACGCTCAAGAACTCTATCACCTCCGACCGGCTGGCGCACGCCTACCTGTTCGTCGGCCCGCGAGGTATCGGCAAGACGAGCACTGCGCGCATTCTGGCCAAGGCCCTTACGTGTGAGAAAGGACCTGCGCCGGAACCGTGCAACGAGTGCGCCATCTGCACCGAGATCACCGCCGGGAACAGCATGGACGTTATCGAGATTGACGCCGCGTCGAGCAGGAAAGTCGAGGATGCCCGGGAGCTTCGCGACAAGATCCCGTTCGCGCCCGTCAAGGGGCGGTTCAAAATATACATTATCGACGAGGTCCACATGCTGACACCGGAGGCGTTCAATACCCTGCTGAAGGTGCTCGAAGAACCGCCCGCCCATACCAAATTTGTGCTCGCGACCACCGACGTCAACAAAGTTCCTGCAACCATCATATCGCGCTGCCAGCGGTTTGATTTCCGGCGGATTTCCGAATCCGACATTCTCGAACGGTTGAAACGGATATGCGTCGAGGAGCACATTGAATTTGACGATGATGCGCTCCTGGCGGTTGCGAACAGTGTCGAAGGGAGCCTCCGGGATGCCGAAAGCATTCTCGACCAGTTGATAGCCTTCTCCGACGCGAAGGTTACGTACAAGGAGGTCGAATCGGTGCTCGGTCTCGTGGACTGGCCGGTATTCGCCGATCTGTGCACGGCCCTGCGCGACGGGAACATAGTGCGCGAACTCGAGATAGTTGACGAGATAGCCTCCGCCGGTAAAGATCTGGCTCAGTTCGCGCGCGATCTCCTGACATATTTCCGCCATCTGCTCGTGTGCAAGGTGACGGGATCGCACAAGCTCGTCTCAATGCCGGCTGTCGAGCGCGAGAAGCTCGCCGCGCTGGCCAAGCGGTTCAGCGTGTCGGAACTCGTTGCGCTGGTCGAGAGGAGCGCTGCGGTCGCTCCCGGGTTCCGCGGCCAGTTCGGCGGTCGTGTCGCGCTGGAGGTCTTCCTCATGAGCGCGACAAAGCTCGGAGCCGAGACCTCCATCGGCTCCATACTGGAGAAGCTCGTCGCGCTGGAAGAGCGCGTTCGGAGCGGGCCTCCCGAAACGGCCGAGAACGAGGCTGAGGAAGTGCCTGCGCCCGACCACGCCCCTGCGCCGGCCACTGAGGGCGCGGTCGGCGGAAGCTGGGAGAAGCTGTTGGAGGCGGTTGGGCAGGAAAACATGACGCTCGGTTCATTTCTCGAGCAGGCGCAGCCGCTCGGGATCGAGGACAACAAGTTTGTGGTGCGGTTCAACCCGGATCAGACCTTCTTCTACCAGCACGTGCAAAAACGAGCCGCACGGGAGCTGATTGAGACCAAGCTCGAGCAGGTCTTCGGCAAGAAACTCGCGTTCGACGTCCGCGCGCTCGGTGAGGGTGCCGCCGATGAAGCGGTACCGGCCGCAGGAGCGGAAGAGGGATCCAAAGAAGGCGAATCGCGGCGTGCAGAGCAGCCACCGGACGTCCAGGACGACGCTGTGGCCTCCCCGGAGCGCGACGAACAGCCGCCGTCCTCTCCCGCAGACGTCCAGGACGACGAGAAGGTCAAGATGGTGCTGGAACTTTTTGACGGGAACATCGTCCACGTGGATGAACCGCCCAAAACGAGGTGAAATCATGGCAAAAGGGCTTGGCAACCTGGTCAAACAGGCACAGAAAATCACTGCGGACATGGCACGGGTACAAGAGGAGCTTTCGGGGAAGACCGTCGAAGCTTCCGCCGGCGGCGGGATGGTCACCGTCGTGGTGAACGGTCAGCAGGAGGTCGTCTCCATACAGGTTGACCCGGAAGTCGTCAACAAAGACGACATGGAGATGCTCCAGGACCTTATTCTCGCCGCTGCGAACGAAGCGCTCAGAAAAGCGCGCGATATGGCCGCAGAGGAGATGGCGAAGGTCACCCGCGGGCTGCCGATTGCCGGATTGAAAATACCGGGGCTCAACCTGCCGGGCATGACGTGAGGACGGGATAACGCATCGTCTCCTGGTGGTACGGGACCTAGAACCTGCGGTGACATCGTGAAACTGGTCTTCTTTGGCACACCCGATTTTGCCGTTCCGTCGATCGAGAGTCTCGTCCGGAGCCGACATGAGCTCGCCGCTGTCGTGACACAACCGGACAGACCGAAAGGGAGAGGGCTGAAGACGGTGCCGTCCCCTGTCAAACGGGTTGCCCGCAAACACGGTCTCGATATTCTGCAGCCGGAACGGGCCAGCACAGCGGAGTTTGTTCAGAAAGTCCGCTCCCTCGCTCCTGACCTGCTCGTCGTTGTCGCATACGGCGAGATATTGCGACCGGAACTCCTTGAGGGAGCCAGACACGGTGCCGTGAATCTCCACGCGTCGCTCCTGCCGAAGTATAGAGGCAGCGCGCCGATTCAGGCGGCGATACTGAATGGGGACGACACCACCGGCGTGACGGTCATCCGCATGGACGAGGGCATGGATACCGGGGACATCCTCGCTCAGGCGGAAGTGGCGATAGACGAGAACGATACCGCCGGCACCCTGCACGATACGCTAGCGCGCGTAGGCGCCGAGGTGCTGACCGAGACGGTTGACCGGATCGAGGCCGGAACGGTCACCGCACGACCGCAGGATCACCGACGCGCCACGTACACCAAGAGGCTCCGAAAAGAGGACGGCGTCATCGACTGGAACATGCCTGCGGAGAAGCTGCACAATTTCGTCCGCGCGATGAACCCCTGGCCGTTGGCGCACACAGAAGGCGGCAGGTTCCGCGTGTGGATGACCAGCGTTCCATCCAATGGAGTGGCGCGAGCCGCCGAACCGGGAACTGTGGTTGGGGCGGACGAGCGTGGCCTTCTCGTCGCTACACTGGACGGCGCAATACAGATCAAACAGATCCAGCTCGCGGGAGGAACACCGATGTCGTCGCGCGAGTTTCTACGGGGACATTCCATACAGGTGGGGGAAAAATTCGAGTGAGGGATGAACCGGCGACGAAGTACTAAGCCATTGCGGGAAGGAGCAGAACGCATGATTCTCATCAAGACGTTCAAGGGGTACGAGGACAAACCGCTTGTCATCGACGAACGTGTCAACAACTGGATAGTAGCCAACAAGGTCGACGTCGTTGACGTTAAAGCGGTGCTCAGCCACGAGCCCGACGCAAAACACGGTTCAGGCGACCTCGTCTACCTCGTGCTGTACAGGGCCGACCAGCCGATTGAGGAGCGATAGTACCCTCAACCTCGTCCACGTGACGAGAACGCAAAACGGCAGATGACGAGCTGGGCAGCCGTCCAAACCTGCGAGAGGAGGTGAGGAGCATGTTCAATACACTGGCGATTATGGCGGCAACTGAGGCAGCGGCTGCTGCTGCGGAAAGCGCCGCACGGACCACCGGCGCCCAAGCCCAGATCCAGGCAGCGCGCGCGACCACCGAGGTGAAGCTGATGAAACATCATATCGAGCGGATCCTCATGATCACGGAAGCGCTCTGGGATATCCTCAAAGAACAGCACGGTTATTCGGACGAAGAGTTGACCAAACGGGTGCAGCAGATTGATATGCGCGACGGGAAGCTCGACGGACGAGTTGCCGCGGCAGGTGTCCGATCATGTCCGTCATGCAAACGGCCCGTATCAGGACGGCACCTGATGTGCATCTACTGCGGACAGGCTATCGGCGGCGACCTGTTCGACAGATAAATGACGTCCAACCAGCCGGCGACAACAGATCAAATGTTCTCTGGCACCCTGTGACATTTGATACACGGAGTTGAACATTGCGCGCATAGGTCCGAACGCGCAAGTTTATCAGCGAAAGAGCATCGCCGCACCTCATGCCGCCACAAGGCTGGCTGGCGCCTGCGCATAACTGCGAATGTCACCAGGCACTGGGCTCGGTCAGCCGGTGCTTTCACGGCCTTTCCTCGCCACGGCGCGTCTTCGACACAGGCGAGTGTTCCATCCAACGGGGGCGGATCTGCGACAAGATGCCCATGCCACGACTACAGAAGCCCCGGCAGGGCCGACAGAATGTAGCCCAGGGCGACGCGGAGCCTGCCCTGGGTCACCGACACCCTCAACCACGAGCCCCCGACGGGGGCAAGATAAACCCTTCCTGATTTCACGATATCACCACAACATGCAAATCATCAAGTCAAACGTCATAGCCCACCAGCACCCTTTTTTGGCCGAGCTGGCGCGGCCCACAGACGGTCTCGTGACACTGCGCGTTGCGCCAGGCTTTTGACACAACCACCGCTCCATGGTACAATCCTGCCGGACGGGGCGTGGCGCAGTTTGGCGAGCGCGCCTGCTTTGGGAGCAGGAGGTCGCGGGTTCAAATCCCGCCGCCCCGACCACGTAACCTCTTGTTGAAACGGAACTTAGGAATAACACTATGATCGCGGTTGGTTTTTCTTCCTGACAATGTGGCCCCCGCCGAATCACCAAGTTACACAGCTTCTTGTATAAGTTCACGCTCTATTTCACATATAAGGTAGAGCACCTGAGATCTTAGCAGGTGGTCTCTGCTCACGTAATTGTGGAGGAACAAGGTCTTATGCGGCCGTGAGCGTGTGACAGTCGGGAAGCGTTACGTTGGCAGGCAGGAAAATCCGGAGTGTGATTACGTCGCGCTTCACCGTAGCATAATTACACCGGCTCACGGCGCGACTCTTTCTGGTGAAGAAGTCGGCGGTTCGAAAAGGAGCGCGGCATTCACGCTGGAATCCCCATTGGATAGCAGGCTATACCAGTCAGAGCATACTTAACGAGAACTCCTGGTTCGGTTGTTCATGGCGCCATGCGCTTCTTGATAATCCGCTCCTGGACGCGCAGGAGCGGATACTGCAGCTTCTCACTCCCCTCAGCGCATACGGACAAGGCGTCCTCGTATCGGCCCAGCTCGGTGTAGCTGCGTGCAAGGAACAAATATGCCTCGTTGAGGAGCTGCGTTTGAGGTTCGTCGAGGTGATCGTCGCGTTCGGCGAGGTATTGCCGTTCCTTTTTGGCCAACTCGACCGCCTTCTGCAGCGCGTCGCCAGCCTCTCGGTACTCCTCGAAATAGTCAAAGTACAGTCTGCCCAGAGCGGCTTGGATCTCGAAACTCCACGGATTGGCCTGTGCACCGGCTTTGAGGAAATCGCGCGCCTTCTCAGGTTCGCGAGCGAAATCGGACATGAACAATGCTCCGACGGTATATGCCTGAATGTAGTTTGGGTTGAACTTTGTGAGCAACTGGTACCATGGGATGAGTTCCTGCGGGTCGCTGTGGCGGGCATGACCAGGTCTGTACGGCTCGATCTGGCGGTTGATATCGCCGAGTATTCCCCGCCAGTCGCGTTCGGCGTCAGGAACGAGCGATGGCCCGTCAGCGTGCGCGACGCCCGCGCCCATCCCGGTGAATTCAACCGCCCGGACGCCTTGCGCCCGCTCTCTTTTTGTCGGCGGGCGGTAAATGATGCCGTTGTGGAGATACTCGAGCGTCTTGAGCCACATGAGGTCCCCGACCGACATTCTCAACTGGCCCATGAGAGAGAGCGCGATCGACTCTTTCGCCTCCTCGAATTCGCTCGGCTTATAGTGCGCCTCGGTCTCAAGACGCGGTGCAGTTATCCGGGCCAGCACCGCCGCGACGACCAGTGCTGCCCCTAGAGCGAGAGCCCGTCTTCTCATCGTCGCCTCCACGCTAAAGCGGCATACGTCGCAGGCGAAGGCAGCCGATCACAACGAATATGCCGGAGTAGATCAACGCATACAGCGTCATTAGCGCAAGCACCCATCCGGCAATCGGTGGCCAGCCGTGTGTCACCTTCTTCGACAGGTCGAACAGCTCGAGGTGCGGTGCCAGCCAGTATATTGCCTCCGCCAACCTCAATGATATGCCGGTCAGCTCGTCGTGGACGTAGATTATCGTGTGAGCGAACATCTGCATCGCCAGGCAGACGAGCAAGGAGATTGTCGCCGTCGCCGCGTGTGTGGTAAACAGCGACAGACAGAGCACGCCGGCAGCGATAAACCACATCGAGACGACGCGAAGGTAAAGCGCCTGGTAAAATACCGCTCCCACAGGAATGCTGAATGCCAACAGAATCAGACGCAACAAGATGAAGAACACGATCACAACAGCGGAAGCTATGACGGCAACGCCAAGGAGCTTCCCGACAAAGAAGGAACTGCGGTCAATCGGTTTTGCTATCAGCGGATAGAGCGTGCGGTTCTCAATCTCAGTCGGCAGTTGGCGCGCAGCCGCAATGACACAGATGATTATCGAGAACATGCTCGTTACGGTGAGACCGACATCCTTGACGAACTTTTCGACACCGCTCACGCCGAATCTGCTGAATATGCCTGCGCCGAGCGTCATCGCGACACCGAGGATCAACACGACGTAAGCGTCCTTACGACGCACCGACTCGAGCACCGTCACACGAGCCAGCGCAACCAGTTTCTTCGCGTACGTACCCATTTGTTTACGTAACCTTATGACCGACCACTTTGACGAAATAATCCTCAAGAGAACCCGATTCCTGGAACATCTCCAGGATATGGGCACCAGCATTTTCCAACTGCTGCAACAGTTGGGTCTGTGCCGACTGCGTTTCCGCCACAAAGGTGAGCCGGTTTTCGCCGGCATTGCGAAGCGTCACGTCCTCGGGCAATGGGTCCGGAACGGTTGCGCCCGTGACCGTGACGACGAGCCTCCGCATCGACTCGAGCAGCTTACGCAGCGGTCGCTCTTCGAGTACTTTCCCCTCGTCAATCAAGATCACACGGTCGCACAACAGCGTCACCTCGGAGAGCTCGTGTGAGGAAAAGAAGACCGTTTTGCCGCGCGACTTGAACTCGAGGAGTATCTGGCGGAGGTCTCGGCGGGCTACCGGGTCGAGTCCCGAGGTCACCTCGTCGAGGATCAGCAGGTCCGGGTCTCCCATGATCGCCTGCGCGATGCCGATGCGCTGAAGCATCCCCCTGGAGAAGGTACGGAGCGGCTCCCGATCGCGGCCGGATAGGCCCACCGTCTCCACGAGCCGGGCGATACTCTTCTCCTGTTCCGAACTCGGAATCTCCAGCAACGTCGCGTAAAGCGCCAGCGTCTCGCGCGCGGTCAGGAATGGATAGTACACGGCCACCTCCGGCAGAAATCCGGTACGGCGCCGTGCTGCGAGAGAGCCAGCCGTCGCGCCGAAGACGCGCGCGTCGCCGCTGGTCGGAAACAGGAAACCCATGAGGACTTTGATTGTTGTGGTCTTGCCGGCGCCGTTGGGGCCTATGAACCCGACAACTTCCCCTTCGTTCACTCGCAGATCAAGTCCCGACACCGCGTGGACCGGCTTCCGACCACCTTTGTACACGACGCTCAAATCGTTTGTCTCTATAACCGCGTTTGAGTTCCTCATGGTTGGTCGGTTCCTACGGTTTCCTCAGCACTCTTAGTCACAGAGCAGGGCGGATTTCGCCGCTTGCACCTGTGGCCACCGCGTTGGGTGAAGCAAGAATCGCACCGGGCAGGGGAACCATCCCCAGTTGGACACTGTAATCCAAGGCATTGGAATGACTTACGATGTATGGGCAGAAGGCCGACCAATCTTGTCTGCATAAGAAAGAGCCCGCGACCCTTGCAGACTGCAATCTTTACCGTTTTCCGCTTCGGCCATCGCCTGGGGGCGGCTGTATCTTCATGGACTTGATCTTGCGGTATAGAGTACTTGTATCGATTCCCAGGTCCCTGGCGGCTCCCGTTCGGTTGCCCTCGTGTCGACGCAACGCTTCTATGATAAGGAAGCGTTCCATCGATTTGAGCGAGACGGAGCCACTAGCGTCGGACGCCCTCGGCGAACTGGTAGCGCGCAATTCAGGCGGGAGATGGCGCGGTTCGATCAGTCCGCCACGGCACAGGACGAATGCCTGTTCAATGATATTCTCCAGCTCACGGACGTTGCCCGGATAGTCGTGCTCCATCAGCTGGACGAGGACTTCGTCCGATACGCCGGCAATGTCTTTGCCCTCAAGCCGATTGAACTTCGCCACCATGTGACCAACCAAGAGCGGGATGTCCTCGCGACGCTGTTTCAGCCCGGGAAGCTTCAGATGAATAACGCGGATACGGTAGAAAAGGTCCTCGCGAAATTTGCCGGCTCGCACCAGTTTGGCGAGGTTCTTATTTGTCGCTGCGACGACGCGGACGTCAATAGGGACTGGTTCCACAGACCCCAGCGGCTCGATCGATCGTTCCTGGAGCACGCGCAACAGTCGCGCTTGCATCGCAGGGGAAACGTCGCCGATCTCGTCGAGCAATATGGTACCCCTATCGGCGACAGCGAACCGACCTGGTTTGTCGTGACGCGCGTCCGTAAACGCCCCGGCTTTGTGGCCGAAAAGCTCAGATTCCAGCAATGTGTCCGGCAAGGCTCCGCAGTTGATCGCCACGAAACGGCCGTTCTTGCGGGGCGAGAGGTTGTGAATAGCCCTGGCAAAAAGTTCTTTGCCCGTACCGCTCGCTCCCTCAATCACCACCGTACTGTTGCTCTCGGCGATCTGGGGCAGTACCTGGAACAGGTTCTTCATCGCCGGACTTCGCCCGACGATGTCCTCAAACGTATAGCGGGATTCCAACTCCTTCTGTAGCTGCTCAACCTGGCTGAGGTCCTGGAAGGTCTCCACGCCGCCGACCACTGTTCCGCTGTCGTCTCTAAGCAGGGCGGTCGAAATGCGAATTGGAACGCGCTCCCCTGTATCTTTGATGATGTGTGCCATGGCGTTGACAATCGGTCGCCCGGTGTTCAACGTCCGTTTCAGGGCGCACTGCTTCTCGCAGATATCGGCGCGGAACACCTCGGAGCACGGCTGGCCCACCGCTTTCTGTCGCGGGACGCCGGTAATCCGTTCCGCCGCATGGTTGAACGCTGTGACTCGCCAGTGCAGATCGACGGTAAAGACGCCCTCGTTAATTGAATCAAGGATTACGTCACGATGTTGACCGGATGATTTTTCGTCCATAACTATTCTCCTACCTAACCACACCTCTATTCTAGCAGCAAAGGTGTGCATATTGCAACATTAAATCCTGATTATAAATTGCAAGTTGCCCGTTTAGTAACGGGGAATGCTCTCGGTTCGGTTTGGATAACTTATTTGTGGGATGGGTTTTATGAGCGATGATTTAGCGATCTCACATGTTGGCACGCGAATTGAAGCATTAGATGCTGGCGAGCGGCATGAGGACCCTGTTCCACGAGGTGGCCTCTTGGCACTGGCGGACATCGGCGAAGTATATAGGCTTCGTTGATAGAGGAGGAGTCCAACGTGACAACGCGCAGAGTGACGTTTCTGCCCGACGACAAATCCGTCGAGGTTGGCGAGGACACGTCTTTGCTGGATGCAGCGCACCAGGCAGGCGTGTATGTCAACAGCCTGTGCGGCGGCGACGGGATATGCGGCAGGTGCCGTCTGGTCTTGCGTGAGGGTGATATTCAGGAGAAACGCCATCCGCTATTGACGCGCGATGAGGTTCGGCGCAACTACATTTTGGCGTGCACGTCGTTTCCGCGAAGCGACGTGGTCGTTGAAGTACCGGTGGAAAGCCGGCTTGAAGGTGGTCGGATCGTCAAGGATCTGGACGCCGAGCGGTTCAGTGGTCTGCGCCGCGAACAACTGGCAGAGGCGCGGTACGCGCACGCACCGTTAGTTGAGAAGATCCTCCTCGATTTGCCTACGCCGAGCATCGATGACCCCCTGGCTGACTTGCAGCGCCTGTACCAGGCGATCCGCAATCGCCGAGAGGCGCCGATCATGCAGATGGGTCTGGCTCAGACGCGGCGCATCGCCAAGGTGCTGCGTGAGAGTACGTGGGGAGTTACCGCGCTTCTTGGCCAGCGGGGTGGAACTCTCGAAGTAGTCAGCGTCGAACCGGGAGACACCTCACCGCGGAACTACGCGTTGGCAGTGGACATTGGAACCACGACCATTGTGGCGCACCTCGTGGACTTGTGCTCGGGTGAGACGCGGGCCGCCGAGGCGGCGTACAATCCGCAGATCAAATATGGCGAAGATGTGATCTCGCGTATTGCTTTTGCAGAGAAGGGAAACGGGTTGGACGTGCTCCACGAGTCCGTAGTAGAAGCCATCAACGATCTCGTAACACTGCTGACGCGGGACCATGACGTCCGGCGACGTGACGTGACTGCGGTTATCGTGGCATGCAACACGACGATGGGGCACCTGCTGTTCAAGTTAGACCCGGCCAACATTCGGCGTGAACCGTACGTGCCGGTCGCGGTTCATATGCCGCCCGTCCGCGCGGTTGAGGTGGGTATCCGGATTAATCCGAGAGGACTGCTCTACACCCTGCCTGCGGTGAGCGCGTATGTGGGCAGCGATGTTACGGGAGATGTGCTCACGAGCGGAATGACCCGGGCCGACGAGCTCGCTATGCTCATCGATGTCGGTACCAACGGTGAAGTGGTGATCGGGAACAAAGAGTGGCTTGTTTGCGCATCTGCGTCCGCGGGACCAGCGTTCGAAGGCGGCGAAGTGCGCCACGGTATGCGGGCCACCCACGGCGCAATCGAGCGCGTCATCATTAACAAGAATAACAAGGAAGTGGCGTTTTCAACTATAGGAGATGAGGCGCCGCGTGGTGTGTGCGGCTCTGGAATATTGGATCTGATAGCGGAGCTGCTACGGACGGGGATTATCGATCGAGCTGGCAAGCTCGTCATAAACGGCGACTCATGTCGCCGGTGCAGAGCGACCGAGACGGGCCCTGAGTTTGTCATAGCCTTCGAGGAGGAGAACGCTCTGGACGAGGACATCGTCATCACGCAGCCCGATATCACCAATGTCATTCGGTCGAAAGCTGCGATCTTCGCGGCTGCACGCGTTCTGGTGCGTAAAGTTGGGCTCGAGGTGAACCAGATTCAACGCATCTATGTTGCAGGCGGATTCGGTAACTACCTCGACGCACGTCGCGCGATCGATATCGGACTTCTGCCGGATGTCCCGGTGGAGAAAATACGCTACATTGGTAACGGTAGCGTCCAGGGCGCTAATTTGGTGATCAGGTCTGTCGAAGCCGCGCATGAGGCTGAACGCATCGCACGCACCATGACATACGTTGACCTTTCGACGGACAACATGTTCATGGACGAATATGTACAGGCGTCGTTCCTGCCGCATACCGACGTACGCCTTTTCCCGTCGGTGCAGGAATCGATCGTCGGGCGAACCGATCCGATATCATCGGGCAGCTTGCTGAGAGCGGAGCGGTACTAATGCAGAATGCGAGACCGGCAGCAGCAATACCCTGGCAAGATGTTTTGTTGTGCGCCATTCTTCTCGTTGTGTATTGCGCGCAACTTAGAGTGAGCTTCAGATTTAGGTTGTCAAGATGGAGTATGGCCGGATATCCGCGGGAGCTCAATGCCTGATGAAGGTGGGAATTGCACAGTGGCGAGGTCGTGTCTCTCCGGTATTTGATGCTGCTACGAGCTTGCTGGTTGTGGATGTCGAAGGCGGACAGGCAGTGCGGCGCGCCAGCGTGTCGCTGGCTTCAAGCGATGCGCTGGAGCGTGGGAAGCAGGTGGCGGCGCTCGGTACGGAGCTGCTGATTTGTGGGACGGTGTCGCGGCCGTTTGAGATGGCGTTGCTTTCTGCAGGCGTGAAGGTAATCTCGTGCATCTGCGGCAACATCGAAGAGGTACTCGATGCGTTCCTGGACGGTCGGTTGGAGCGAGAACCCGGTTTTCTGCTCCCGGGGTGCTGTGGCGGTCAAAACTGGGAAGCGCAGGAGAGCGTGAGAAAGTCCTGGCACAACCGGAGCGCGGGACAGGAGCGTTGAAACGTGTTTGCGAATGGTAGAACTTACTATGTCGTCCCGGTGCCGCGAACGCGCGGTGCGAGAGCCTATTGCGGTAGCTCCGGGATCTGTGAGCGTGGCGACTGCCCATCGGCATTTACCATATACCATCGAGGTCGACGCGCCCGAAACCGACACGGGACAGGCCGAAGCAGGGGTCGACGGGCAGGCCGAGCTAGCTTTACAAGGACACAACCCCGACCGGGGGCCAGGCGTTCCCTCCCCCACCTGGCCCCCCGTCTCCCTTGTACACAAGGGTTACGCGAGGTGAAACACCTGCCTGAAGCCGGGAGCGAACGCGATGTGCCGGGAATCCGCAGGCCCACGATACCGTCGTCGGTCAGCGACGCCATAGGACCAGCGACAGTTGATGCCAAGAAGTGTACCGGATGCGGCAGGTGTGTCGCTGTCTGCCCTGTGGGTGCCATTATGCTCGAAGACGAAATAGCTGTGGTCAACGAAAGCGTCTGCACAGCGTGCGGCCTGTGCTTAGAGGCGTGCCCGAGGGAAGCCATAGCTCTACGGAGCTAGATGGCAGGCGTCAAAGGAGTCTCGATGAAGATATGCGTGTGCGGAAAAGGTGGCAGCGGTAAAAGCACCGTGGTGGCGCTGATCGCCGGCGAGTTTACGCGCAGGAACGAACGGGTCATTGTCGTCGATTCCGACGAATCGAACGCCGGCTTGTACTGGATGCTCGGTTTCGACGCGCCGCCCGTACCGCTGATAGAGCTTGCGGGCGGCAAGAAGAACGTCCAGCGCACGCTTCGTGCTGCGTTCGTGGCAGACGGCGGCTATCAGGGAACACCGGTGCTGGCACGAGAGGAATTGCGCATCGAAGATTTGCCGCCCGAATACATTCGCCGCGGTGAGGGCATCGCGATGGTAGGTATTGGGAAAATCCATCAGGCACTTGAGGGGTGTGCGTGCCCGATGGGCGTGCTGAGCCGGGAGTTTCTCAAGAAGCTCTGCACCCGTGAAGACGAGGTTGTCGTGGTGGACATGGAGGCGGGCGTCGATCATTTCGGACGGGGTGTCGAGACCGCCGTTGACGCGGTGCTCGTGGTGGTCGAACCGTCGCTCGAGTCCGTCAGCCTCGCTGAACGGATCAAGG
>Ga0180434_10004522_pt1 | contig 16879 bp, 14 predicted proteins | sample SS_ome_7_FD_132453 | JGI IMG/M metagenome (GOLD analysis project Ga0180434, IMG submission 132453) | Hypersaline lake sediment archaeal communities from the Salton Sea, California, USA - SS_1_D_2 metaG | ecosystem: Environmental > Aquatic > Non-marine Saline and Alkaline > Hypersaline >...
AATCGGCATACAGGTCCGGGTTCGCGTAGACCTCGGCGTTGCCGCGGTCGAAGGCCCAGGCGGGAACCTGGAACGACCCGGCCGGTTTCTCCTCGGCGGACGCCGGCGCCGCGCACGCCACGGCAAGACACGCCGCAGCGAGCACCAGCCACCCCACGCGGCGCCGCCCCGGCAGGCACGATTTGGTTCTCATGGTGCCTTCTCCCGCAAGAGAACCCATTTGCTTTTCAGTGACATGTCCGCTCCTGGGCACAGGTCTTATAATAACCCTTTCTGCGAGATTTCCCGGATAGTCTGCGACCGACGAGCGCTACACACCTGTCGGGCAATTCTCATCCCGACCCCGGCCATCGTCAAGGTTGTAGGCTCGGGCGCGGTGAAAAGAGCCACCGGGGGCGCTGCCCTCAGTCGCCCTCTTCAGAAGGCCGATAGAGCAAAATGTTCTCCCAGAGCGCGAACCGCCTGGGCGATAACTTCTTGAGTTCGCCGAGAGGGCCGGGCCCCGCATCCCGACAGACGGCGTACACCTGGGCGAATTCGGCCGCATCTTCCCACCAATTGTTATCCCCGTAGTCGGAGACGGATATCTTGTCCGCCGCGATGGCCTCCTGCCACTGGGTCGGGATCGTCGGATCGTTTTTCGTCGCCACCTGCTCCAGACAGTGGCCCGCCTCGTGGGCGATCACCAGCGCGTTGGCATGGGGCGCCAGGTTGATGTACGCCTTTCCGCCATGAGCGGCCGCCCCGCCCAGGTCGGCGTAGACCGCGATGCCATCTTCCTTCGGGTCGGACACCTCCTTGCAGGCCCTCATGTAGGGGGCGGGAAGCCTCTCGAGACGATCAATCAGAGTGCCGACATCGACTCTCGTCGCAATTTCAATGGTCACCTTGAACCGATACTCCCCGCTCCGCACGATCCATTGTTTGCCCGCGGCGCCGCCCCTGTTCATCTTGACGTTTTCGGGACCGGAAAGAACGTCTATTTGCGTTGTGCTGTTGTCGCCGAACGTCGCGTACAACGGGCGAAAGTGGCGTTTCAGGGCTTCCGCCGCCGTCGCCGTTCCCGGTCCCAGCCCCAGCAGGACAGCCGCTAAGACAGCCCATACCATCCCCCGGCCTCTCCGGCCCGTGCCCAATGGGAGGAGTCCGGGCCTAACCCAGTGCAGGACCTCTCGGCGACCATCGAATGACCGCGCGTTGTTGCGAGACATCGGACGCCTCCTGCTACCCATTCCGTCCTCCTTTCAAGGCTATATCATCCCAATGACAAGGAGGGAGCGGCCCGCCACCGGCAGACTCAACTCCGGATGCACCTATTCAAGGAGCAAATAGCACCACAACGCTAACTCGTGCGCGGCGGGTCTCCGCACCCGCCGCGCAGCCCCGAAAACGCCCTCTCGAGCGCAGTGGGTGCGGAGGCCCACCGCGCAGAAGGCTGACTTCGCGCTGTAGTAATAGTCGAACCCGGAAATCCGACAAGACTACCGCTTCTTTCGCAGCGTAGCGCCGCCGACCGGAAGGAGACGCGCCGTTCCAACCCGCCCCGAAAGCGACGACAGGTCGCTCCAGGGGCTTCAGCCGGTGTCAGGTTCTGGGGTTTCGTCTGAGCAGACGGGGGCTCGCGCCCCACCGGCACCGCCTCCTCGACGCAAGGGGTTGCGCACGATAGAATGCCGGCATGCACAAGCGGCCGCGGTCGGGCTCTTGCCGCGGCGCTTCAGACCGCGAACGGTGCGGGAAGGAACCAGACCATGCACGCCATTCACACCGTCGGCTTCATCGGCACGGGCATCATGGGCGCGCCGATGGCCGGGCACCTCCTGGAGGCCGGCTACGCGCTCCGCGTCCACAATCGAACCCGGGAGAAGGCCGAGGCCCTCCTCGACAAGGGCGCGGCCTGGTGCGACACCCCGGCCGAGGCCGCCGACGGAGCCGACGCCGTCTTCACCATCGTCGGCTTCCCGCCCGACGTGGAGCAGGTCATTCTCGGCGACGACGGCGTGCTGGCCGCGGCCAGGGAAGGCGCGGTCCTCTGCGACATGACCACCAGCGAACCCGCCCTGGCCCAGCGAATCTACGAGGCGGCCGGGGCCAAGGGCGTCGGCGCGCTCGATGCCCCCGTCTCCGGCGGCGACACGGGCGCCCGCGAAGGCACCCTGGCCATCATGGTCGGCGGCGACGAGGCGGACCTCCAGCGCCTCCGCCCGCTGCTGGAGACGATGGGTGAGACCGTCCGCCATGTCGGCCCGGCCGGTGCCGGCCAGCACTGCAAGATGGTCAACCAGATCCTCATTGCCGGCACGATGATGGGCCTGGCCGAGGCGTTCACCTACGGCCGGGCGGCCGGACTCGACATGGAAACGGTCTTCGGCGTGGTCAGCACCGGGGCGGCCGGCTCGGCGGCGCTCACCCATCTGGGGCCGCGCGTGCTGGAGGGAGACTTCGAGCCGGGCTTCCTCGTCGAGCACTTCGTCAAGGACATGGATGTGGCCCTGAAGGAAGCGGGGCGGGTGCGGCTGGACCTGCCGGCCCTCCGGCTGGCCAGGGAACTCTACGGCCGCTCGGCGGAGGAGCACCTGAACCGCAAGGGCACCCAGGCCCTCTGCAAGCACGTTGCAGAGGTGAACCACATCTCGCTGTAGAAGTGCGACTGGGGACCGGTTCCCGCCCAACCCAGTAACCGCCCAAGGCACCCACCACCGCCCGTGGCCACCGCCTGGCCGCTGGACTTGTGGCGACGATATCGGGGAATGGGGGTAAGGGGGATTGGCCGGCTCCTTCCGTGGGTACCGGAATTCGGTCGTGTTCCGGTAATCCGGGTTTTGGGCCGCGCTGCCCACCGCGGGCAGGTACGCTGTAAGTTCAGCGCTCAGCCGGGTTTGCAATGGTGGGCGCTGCAGGACTTGAACCTGCGACCTCGTGGGTGTGATCCACGCGCTCTGCCAACTGAGCTAAGCGCCCACCCGGCGGTGACTTCCGACTTCAACTATATGCGCCCGCGCCCCGGCTTGCAAGGTCAAACCGAAACGCCGGGACGACCGACCCGAACGCCGCCGCGCAACGTTGAACGCCCGGCGGCGATCCGCTCTAATACACCGCCCGGACGCCCCCCGATACACGGACACAGGGCCCATGCACATCGACCTGGCCTACGGCCGCAGCGGCACGACGGTGGACGTGCCCGAGGCGAACGTGGCGGCCGTGGTCCAACCCCACTGGCCGACGGCCCTGCCGCGCCCCCAGGAAGCGGTAGCCGAGGCGCTGACGGCGCCGGTCGACGGGCCGCCGCTTGCGGCGACGGCGACGGAGGCCGTGGCTCGCCGGGGCCACGCCGGCGACGGGGCCTCCGAGCAAGGGCACCCCTCCGGCTGCCGGGCCGTCATCCTCGCGAGCGACACCACCCGCCCGTGCCCGAACCGTGAGGTGCTGCGGCCCATCCTCGCCGCCCTCCGTCATTCGGGCGTCGCGGCGAGGGACGTGACGATCCTCATCGCCACGGGCCTGCACGAGCCGGTGCCCCTCGAGGCCCTGGGCGGACTGCTCGGCGAGGAGGTCGCCCGCACCTGCCGCGTCGAGAGCCACTGCGCCCGCCGGCCGGAGACGCTCGCCCACCTGGGCGAGACCGGGGCCGGCACGCCCGTGGACCTGGCCGCCGCCTGGGTGGAGGCCGACCTGCGGATCGCCACCGGCGTGGTGGAGCCGCACCTCTCGGCCGGCTTCAGCGGCGGGCGGAAGGCCGTCTGCCCCGGCGTCGCGGGCACCGAGACGGTCCTGGCCTTCCACGGACCCCGCCTCATCGAACATCCGCGGACGCGGCCGGGTGTCCTGGACGGGAACCCGACGCACGCCGAGGCCCTGGCCGTCGCCCATTTTGCCCCGCCGCACCTGGCGGTCAACGTGACGGTCGACCGGGCCAAGCGGCTGACGGGCGTCTTTGCCGGCACGATGGAGGGCGCCCACGCCGCCGCGGTCGCCCATCTCGTGAAGCACGTGTCCCGGCCGGTGCCGGAGCCCGCCGACGTCCTCGTGACCACCAGCGGCGGCCGGCCGCTCGATGCCACGTTCTATGGGGCCGAAAAGGGTCTCCTGCCCGGCATGGCCGTCCTCAGGAAGGGCGGCACGTTCGTGTGGGCGGCGGCCCTGGAGGACGGCGTCGGCTCCGAGCCGTTCACCGACCTCGTCGACCGATTCGATTCCATCGATGCGTTCCTGGAGGCGATTCTGGCGCCCGGCGCGCCGGTCGTCCGGGACCAGTGGGCCCTGCACAACTTCTCGAAGGCGGCCCGGCACGGGCGGGTGATGCTGTGGTCCGACCGGATGGACCGCCGGCGGCAGGCGGACCTGTTCGTCGAGCCGGTCGCGAGCCTGGAGGCGGGCCTAGCCCGGGCGCTGGAGCAGCACGGCCGGGACGCCCGGGTCGTCGTCCTCCCCCACGGGCCGTACGTGCTGCCATATGTGGATGCGTAATCGCCAGATGCCGCCGATTGCTGGTGAATCGGTGCTGCGGGACCCGAGGGCATGGATGGGCCGGCAATCCGTGGCACCCGCGTTGCCGCGGGCCGTTTGTGTGCGCGTCGCGTGCCGGGTATACTGGGTGCCATGACCGACCGCCGATTCGCCTACCCCATAGTGCTGGACCTGGCGGGCCGGCGGGCCGTCGTCGTCGGCGGGGGACGGGTGGCGCTCAGGAAGGCCCGTGCCCTGGCGGAGGCGGGGGCCCGCGTCTCGGCCGTCGCTCCCGACTTCCTGCCGGAATTCGCCGAGGCGGCGGGCGTCGAGCGCATCGAGGCCGCCTATGCGGCCGAGCACCTGGAGGGGGCAGCCCTGGTGATCGCGGCCACCGACGAGGAGGCCGTCAACCGCCGCGTGGCCGAGGACGCCCGCGCCGCCGGCGTCCTGGTCAATGTGGTCGACGTGCCGGAGCAGTGCGACTTCATCGTGCCGGCCCAGGTCCGCCGGGGCGACCTGGTGGTGGCGGTGACGACGGGCGGGGCGGCGCCGAGCCTTGCGCGTCGGCTCCGCCAGCGGCTGGAGGCGGAGTTCGGTCCGGAGTGGGCGGCGTACCTGGAGGCGCTCCGGGCGGCGCGGGAACGAATCCTGGCCGAGGGCCGTCCGCCCGAGGTCCGCCGGCGCCTCTTCGAGCGTCTGACGGAGCCGGACCTCCTCGAGGCCGCCCGCGCGGGTCCCGACGCCCTCCGCCGGGCCATCGACGCGGCGGTGGCAGAGGGGCGCTCGCCCGATCCGCCATCGTAAGATGGCGGGCATTCGGCGGCGCAGCGAGAGCCTCGCGCCCGAGGCTCACGCCAGCATTCGCACGTACCCGCGACCGTGAGGTCGCGGCTCGAAGCCTCTTGCGCTTACGGTGGGGGCTCGGCCTACGGCTCGACGAGTTGTTTGGCGTCGGGCAGGTCCTTCAGGCTGCCCAGGCCGAACGCCTGGAGAAATTTTTTGGTGGTCCCGTAGAGCAGGGCCCGGCCCATCCCTTCGCTGCGTCCGGCGACGCGTACCAGGCCGCGGTTCATGAGGGTGCGGACCATGTCGCCGCACGCCACGCCGCGGATGTCCTCGATCTCGGCCCGGGAGACGGGCTGCTTGTAGGCGATGACGGCGAGGGTCTCGAGGGCGGCCTGGGTGAACCGCTGCCGACGCCGGGCCGCCAGCACTGCCTTCAGATACTTGTTGTAGGCGGGTCGGGTAAACAGTTGCAGCCCGCCCGCGATCTCCTCGACGGTGAAGGCCCGGCCAGTGGCGTCGTAGTCGGCGACGAGTTCGTCGACGGCCTGGCGCACCTGGCCGGCCGTCGTGCCGCCGCCGGCGGCCTCGGCGAGGCGCTGGGCCGAGACGGGCTCGTCGCTGGCGAAGAGGATGGCCTCCGCGATCTGTTTGAGGGCAGGCTTGGGCATCTCGGCGGCTTCCCGCGCGGCGGGTCTCCCGACCCGCCGCGCTGCCAGATCCTTTGCGCGGTGGCTCAGGAGAGCCACCGCGCGGAATGCACTAACGTTTGCGGCTAATCCATCGCCTTTCGTATCCGCGCCAGGGCCTGCTGCACCGCCTCCTTGGTCGCGTTGGAGGTAATCGTGGCGGCGGTGATGGCCTGGACGTCCGGCACCTGGCGGGCCGTCTTGCCCTCGAAACGCGCCAGGAACGGGTTGAACACCCGCTCGGGCCCGGCGGCCCCGAAGAGTTTCTGCCACAGGGTGAAGGTGCTCCGCCGCTCGGCCACCTGGGCGCCGAGGCCGGGCGTCTCCGCCTGGGCCGTGACCACCACCTTGTGGATGGCGAGGCCCTGCGGCGTGGGCCGGGCGCCAACCATGACGCGGACGGTGCTGGCGTATCCACGGGCGGCGCCGGCGGCGACGTAGGCGGCGGTCTCGCCGGCAGCGTCGCGGGCGGCGTAAACGGCGGTGGGCGTCCCCGCCTCGCCGGCCAGGGGATGGTCGACGTCGACCGTCGTCCCCTGGGGTGTGACGTTCCGGACGGCGGCCCGGCGTGCGGCGGCCTCCCGTTCGGCGATGCGGCCCCGCCACAGGCCGTACAGCGCCGCCACGCCGCCGCCCATCACGATACACACGGCGGCGAGGATGGCAACGAATTTCAACAGCGTTTGCATCATCGCGGGTGTCCGAAGATTCGCGGCTGGGTCCAGCGGTCGATGAGCGGGACGGCCGTGTTCATCAGGAGGATGGCGTAACAGACGCCCTCGGGATAGGCGCCGCTGTAAAGCCGGAGCAGAATCGTCAGCACGCCGCAGCCGGCCCCGAAGATCCACAGGCCCTTGACCGTCAGGGGCGAGGTGACCAAGTCGGTGGCCATGTAGAGGGCACCGAGCATCACCCCGCCGCCGAGCAGGTGGTACGCGAGGAACCGCGGCGCCAGCGTCCCCGCATCCGCCCGGAAGAGGAGGGGCAGCCACCCGTTCTCGCCCCCATCCATCGGCAGGAGGAGCGCACTGAGGGCTACGGTGGCCAGGTACGCCAGCGGCACCTGCCAGCGGACCCAGCCTTTGTAGATAAGATAGACGGCGCCGAGGGCCAGGAGCAGGGCGCTCGTCTCGCCGAGGGACCCGCCCACGGTGCCGACCGCCATCTCCCAGAGGTCGGGCAACTGGCCGAGGGCCGGCCGGCTGCCGGCGGCCACTCCTTTGAGGTAGGCCAGCGGGCTGGCGCCCGAGACGGCGTGGACGCCCTCCGGCAGGCCGCCGATGGCCGTGCCCACGTCGCCGACGAAGTGATTGCCCGTCAGGACGGGCCAGGCCGGGGGGTTCATATCCTGCGGGAACGAGATGTGGACGAACGCCCGCCCCACCAGGGCCGGGTTCCAGATGTTGCATCCCAGCCCGCCGAACGCCTGCTTGGCGATGCCGATGGCCACCGCCGAGGCCACCACCGGCACGAACCACCGGGCCTGGGCCGGCAGGCAAAACGCCACCAGCAGACCCGTGACCACGGCGGAGCCGTCGCCGACGGTTACCCGCTTCAGCCGCAGCCGGGTGATGACGGCCTCGAGGACCACCGCCGTCCCTACCGCCAGGGCCATATGGAGGTACGCTCGCCAGCCGAAGACATACCCGGCGAAAGCAGCCGCCGGCGCCAGCGCCGCCGCCACCGACCACATGATGCGGGTGGTGGTCTCGGGGCCGCGCATGTGCGGCCAGTGGCCGACCACGAGGCCGGCCTCGGCGGGCTGCGGGGCGGATTGGGCGATGTCGGGGTTTGTCATCACGTGGGGCGCGGTGGGTCTCCGAACCCACCGCGCTTTTGCCTTGTACGGATTCGTCGCGGCAGGTGCTCCAGACCCGCCGCGCGAGGCGGTTACCGGCTCGCCCGTTCGCTGTCCCGTTTGAGTCGGGCGGCCTGGGCGCGTTCCTTTTCCCGCTTGCGCTGCTCGCTCCGTCGGCGCTGGTCGCGGAGGGCCTCAATCAGGTGCACGATCCGCCGTCGCGACGGGCACACCTGCGCGCACACGCCGCACAGAATGCAGTCCATCAGGCCGGCCGCCATCGCCGCCTCGACGGCGTCGTTGTTGCCGGCGAGAAACGATTCGCCGAGGATGGAGAGCCGGCTGGGATTCAGATACGCGGGGCAGTGTCGGACGCAGGCGCCGCAGCGGATGCAGGGCCCGCTCGGGTAGGCGGCGGCGCGGCGGAAGGCCAGCACGCCGCTCGTCCCCTTCAGGACCGAGAGGTCGGTGGTGAACTGGGCCTTGCCCATCATCGGGCCGCCCAGGATGAGGGCCTCGAACCCGTCCTCGACCCGGCCTTCGGCGAGCAGCGCCGCCAGCGGCGTGCCGATGCGGGCCCGGACGTTGGCGGGGCGGCGGACGGCGTCGCCGGTGATGGTCAGCACGCGCTCGATGAGCGGCAGGCCGCGCTCGCACGCATCGGCGACGGCCACGGCCGTCTGCACGTTCTGGACGAGGGCGCCGACGTCGAGCGGCAGTCCGCCGGCGGGGACCTCGCGGCCGAGGCAGGCCAGGATCAACTGCTTCTCCGCCCCTTGAGGGTACTTGGTGGGGAAGACGCGGACGGCCAGGTCCGGCTGCCCGGCCAGGGCCCGGCGCATGGTCTCGACGGCGTCGGGCTTGTTGTCCTCGATGCACACCAGGCCGCGCTTGGCCCCCGTCGCCCTCATGCAGAGCCGCAGGCCGATGATAATCCTCTCGGCTTCCTCGAGCATGACGCGGTGGTCGCAGGTGAGGTACGGTTCGCACTCGGCCCCGTTGATGAGGACGGTGTCGATGGGTTTGTCGTCCGGCGGGGCGAGTTTCACGTGGGTGGGAAACGTGGCCCCGCCCATGCCGACGAGGCCCGCCTCGGCGACGGCCTGGCGGACGGCCTCGGCGTCCAGGTCCTGCCACCGGCGCGGCGCCTCGGGAATGGAATCGTGGGGGCGGTCTTCGCCGTCCGCCTCAATACGGACAGCCGGGGTGGTCCGGCCGGTGGCGGCGTCGACGACGGGTTCGACGGCGGTCACCGTGCCGGAGGTCGGGGCGTGGACCCCCGCCGAGATAAAGCCATCGGGCCGGCCGATGGTCTCGCCCCGGGCCACCGTCTGGCCCTTTTCGACGGTCGGGACGGCGGGCGCACCGAGGTTCTGGGCCATCGGCACCACCAGATGGGTCGGCACGGGCAGGGTGCGAATGGCCTCGGACTCGGTTCGCGCCTTGTGCGCCGGCAGGCGGACCCCGCCGGGGAAGGTGAGTGCGGTCACGGTGTCTCCCCGCTCGGAAAGAGAGCCAAGTATAGCCGCCGCGACGCGGAGCGTAAACCGTTTTCGAGGGGGGGACCAGCGCTCCGGCGGGAAGAGGGGTTCCGAAACGGTCTCTACCCGGTCCCGGCGTCCGGGCGGAGGCGCGCGAGGACGGCGCGGAGGCGCCGGCGGGCGGCGTCGGCCTCGTCCGACCCTTCGCCCGGCTTGACGGGGTGCTTCTCTCGCGGGTCGGCGTCCATGTCAAAGAGCCGGCCGTCGCGGTACAGTTTCCACCGGTGGGTTCGGACCCACGCCTTGCCGCGCCACTGGTTGTACGCCCACTCGCGGGGCTGGCCTTTCTTGCCGAAGAGTTGCGGGGCGAACGAGACCCCGTCGATGGGCCGGTCCTGGGGCACGGCTGCGCCGGCGAGGTCGGCCAGGGTCGGCAGGACGTCGCTGAAGTCGACGAGGTCGTCGCACACCTTGCCGGCGGGCACCCGGCCGGGCTGGTTGGCGATGAGCGGGACGCGGGTGCCCATGTCGCCCATGGACCCCTTGCCGCCGCGGACCGTCTTGCCGTGCCATTTCGACCGGACGGCCTCCTTCAAATACTTCCGTTTGCCGTTCACCTTTTTGGCGTCGTAGATGAAGTTGCTGGTCGTGCCGTTGTCGCCGGTGAAGAGGATGAGGGTATTGTCGCGGAGGCCGAGGTCCTCGAGGGCCTGGACCAACCGGCCGACGTTCTCGTCCATCTGCGCGACGCAGTCGGCGTAGGAGCGGTAGCGGTCCCGGCCGGGAGGCTTGGGCGGCGGGGGCCAGAAGTCGTCGGCGATGGCGTGACACAGGGCCATCGAGTAGTACGCCAGGAACGGCCGGTCGCGACTGGCCTTCATGAAATCCACCAGGAAGTCGACGTACACGTCCGGACCGTACACGTCGTCCGGGTAGCGGTGCGGCTTGCCGTTCTCGTACAGATACGGGCCGTAGTAGCGGGGTCCCTCGTGCCAGCCGAAGACGCAGGAGTGCTGGAAGCCCATCTCTCGGCAGTGGTCGGGGTTCTTCTTGAGGAGGCACATCTGCCATTTGCCGGCGATGGCGGTGGCGTAGCCGGCCGCGGCGAGCACGTGGCCGAAGGTCCGCTCGTCGGGCGGGATGTGGCCCCACTGCTGCGTGGTCCGGAAGCCGTACCGGCCGGTCATGATCTTGACGCGCGTCGGGGCGCAGACGGGGCAAGCGTAGGCGTGGGTGAACCGCGTGCCGCCGGCCGCCAGGCGGTCGAGGTTCGGCGTCTCGTAGGAGGTGCCGCCGCATGCGCCGAGGACTTCGCGGCCGACGTCGTCGGCCATGATGAGGAGGATATTGGGCTTTCGACCGTCGGCGTCGTCGGCCTCGGCGGTCCGGGTGCCGGCGCGGGCGAGGCACCCCGTTGCCAGGCCGGCGGCGCCCAGGCCCAGCCTCTTCAGGAATCCTCGGCGGGTGGACATCGACATAAGCGGGGCTCCTTTTGAGGTGGCGGGCAAGCCGTTTGTGGCAAGCGGGCGGAGCCTTTACGGCACGGCTTCTGTTAGTCGGGCGATTTCCTCCTCCGTGAAGCGACGGGGCCGGCCATTTGAGTCGACCAGGGCCCCCGTGATCGTCGCCTCGGCCGCCGGCGTCAGGGTCTCTTCCTTGCGGAGACAGTTGCAGAAGACGAGCCGGGCGCCCCGCACTTTCTCGATCCAGGTCTCCACGGTCACCTGCTCGTCGTACCGGACGGGTTGGCGGTACCGGACGTCGGCCCGGACGACGACGATGAACCGGCCGCTGCGTTCCATGTCGGCGTAGGGCTGTCCCCGGTCGCGCATCAGTTCCGTCCGGCCCATCTCGAACCACGTGAGGTAAACGCCGTGATGGGCCCAGCCGCCGGGGTCGCATTCCGGATACCGAACCCGGACGGTCATGCGGTGGACGTTGCTCATGCGATCACACCTTCGGGTCGAAAACCTGAGGAACGACTTTACCCCGGCAGGCGCCGCTCCGCCAGGGACCAGGGGCTACCGACCCCGGTGCTCCTCGATGACGCGCTGGAACTCGGGCTGCTCCTCGGTGGTCCACATGCCGATGATTTTGCGTTCGCGTTCGGCGTTTTCGGGCGAGTCGGAGGCGTGGGCGGCGTTGCGCATGAGGTCCCGGCCGAAGTCCGACCGGACGGTGCCTTCCTCGGCCTGTTCGGGATTCGTGGCGCCCTGCATGCGGCGGATCTTCTCAATGGCGTCCGGCCCGCGGTACAGCAGCGCCAGGCTTCGGACCGGGCCGGGCCGGTGCCGCTCCTCGTCCGACTCCACCCGCCGGGGATCCACACCCGTCATGTACTGGACGATCTTGGCGAACTCGGTCCGGGCATTGAGGTCGGCCAGGGTCTCCTTGGCCTGCTCGTAGAACGCGTCGGGAATCTGGAAGTCGAACGCGTCGGACAGCCGCTCGCGAAGCGTGCCCTCGATGAGGAACCGGAGTTTGTCGCGAAACAGGTCCACCAGCGGGGCGTAGAACGCCTCGCCTTGGGCGGCGGACATCGACAGCAACTTGGCCCCCACGATGTAGAGCCCGGTCCGGCTGAAGACGTCGATGATGTAGCCGGGCCGGCGGCTGCGGCGGTGGAAGTTCTCCGGCTTCAGGATGACCAGTTGGGTCTGGAAGGCCTCGGCCCCGGGCAGGAAGTCGACCGCGTCCTCGATCACGCCGCCGTCGGTGGCGGCGGTGCGGGCCAGGAACGCGAGTTCCTCCTCGGCCGTCTCGCGGCACGGGCCGCAGATGACGGCCGGCTCGAAGTACCGGATCGACCCGTCCGGCGCGTTCTGGAAGTCGCCGTACGTCCCCCGGACGGTGTGCCCGGTGACCCGCGGGCTGGCGTGGCCGACCACGTCGTCCAGGAGGTGGTTGAAGGCGTTGGCCCCCTTGAACAGCAGGACCAGGCAGCGGTTGGAGAGACCGAGCGGGTTGTCCCGCCGCAGGTGCTCATCGACGTAGGCGATGAAGGCATCGCGGGCGGGGTTCTCCAGGTCGGAGCGGCGGAGGATGTCCAGGTACGCGTCCACCCACGCGTCGCTCGGGGCGTACATGTGGATGCCGGCCAGGTCCAGCCTGGCCAGGCTCACCAGCCGCCCGATGATGCCGCCCGTCCGGCTCTTGTGGAGGCTGTAGGGGGTGATCATGGCGTAGGCGAGTTCGTCGTCGGGCATGGGGGGCATCTCCTTCGGCTACTGCGCGCGGTAACACCTTCTTCAGTCGCTTGGAGCATATCCAGAGAACCAGTTGTAGTTAAAGCCCTCGCTGCTTCGATTAATAATGGCGTAAGAGAAGGGCTGCCGGGCGATTGTTGGCTCAAAGAGAAAGCGGTTCGGTTTACATCTTCTCCTGTCCATGTCCAGTGTGACCATCTCGTCCGGATCGGGTGGTTGCAGACTCCGTTGCCAGCCCCTCTCTTCTTGGAACCAGGAGAGGAGGCGCTCGATAGTGGCCCATTGTTCAGGGAGCGTGGGGTTTTTGAATTCTCCCTGAGACCTGCCTCGTAGACCGAAGGATTGAAAGCGCTCGGCCAGGGCGCTGAATCTTTCCAGCACTTTCCGCGGAGACCAGCGAAGCATGCGTTTGCATATGGAGTAAAGGGGCGAGTCCTGCTCGCTTCCACCCAGCCAGTTGAGCCAGTCCAACCCGTTGTCCTGGTAGTTGATCGCGTTGACGAAGCTGCTGTCAATGTGCAGAAGGAGCGTGGTGATATTCTCGTCCGGTTCGAAGCCCTCAAGCCTACCCCACGCGCTTGCGCAGGCCACGAGGAAGTGAAATGTGCCGAAGGGGTACTTCCGGTTGAACTCCTTGAACGTAATGCCGCGCAGAAGATTGGGATTGAGGCTGGCCCGCCGTCCGTGTGCTGCGGGATTGGCGTATCATCGCTCCATTGAAGCATGTGGTGGCCCACGCTGTGTAAGTCTCTTCGATAAACGTCGTGGTCGAGGAACACCACCTCGCTTTCTGTCAAGGCGGATTCCGGGTGGGCGGAGCCATTGGGCAGGCATCCTCGGTGTGTAAAGAGTTTGTCGAGCGTGTAGAAGCCGACCACCTGCCAATCGAAGACGTGCGACATGAGCGCGGCACTGAAGACGCCGTCAATATCCGTGCTGATGACGCATGACCGACCGGCGGTGAACATGTGACCGAACTCGCCACGTAGCACGTCGTAGTTGCACATCTCGGGCATGTGCGGGTATGGCATGTTCACTTTGCCTCGAAAAGAGGAAGCCCGCTCTCCGCGCACTCGACCTTCTCAAGGTGTTGAAGTTTTTCGAAGACCGCGATCAACTGGTTCGCGCGCACCCGCAGCGGCTCGTCAAGCCGCTCCCGCGCATACTGAACGTATTTGGGTTCGAAGTCGAAGCCCAGGAAATGCCGCCCCAAGTGCTTGGCGACCTTCGTGGTCTGGCCAGAGCCGACGAACGGGTCGAATACCAGGTCATTCGGGAAGGAATAGAGCCGAATAAGCCTGAGAGGTATCTCCTCAGGGAATGGGCAGGGGTGATCGAGATGGTTTGGCGGCACGGGGGCGATGTGCCATACCGTGTTCGCGAGCTCCTTCTTGAAGAGCTCGTCTATTTCCACTTGGGCGCGGATACGCTCCTCGTGGGAGCGATGGGCGTAAATCGGCTCCCCCGGCTTTCGGAATACCAGGATGTATTCGGTCATGATGTTCGGATAAAAATAGCCCGGATAGGGCTTCTGGATAAATACTCCGGCCCTCTTGACCCCACCGGTCACCTTATGCCAGATGAAATCCTGGTGGAACGCCCAACCGCATTTCGTCATCATTGCGGTGAAATCGAACGGTAGGGGGTAATGCGCCTTATCCAGCAGCACGGTTCCGATAACCACGGCACAGAATCCCCCTGGGCGTGTCTTCCCCGACAAGGCGCCAAAGATTTCTTCCAACCAGCAAAGATACTCAACGTAGTTCCTGTAGCCTTGCGAGTAGGAACGAGTCCGATACCACCCGTTCTTCCCGTTGGTGTGGATGCCGTAGTCAATGGCATTCCAGTAAGGCGGGGAGGTTACCGTAAGCGCGACGCTGTCGTCCGCGAGTACGCTCAGGTCTTTTGCGGAATGTTGGACGATAGCGTCGACTGGCGGAACTTGCATGTCATCCCGGGCGGTCATCGGTCCTTGCCTCCGGTTCAGCAACCGTACTGTAGCCTCGCGTGGCGGGCGGGTCAACGCGGAAAACCGTCGGGGGCGCCGTCGGCAAAGGGAGCGGGGGAGGCGCTCCCCGCACCGCCCCGCCTTTTGGCTTGCATGGTCCGGGCGCGCCAGGTACGCTAACAAATTATGAGCCGCGAGGAACAATCGGCCGGCCCAACCGACACTTCTGACGACCTTCGAACGGGCCTAGTGCGGGTGGTGCGCCATCTTCGCCTGCGGCTGGAGGCCGAGGGCCGGGCGGGCCTGGCGGCCGTGGCCCGGCCGGCGGAGGCGCCTCCGGCGAGGGAGGCGCTCGCCCCGGATGAAGATACCCGCGACCGTAAGGTCGCGGCCCGGACGGTCGCGGCCCGGGAAGACGGCGAGGCAGCGGCCGCGGGCCGGGAAGGCGGCTCGGAAGGCGATACGAGCGCGGCTCGCCGAGACCGGGCCGGCGAGGCCGTCGAGAATCTCAAGAAAGCGTTCGCCGAGGCGGCGCCCGATGACGAGGCCCGGCCGGCCGCCGCAGTGGCGGGTCCGGCTGCTCCGGCACACGAGGCGGGTTCTTCGGATGAAGATGCCCGCGACGGCAAGGTCGCGGGGCGCCAAGACACCCCCACCGTCGGCGTGAAAGGGCCCGGTCTGTTCGACGCGCTCCGCCCCGATCTGGAAGACGGTTCGAGCCCGGAAGAGGCCCTCCGGCGCATCGCCGACGAGGTGGCCGCCTGCGAGCGGTGCCCGGACCTCGCCGCCAACCGCACCCTCACCGTGCCCGGCCAGGGGGACCCGCGGGCCGACCTGATGTTCATCGGCGAGGGCCCCGGTGCCGAGGAGGACAGGCAGGGCCTGGCGTTCGTCGGCCGGGCGGGGCAACTCTTGACGAAGATGATCGAGGCCATCGGCATGAGGCGCGAGGAGGTCTTCATCGCCAATATCATCAAGTGCCGGCCGCCGGACAACCGCAAGCCCGCCCCGGAGGAGGAGGCCAACTGCTCGCCGTACCTGGCCCGGCAGATCGAGGTCATCCGCCCCAAGGTCATCGTGGCCCTGGGGGGCACGGCCGCCCAGTACCTTCTCCAGACACACGACGGGATCACGCGGCTTCGGGGGCGGTTTTATCCGTACATGGGGGCGCGCCTGATGCCGACGTTCCACCCCGCTTACGTCCTCCGCAACTACACGAAGGACACCCGCCGGAAGGTCTACGACGACCTGCTGGCGGCGAAAGAGGCCTTGGCGGAAGGGCAGCGGCCCCCCGGCGACGGATGACCTGGCCGCGAACGATCGTGAGCAGTGTCGCTCCCTCGTTCTCCTGGCTCGGGGGCGTAAAAAACGGGCGTCGCCGCCATGGGGGTGAGCAGCGACGCCCTAGGGCCAAAGGGCGGTCCGGGAAGGACCGCGACGGCCGGGCCTTGGAAGGGGCGGTTCAGCCCGGCCATCTACCCCTTGAAACCCGGCCGAGGGGAGGGGGTTCCGCGAAATCGGATATTTTCGTCGCCCCCCGGCGCCGCCTGCCGGGCCGGCCGAAGCCTGGCGGCACCCGGGAGCCGGGCTGTTCCTCCGGCACCCGGTCCAGTCCCGGTGTCTTGAACATCGCGGGGCGGGCGGCATTGACGGCGAAACCCCTGTCCAACCGGACGGTTAATACTACAAGGCGAAGTCAGCATTTTGCGCGGTGGGCCCGCCGCGCACGAGTTAGTGTTGTAGTGTTAAAACCCGTGGCTTCTCGCAAGGCGAGCGTCCTTTGCGTCGGGCGGAGGCGCGTGCCCCGCCGCGCAGCACACAAGGTTTCGGCACGACCAAGAAAAGGAACGGCCATGCAACGGTTAGCACGAAGGTGCCTGGTGGCAGGCTGTCTGGCTCTGGTGCTCGTCGGTCCCGCCGGCTGCGCTGCGGACGCGGTCCGCCGCCTGCCCGTGGAGGAGTACGTCAGCAAGATGAAGGCGGGCTGGATCGGCCAGATGGCCGGCGTCGGATGGGGCGCCCCCACGGAGTTCCGCTATAAGGGCAAGATCATCCCGGAGGACAAGATGCCCGCCTGGAAACCCGGGACGATCAACCAGTTCCGCCAGGACGACATCTACGTGGAGATGACCTTCCTCCAGACGCTGGACGAGCACGGCCTGGACTGCTCCATCCGCCAGGCGGGCATCGACTTCGCCAGCACCGGGTATCCGCTGTGGCACGCGAACAACGCCGGCCGGTCGAACCTGCGCCGGGGCATCGCGCCGCCGGACTCCGGCCACCCGAAGTTCAACAAACATGCCGACGACATCGATTACCAGATTGAGGCCGACTACGCCGGCCTCATCGCGCCCGGCATGCCGAACGTGGTCATCGGGTTGGGCGAAAAGTTTGGCCGGTTGATGAACTACGGCGACGGCGTCTACGCCGGCCAGTTCGTGGGCGGCATGTACGCCGAGGCGTTCTTCACCGACGACATGGTGGCCATCGCCCGGGCGGGCCTGGCGTGCATTCCCCCCGAGAGC
>Ga0180434_10004526_pt1 | contig 16874 bp, 29 predicted proteins | sample SS_ome_7_FD_132453 | JGI IMG/M metagenome (GOLD analysis project Ga0180434, IMG submission 132453) | Hypersaline lake sediment archaeal communities from the Salton Sea, California, USA - SS_1_D_2 metaG | ecosystem: Environmental > Aquatic > Non-marine Saline and Alkaline > Hypersaline >...
AAATAGTTTTTTAATTCAGTCATACAATTTTTATAATCTTCAATATTACCGTTTTTGCTATTACTTGCTTGTTTAATGCGTTTTTCATGATCTTCTTTAGCGCGTTCCCAATCTGTGTTTTTATTTGGTGTAAAATCCATTTCTTTAAGAACTTGCTTCATAGTATCCATGATTATAGTTTGAAGATCTCTTTCTTGTATAACGATCTTTTTATTATAAGGTAAAACTCCGCCATGCTTGGCTTTAGAATGTCGTTTAAACCATCCTAAAGTCTTATAAGTTTTCTTACATATAGGACACTCATAAAGAGTGTTAAAATTTTTATTGGTTTTGCTTTCAATAACCATATTTTTTAATCACCTTTTTAGTATTTTTTTTGTTTAGTAGTTAATTATAATAATGAAAAAAAGGATATATAAATGTTTCGAAAAAAAGTCAAAAAAAAGTGATGTTAATTATATTTTATGTCATGAAAACATGACTTTTTTTTTAGATTTTTTATACAAGAAATATGCTAAAAATCTAATTTGGTAGTTCGCGCGTTCTAAACCTATTTTATAGATATTCACTAAACACCACTAAACAGATAAAATTTTTGTTAAAATTTAAAATTATCCAGGATAAATAACTCATTTTTGGAGGATCTCAAAATTTTAGAGTTAGAATTATGAAATCTCATTAAAATCAAAATAACACCTGTGGCCTGCAATCAAAAAACCTACTCAAAAATAGGTAATTGGAAAAAAAAGATTATCCATCATTTTCATTAGTTAAAACTATTGTCTTATATCTTAAGTGAGAATAACCTAAGAATTTTATCTTTGTCTTAGATTTATCTAACCATATATTATGATTGTTAAATGTCTTATTATATCTATGAGCTATTTTTCTTACTTCCTTTCTATTTTTCGCAACAATAACCATACTATTAACCATAATATAGCTAAAATATCCATCAATTCTTTGAATTTGATATATTTTATACATAATTTTACTCCTAATTATAGAAAAAAAAGAAATATTAAAATGGATCTATGCCAAAATCTAATAAATCATTCGGAATAAATTCATATAACTCATTTTGAGTTAGTGAAATAACCCGTTTGGATAATTCGCAAGATTTCTCAACGAAATCAATCAAACTTTTATCTACTATTTCTATTTGACTAATTACAGATAATTTTGTACGGTCAATCCATTGAATTATATACCATTTTAATATTTTAAGCTCATTTAAAGTTAAAAACTCGTTATCGAAAAATTTCATAACGATTTGTTTCATATTCCCAGAAATCTCATTTTGCCAATACATTGATTTTTTACCTCTGAATAGGTTAAATAAATTTTTAACTTGTTTTTCGTATTCTTCCTTTTCTGCTTTTTCAAGTAATTTTTGCCAAAACTCCAATGCCCATTCTTGATTCTCTTTCGAAATATTCCATGAATTCATTAATTTCTTATATTTGGCTATTTGTTCTTTATAATACCTAATTTTCTTATTAGTTATCCAATTTATATCTATCATTTTTACATCTAAAATTTGTCTAATCCTTTAAAGTTTTGAAATCTCTTAATTTGTTTAATATTTGTAATAATTCTCTTTTTTCCTCTTTCAATCAATAGATTTTGAATACAATATTTAGGAAATTTTAAATTTTTTGGAATAAGAACTTTCCAAACCTTATTTTTGTAAATTACGTTCATTTTCTTTTTTATTCCATATACATTTAGAACAATCTGCACCACAGATTTTACAGATTTTTCTATTCCAAGATTCATATAAACATTCATATTCAGGACAACAACGATTTTTATGTCTAATTTGAATAATTTTAGGTTTTTCTTTCATTCTATTTACATCTTTAATTTGTTGTTCAAATCTATGGATTTTGCGGTTTTCTCTCGCTTTTTTTAAGTATTCTTTAAATTCCTTAATTTGTTGTTCTTTCTTTCTTGCTTTCAAAATCTTTCTAATTTCTCTTTTAATTTCTCTTTTCATTTCAATCCCTCGCTAATTTCTTAATACAATAGTCTAATCTCTGATTTAGAACGGTTTTTCTCTCTTCTGAAATGTGTTTTTCTTCTAATTCCATTTTTATAAATGTAATATGTCTAAAAATCGCGCTCTTTGGTAATCTATTAATCAAATGTTCAAAACTCTCGTTCATATAACCCTCGATTTTATCGTTCATTTTACAATCACCTTAACCCTCGCTTCTGTGCCATCTTTAAACCACACAGTCCAAGATTTTTCTTTTTCTGAATCCTTAACTAAAATAGATCTATCAATGTTATTTTTAGAAAGCATGTCCAGATATTGCATAAAATCACATGTCAATAATTCTATTACCTCGATTGAATCCATTTTATCACCATTTATGGTAAATTTTATGTTTGAATAAAAAAAATAATGCTATAAACTCAAATCCCTTTTGAGAATTGCTTATATCTTGTTTTCCCGCGAGTTCATTAAGCTCTTTTAATCGCAATTCAATTTTTTCTAAATTCCAGGTATAACAGTTCAAAATTTTTAATGACATAAATGCTGAAATAATTGGCTTATCAATGATTTTGTAAAATGAATTGATATTATCCATAATTTCTATTAATCTCTTTCCTTTAATCTGATTTTCTGTCATTTTTAATAACCCTCGTCGATTTTCTTTTGTTTTATATCAAAATTTAATCTCAAATCTGCTTTTAACCCGCGATCTGATTTCTTAAATTTTTCCGCGATTTCTCCTTTTAGAGTTAATAAAACCTCTTTATTATCGCTTACAAATTTAATAGAACGTGAAGAGATTTTCTCTCCTTTCTTGTTAAATTTATATGCGTTCTTGATTTCTGTTAAACTAACCTCTTGCTCAATTTTATTCATTTTCTTTATTCACTTCCTTTTTATTTTGAAGATATATTTTTCTTTTCTTACGAAGCCATCTAAACCATATAACGATCAAAATAAACTCATTAATTACATAAAGATAAAGCCTCCATGCGGGAATACAAATCATTTCACTCATTTCGATACCTCACCGCAATAAGTAATATTATATCTCTCATTCTTTTATCATCTCAATCATTTTTTTTAAAATTTCAATATATTTGGTGTGAAATATAGCCATTTGCTTTACTACATTTATCCGAATATTTGCTTTCTTTCTTTTGTTCTTAAATGTATATCTATTCCGTATTTCTCTTGATTCTACTATGAAAAAATTTGAAGTATTTTCACAGAAAACAAAATAATCTGCAATTTTTACCTGCTTAAGAGGAATTTTAAAAAATTTATTTTTCTCATAAGGAGAATAAGTTTCTTTAAACTCAAATCCTACATTATGAGAATTATAATAATCAATTCCATTTATCGAAATATCAAAATGTTGACACAGAAATAATGAATGTTGTCGTCTAAAATATCCTATTTTACTCACCGTTCTATTTCTTGAATTTCTTTCAATTTATTCTCTAAAAATTTATATGAAAGTGTTAAATTTGCTTTGAATCCCGCAAAATAATTCTTATCTTTCCAAACGTGAAGATTCAAAAAAGAATGAATTGGATCTTTCGAAATATTGTCTAATCCTTTTTCTACTTGCTCAAGCATTTCTAACACATTAGATAACACTTCACTAATAGCTATAACGCGATCTTCTATTTTTGTCATTTAATCACCATATATTTATTTGGATAAAATCTCTTTAACGCTTTGAGTAATCGCTCTTTTAATTCAGTGTCCTCTGCTAATCTCTCTTTTTGAATAATCGTTCTAATCCCTAAATCTTCCGCGCTTAAATCTATTTTTTCCATAATAAATGTGGCTATGTGTTTTCTCTTAATATATTCTTTCTTAAAATAAAATGGTTTCTCATTAAACCACTCTTTTAGAAAAAAGAACTCATTAATTAAACACTCGAATTCTTTCAAATCCTTACTTTTGATTATTTTTATTTCCATTTTCTTATACCTCGCTTTTATTTTGTTAAAAAAAAATAATACCAGGATCAAAAAAATTATCCTGGATCTGAATTTAATTTTTCAGAATTCTCTTTTTTCGCGTATTTTTCCGAAATTCTATTAAATATTTCAGTAAAATCTTTTCTCATTTGCTCACGAGTACTTGAGTTTTCGAGGAGTTCTAACAATGAATTAAATTGAGTATCTTCGTCTCTTTTTATATTATATGGATTCTTGTTAAATTTAGAATCAATGGATTCAACGAAAATCGTATTCATGATATTATTGGAATGCGCTAACATAATTAATGAGAATTCTAAGAATTCTCTGTTATATTTATGTAAATCAAATTCCAATACACGTGAATTTAGCTGTGCATTTGTAAGATTAGCCATGATTTTACCATTGAAATTTAGATATTCCATAAATTCCTTTTCTAACTGTGTAAATCTCATTTCTTTGATTCCTCCAATTCAAAATCCTCTAAATATAACTGAATTCTCTTAAAATAGAGTTTAGCATTGTCAAGATTATCTCTCGCATCTCCTAAAGAATCGCATAATCTCTGCATTAGACCGTCATCAATGCGATCACAGTATTTTTTAGGAATGATACAATCGAAACAACGAAAATTATATATTTGGCAAAATTTACATTGCTCTGAAAATTTGCCTAATAACTCGTCGGTACAATATCTTAGCGTTTTGAGAAGTTTATATGCTTGTTTGGTAAATTTCTTCTTTTGAATCTCGTTCAAGAGTTTATTTACTTCTATTAAATCTCGTGAAAACATTTTTTTAGTCATTTTACTGATCAACCTCGTCTATGACAAATTCGCCACTAAGAACCTCTAAGTTATCTTTTGCGATGGCATTCATGATTTCCAGATACTTACATAACCCGTTTTTATCTACCGAGAATTCTAATGTCATTTTTAAAATGTATTTGTTTTTTCTAAAGATTATAGCCTCTTTTAATGGCATTATATCACCTTTTTTGGTAAATTTGTAATTTAGATTTAGCTAAGGAAATCTTAGCTTTTGTTGAGAGTAAGAGAATAGAGTTTAGAAAAAAAAAATTTACGGGGTTATGAGAGAGAATATTAGAATAAGTAAAACGAATAACGGGTGAGCTTCTCTCGAAATTAGGTAAAAATAGCCTCTCTCTCTTAGCTTTTCTCAAATTATTATTTAACAATATAAATAACCTCTTGTTTAGTAATTGCGGATTTTAAAATTATCTCATAACTCGGTTCTGTGCTTGGTTTTCGCTCTTTTGTACCACTACACACCACAGCTAAAAAATCCTCTGATTCGGTTAAAACCTTACCTACACACCATAAAGTTAAAGGATTAGCGAAAATCTTTTTAGGGTTTGAAGATGTTTTTCCATGATCTAAATATTCGATATAATAGATCGCCTCTCCAGGAGAAATCATTTTATTCCTCCTGGTATTTTTGATATTTTTGATATTCAAAAATCCAATTAAGTTTACATTCTTTCGAGCAAAAAAACCTTATCTCATCTCTCGCGTGATTTATGTGTCTATGCTTTGGATTTGCTTTACGTCTATTACAGTTTTGACATAAATTATTATCGTTTATCGTTTCAAATTTCTTAGATTCTATTTTTTTTTGTTTCTTTTTATGAATCTTTTTTATAGTCTCTCCTTTTGGTGTTATTAAGCCCTCTACTTTCACTTCAAGCAAATATATAGGATTTATAATCCTATAGAACTTACCTCGCTTTTCTATGAATCCTTGAGTTTCCAATTCTTTTAGAATATAAACATAAAAAGATCCTCTTGATTTGTCGCTTATATCAAGATCACTATATTTTTTTGCCATGCGTTTAATGTCTTTAATAGTAATATGAAAAACATTTTGATCATAATTCCGATTTATCGCGTCAACAATTTCGAAAAGAAGTTTATACTTAATACTCATAGATAATTACCTCTTTTCTTGATAATTTCAATTGTCGTTTTAACGGTATTTAGAGCGTTTAAAATACCCGTCGCGCGATTGCTTTTTAATCGTTTCAAATTTGATTGATAAATAACATTAAACGCATTTTCGAGAGTTTTGAATTCTAATATGGATAAAAATTTCTTATGCGAAATTTGGCTTTTTTTGATTGTTTTTGTTGATTTTTTATCCTTAGTATCTTTTTTATCTATTTTATCATTCGTGATTCCAGGTACCGAATTTTCTTTTTTTTGTTCAGTTTGTTCACTTTCTTGTTTAGTAGTTTGTTCAGTAATCGCGGATCCGCTCGATTTCTTAATATAAGTTATCCCGCCTCGCGATATACTATAACCCTCATCTTCTACTTTCACGATAATATCTGTATAAGAAATACCCTCATTTATCCATCCAATTATTTTATTCCTAATGTGTGTCGGAAGGGGAATTTTTAATCAACCTCATCTTTGTTTAGTTTGTTTAGTCTTTTGTTTAGTAAATCGTCTAAAATAAATGTTAAAGCGCGTGAAATATATTGTATAGAGTTAAATAGTTCATTTTGTATTTCTGTTAATTTTTTAACTATTTTTGTCAATTCAGCGAAAAATAATATCGCATGAAGTTTATCACGCAATAAAAAATCTAAATTAGTGCTTGATTCAGGATCTCCTTTTATTTCTAATTCTAAATTGCCTCCAGAAGAATCAGTAAAAGCAGTTAAACGTTCGATTAAACCTTCTAAAGTATATTTTACTTTTGCTTTTTCGAGATTTTTATCTGGATCATTAATCTTATGAGCTATTTCGAGATAAACAAAGTCTAAACGATCTATTAATGCGTTTATTTCGAAATTATCAAAATTGAAATCTTGTCTTAGACTTCTTAAAAATTCCTTTGGAAAAACATCTAAGCTTGATTTAATGTTCATTATTAATTTACCGTTTTTTGAAAGACCAAAAGTATAACTATTATTCTTCCAAAAATTCAATAGATTGTTATCTTGCCATTTTTCCATTTTTGCTTTAAGTTTAAAAAAGATTGAGCTTTGAATCGGAATTCTTCCCTCTCCTTTTTTAGTCCTAAAAATAACTCTGTGAATGTGAGATTTGTCGTCGTGAGTTAGGTTTAGCTCGTCATCAGCAATCTGAAAATATGGCTTTTTATCTTGTTTAGTTTGTTTACTAAACGGTTTTTCGAAGTCGGGACTCAACTTATTTCACCTATGTTTTTTTCTTCATTGGAAATTCTCCACTCGAAATTATGGAGTGTGTCCTCTTCTCATGTCTATCTGTTAATATATCCTCAGATCCTCTGAGAAGTTTAGAGAGCGCCTCATCTTTAAATTCTACATATTTTCTATGTATGTTCTTTAATTTTATCATATCAGAATTTAAATTCTGAATAAATTGCGATTCTTTGTTAACAAACTCTTTAAGAGCGCTCCTAATCGCTTCGCTTCGATTCGGGTATATTTCCAATTCTACTAATTTATCAATAAACTCTAAAAACTTTTCTTGTACTGCAATATGAACTCGTTTCATGATTTTATACCTTTGAATACCTCAATATTTTTTAGTGTACTTCTGTATAAATAATATATCGTGGTGTTCTTTATAAATGTATTTGGATGTGTCATATAGACACATTTATATTATTTTTTATCCTCTGTATTCTTATGAACGACGAGAAATCAATCAAATTCATTGCTAAGATTTCTAAGTCTGGTAGAAAGAGATTGATAAATATACCGTCGGAATTATTAAAAGAACTTGATAAAAATACAGATTACTATAAAATCTATATGATTCCCGTAAAATTCAATGATTTGGAGCGCGAATAAAATTAGTGTGGTTTAAATATTCTTTCAAGAAATTGCAATTATGCCAAACGAAGAAGAAGATTTCAAATATATTCTAAGAGTTTCTATGGAGATTGAAGCAAGAGAAAGAAATATGCTTTCTTTTTTTAAGAATATAAGTGAGAAAATTTCCAAGAATGAGAAATTATTGAACTCAGAAAATTTTAATGTTATTTGTATAAAGTTTACTTTCGAAAATAAGGATTAGAAGTAATTAACTATTATTAATAGCTTTTTCAATCTCTTCCATTCTTTTATAATAATAATATTTGACTTTTCCTTCTTTAGAACCTAATTTCTCAGCTGTTTTTTTAAAACTAAACCCTTTTCCGCTATGATAATAGATTATTTTTTCTGTAAATAGATCGTTAGTAATATTGATTTTTTTTTCGTTTGAATTTTTCTCTTCTAATGCGCGTTCCTGGAGAATTTCGCGATCTCGAAAAATGGCAAATGCTCTCATGATTATTTCGGAAAAGTCAGTATATTCAATATAAATCTTGGATTTTACGTTATCTAATTTCTCATAGATTTTCCCTTTGATATATGTTTTGGATTCATTTAAATCAATATTCTTAACTAAATAATTTATCATTTGGTTTTTTTGGTTAAGATATTTTTGTTTTCTAATCTTAGCTTCTTTTTCCTTTTTCTTTCTTAATCGTTCTTTTTCTTCTTTGTTAAAACCTTTTAGTTCATAGATTTCTTTGTATAATGATTTACGATCTGCTTTATTTCCCGTAAAAATCATTAAGTTCTTTTCTATATCTCTTGGTATTTCAGAGATCCTCGCAATTTCTCGCAAAACCTCTGATTCGGTAGGATCATCAACAACCTCATTCGTATCGTAAATTTTGGTTTTTTTGATATAAGCAATAACGTTATGATATGTTTCAATTGGCAAAAGTCCTTTTCCTTTTTGAAGCGTTTTTAGTGTTAATGTGTCGGTTTTTTTATTTAGTTGAGGGAATAAACGAAAATCTATGATTCTTCTGATGTTTCGCGGGATCATCGTATAATATTGGCATGTAAATATCAATTCTATATCTTTTTTACGTGATTTATTTGCTAATGTTCCTATAAATCGCTCTAAAACCTCTTGACTACTCACATCGTCATAAGCGATTATGCAATTATGTAATTTATCAAAAGGTAAGAACATTATAGGTGTAAAATGACAATTTGGCAAATTTATATGAAAATTCGCGTAAACATGCTTAGTTGGATCTTTTTTTAAAAGCTCTTCAATTTTTAAAACAATTGCAAGAGTTTTCCCGTCGCCTGTATTTCCTACACATGCCCATTTCATGCTTAATAGTAAAAATATTTTTTAGGGATTTTATAATTCGTTTTTTTTAGCATTTTTTTAAGAGATCTGAGGATTTTTTTACAAAAGAGTTTGTTCTTTTGGCGATCTTTCAATCACCAATCGCCTCCTCCTCCGAAATTCAGTTTTTTAAGTGCTTTTTGTACTCTCTTATTATAATAAATTGTTTGAAATGCTTTCGTGAATGGTTCCCAGAATTTGAATAGTTTATCAGTAATCCAACCTTTAACGTGAACATTCAGAGTAAGCAAATTAGCAACCTCGTTTTTCAAAAATGGATCATCCATAAGAAGCGCAATAGCTTTTATCTCATTTTTTCCTAATTTCTTAGATTCTTTTGTAAGATACGAGATTATTCCATCAACGCCTCCCGCCATAGCTTTCTCTATATCTGCTTTATGCTTTTTTCCGTATTCTTTCGTTAATTCTGTAGATATTTTAATCACCTTTATTTAGAGAATAAATATGGAGATAAAACGATATAAAGCGTCATCATGCCTAGGACAAAACAGAAGAGATAAATTGCGAATGATTGAATTATCGAGCGTTTAATTCCAAAAAGCATAATCGTTTTTACGCTCGTATATTTTGCGTATAAATCAGTTGAGCTTAAATCAGCGCGACCATAATGAGGCTTATCCTCTTTATCTTTCGGTAAATTTGGCATTTTTGCCATTTTTTCATAAAGATCTTCAATAAAAAAATCCATAGGAATAGCAAAGGGTATATTTTTAATTAAAATGAAAACAGGTTTACCGTTAATGAATTTCGCGGGTTCGTCGAGCAAAAACAACTCTTGTTTCTTAGGATTTGTAATAATTGGTCTAATCTGATGTAAGGGAACCCAATTATAGACTTTTGATTTAGGATCCCAATAATATTCGATATAGCCAATTTCTACTTTTCTTATTTGTTGTTTTGCTTTTTGTATTGCGGATCTATCAATATTTTTTGCAGTTCTTTTTTGGTGTTTATATTTTATGGTGTCCTGTTCTAATTGTTTTTGAAGAATAATTGAATCTTTTACTTTTTTAATCGCATAATCTTGCAAAATTTCTATTCGATCTTCAGGTGTGAGATCCTTTTTTTCTTTATTTAATTTCAGGACTTCTTTTTTGATTTGTGTTAATTCTGCAATCGTTTGTTTTTCTGCTTGAAGATCATCTTGAGATTGTTCAAACTCCTCGTTTGATTTTAAATTATCTTGAGGTAATTTTGACTTTTTAGGTGTGTTTATTTTACTAATGTATTTTTTTTTACTTTTTGGCATTCTTTTAACCTCTAATTAACTAATTAACTATGCAGTTGGTATTGCATCATAAATCTTTTTAATTATATCATAAATAATTGTAATTGGTAATAAGTAAACCATTAACGCGCTATAAAGCGTTTCAGCTCTCTCTTTATAGCCTCGTGCCTTACAATAAACATACTTCACATAGGTTAATCCTATAAGCAATAAGTATAATCCAATTCCGATAAATAACGCGGGAAGATTGTTTATAACAATTATAGTGTTTTCCCAGATAAAATCTGCTATAGTTCTAAGCATATTATAAACCGCCTCATAGGTTTCTTCAGGATCTATTTGTCCTAAAGTCATAGCATAGAGAAGCCAGGTAATGATCCATGCCCAAACAATAATGAAAACGTCAATAGCTAAGGGGAAGAAATCGTTTAAAAGCCATTCAAAAAAGGGTAATAGGAGATTTTCCCAAACCCAAACTAACCCTTGCCAAATCGCATTAAGAACAAATATTAAACCCTCAAAACTCCACCATAAAAGATAAACTAATGAAAGAAATAAAACATATAATAAGGTATTCCAAATAAATACGAGAATTTGCGTACCAATAAACATGAATAAATATGACATTCCCGCAAAAGCCATAAAGAAAACCCATTGAATGAAAAGTAGAATTAAGTTAAGAATTGAAACAATTGCATTTCGCATAAAATTGAAATCAACCGTATAGGAAAAAACATCAGAAAATTTGATTTTCCATTTCCAAGAACCTAAATCGTCTCGCGAAATACTTTCGGGTTCATAAGGATATTTTGCAGTATATTGTTCACTCCTCATTTGTGAATAATCAACGCTCCAATTACCTACATTAATAGGGTAGTTTTGATAAAAAACAGTCCTAAACGTTGTATATGTCCAATAAAAAAGACTTGGTAAATCGGGTTCATTAGGATTACTTGCGGAACCTTCGGGAAGTCCTAAAGGAATGGAAACATCTATATCGTCGGAAAAGAACGGAATAGTAAAATATCTATGAAATATCTCATCTGTAGAACCATATAAAGAACGCATTCCATTAAAACACGAATAAGAATAATTTCCTATGACTCCCGTTAGATTTAAGTAATTATTAGTAAATGAAGTATAATTAAAAGACGATTTAATTTTTTGAGAATTCAATTCTTTTCTTGATTGTTCTCTAAATTCTAATAACGTATCATAGTTTAGCCAGATTTGATAATAATAATTAACAATTTCTACATCTAACGTATTTAATCCATATCTACAATGAACTTGTAATTCAATATTTTCTAAATTAATAGAAGTAGTATTATATTCAATCCAAGCATAAATATAATTATCATTATATTCATTTATTTCTGAATACCGATATTTAATAGAAGTATTATGAATTTCAAGTTCAAATAACGTATAACCTAAATATACATCAGAATCAGAATATCTATAATTATAATGAAGTAATTTATGATAACCTTCATATTCTTGATTAGAATAGGTAATATTAAGTACCAAATAATCATTTGTAATTAAACTTCTATTTTCAAATGTTTGAAATAATTTGATTTTATATGTTCCAAATCTAAAATAAGCTGATTCATTAAACGTAAATGAATAAAGAGAATAATCAGATATTTCAAACATTAAATAATATGATTCTAAATCATAATTCCATACATAAAAATCAATATTTTCATTTATAGAACTATTTGATTTAGTATAAAAAGTAAATAAAGTTGGATTATCAAAAACATAATCAATTGTTTTTTCAAATTCAATTTCAGTTTTATGATAATAAGCTGAAATATTAGTATATATTGAAGCTACTTTAACACTACCACTATTTAATAACGTATTAAATTCTATTTCTAAATTATTTACTTGAGCATACGTTAAATCATTAAAAGAATACGTTTTTATAGTCCAATCAGTAGGAGCTGAATAAATTGTATAATATCCTAAACCAGAATCAATATCTAAATATAAAGTGAATAAATCATTATTATTTTCTTCTTTCCAATAAAAATTAACACTTATATTAAAAGAACAATCTGATAAATATGTTGGAATATTTTCAAATGTAAATCGTTGTTTTTTAGCTGGACTTTGATTGTCAAAAATATAATCTGATGTATTATCTAAATCATTTACAGCTTCTATTTTACTTGAAGCCCCCGTATAAGACCATTCGTTCCAAGTATTAATTCCATCTGGATAAAGTATATCATTATATAATACTTGTTCCGATTCAAACATTTGATATGAATTATCTTGTAAGGGTATTAAATCAGAAATTCTATTCTCATAATATCCATTAGTCCAAGAAAAATCAATATTATCTATTTCAGTTTTATAATTATAATTTCCATTTTCAGTTCTAAAATATATCCATTTCATAGGAATATCAGAGCTTCCATAATAGTTAAATTGAGAATTTCCACTAACTTTTGCTAAAATTCCGTTAATAGAAACATTCCAATATAAATACGTGTTAAAATGAATTTTTATCGTGTACCATTCATTATTAGAAGGAAAAATATTATCTATATCGTGAAAAGACCCATCATAATACCTAAATTTATTTATTCCTAAATAAAATCGTGCTCTTATTCCACTTCCCATCAATTCAAAAACACTATATTGAGTAGTATCATTAGTTTTCATTTGAATATATGTTATTCCTTCATAATATTCATTATCTAATGTTTGTTGAAAATTAAAATTAGTAGAATCGCTATTATCAACAACGGTTAAAACATTATTATGATAATCTAATGTAGAATTAATATAACAATAAGAATTATAATCATAATCTAAAGAAAAATCATTTTCTAATTCAGTTTGTAGACCATAAGGGTTAGTATTATCATTTAACGTATAATTATCAAGAGTAGATATTCCTAAAGCATCTATATAACAGTGATATTCTTGAGAAGCTGGTTGCCATGTTTCAAATCTCATTTTTGTTAAATCACTACAATTTACTGTAATATCAGAGCCAATTTCATTGTTATTAATGAAAATATCCATTAAACCATTATTTAAATTAAAATTATAACGTAAATGGTACCAATTAGCAGAATAATCAGTTCCTAAAGTTATTCCACTTCCAGAACTTGCTTGATATACAAAATTAGTATGAGAAAAATACGTTCTAAAAACATATTGAGTAGAATTAAAAAATTTAAATTGAAATGATTCAGTATTACAATCTTTATAAAACCAAAATTCAATATCAATAGTAGAAAATCCAATCGTAGAAATATATTTAGTTAAATAAGCATTAGTATATCCCGTATATTTTGTAATATTTACAACCCTATTATGATTTTGAAAAGATTCAATTACTTCAATATTTCCAATTCCATAATAAAACTCTTCAAAACCAATAGGAAGTGAACCAATAACATCATTTTCAAATGAATAAGAACCATAATAATTTCCGAAATTACTTTCTGTTTCTTGATACTCATCAAACGTATATGTCGCATTATATTTTCCAAATGTAGAATCTTGTTGAGCTACAGAACCGTTAGCTAATTGAGAACCCTTATTTACATCAAATTCATTAGCTTCTATTGATTGATATTCATTTTCACTATTATCATTAGAAGCATACGCATAACTATTATCTAAATTATCAAAATAAAATTGATTAAATGAATAATGACTATATGTATCAGATATTTGCGTAGAAAACATATTATTTTGAAGTTTAGCTGGAAATAAAAAATTCGATTCAAATAAATTTCGATATGAATTAGAACCGTCAGCTGATTCACGATATATATGAGCTTTATCATTATCTATATCAATTTCTTGATTAAATAAATACGTAGAATAATTATCGTCTGCTTTTACTTGAATAACTCTATTATCTGCGATTAAAAAGACAAAAACCAAGAGAAAACTTATGAGAAATAATCTTTTCTTATTATCCACCTTTCTCACCTTCCAGAGTATATGAAATTGCGTATACAATCATAAAGAATGGTAAATTTTCGCCAAGAAAAAATAACCCTCGCGGGTGATTACTCTGATAAATATCATTATGCCAAAATCCCGTTAATAAATAGTAAACCACTTGAGGGAACCTAAAGATAATTCGAAATCCAAAATAACCTACACCTGTAAACCACACGTAAGCCAGAATAAACATAGAAAAATATTTTAGCCAATGTTTTGATAATCCTACGCTTCCAAAAGATGTGCTTATATACATGCCCATCAAAAGCGCGATAATTATAGTCCAAATGACGCTTGAATTCTCATCTCCTTCACGTATTTGAATTTCAATCGTCTTAGAAATGAGCAAATATAGACAAAAGAGAGTAAAAAGCGTATAAATGACAATTTTTATATGAAACAAAAATTTTTCAAGATCTTCATAGACTTTCTTTTTAAAGAATAAATAGCCAAAATACGCTAAAAATATCAATAGAATATACAAAATCAAATAAAAGAAATCAATGTTCTCTGCTGTGCTTATCATTTTTTTAAACATCATAAATTATCACCATTTTATTGATGGATCAAAAGGTTCCGCTTCATAATCGTTAGACATTGGATCCTCTTCAATATAATAGCGTCGTTCACTTCTTCTCTCGTCGTACATCCTTAGAGAATAACCAAACGCAATTAAACCAAATGGAAAAAAGATTATTCCCGTTAGGATTATTGGAATATAAAAAATCCAATTTCTCAATATAGTTGTTTTGAAAATGTAAAAAAGAACTGTTAATAAGATACTCACACCAAAATAAAAAACCATAAACTCGATTACTGCTAAGTCCATGATTAATAATTTGGTAATGATATTATATAAATTATGGTCTTTTGTTCAATATTTCATTAATAAATTAATCAAATGAATATAATGTATTATTATAATAGCTAATAGTCAAAAAAAAGCGATTATTTTTTGGATAGATTTATACACTATTCCATGAAAATTCGTGCTAAAACAAAGCTTAAAACTATGGTTTTGCTTATTTTTAATTATGATAGGTGAAAAAGAATTAGTAGAAAAATTAACAAAAAAGATCCTGGAGAATAAAGAATTCCAGGAAGAGATAAAAAAAATTATTGGAGAGAAATTAGAAGATCTTTCAGAGAAAGATTAGAAAGATTTTTTTTAACCTCACTCATGACATTTTCCATGACATTATCAGTTATTCTTTTCTCTAAATTCAATGCGAATTGCTCAAGAAATAAAGCTCCTCGAATTTCTGTGTTCATGTCAATCGTTTGATCTTCTTGGTATTTTCGGAAAATTGCTTTTCTTTTACCGTTATTTTGAACTAAATCCTTAAGAATTTCAAAGACTTGATCGATTGTCGCGCTCTCATTTGTCTTTTTACCGAAAATCTCAGCCTCGATTAGTTTATAATCGTTTAATAACTCGTCGCTAATCAAATCGTAATTTGTCATTTTGTCGCTTTTATGAGCAATAAATAAATCTCTATGTTCGGGAAGTATTCTAAGATTATCGCATGTAGTTTTGAACACACTTCTGAAAGAATGTAAGCTAAACAACTTTTTGAGATTTCCTTTTTTGGTTTTCACTTTCAAAAATCTTGGAAAGTGATTTTCGCAGCACTTTTCATAAGCAGTATTAAATTTCATGTCTAATTTATGATAAGCGTAATTAGTATCATTACCAAATATCTTATCCTCGTCGGGTTTATCTTCGTTCACTCTAAGAAAATCAGTAATTAAATCTTGTAATTCTGGAGAAATAAAATTGACAAAATCAATACTCGTTTTTTCACGATTTCCCGCAAAAAGAATATAATCTTTAGTATCATAATTTTTTGCTCTTAATTCTCCAAGTGTTATATCTGCTATTTCCTTATATGCTAATCCCGTTCTATGTAAAAATTCGCAGAGAACTTTCAAATCTAAATCAGTTATGTATTGTTTAATTTTATGAGCAAATTCACTCATATCTTCATAGAAAATTCCTAATCTGTTTTGTTCATTCTTTTTTCTTGTTTTTGGTTTATAGTTCTTAAATGTCAATTTGATGTTATTATTAGTTAAAAAGCCTCTTATGTGTGCTTGGTAAGAAACGCAGGTACTATCTGCTAATTCTTGCTCATTCTTAAGCCAAATTGGAAAATCAGTTATCTCTTTTTGTAATTCATTGATTTTATCGTCGTTATCTCGATATTTTTTCCAAAAATCAATAATATCGCTTGGATTATTGAACATTTCAGAAAATTCGAAAAAATAGCTAATACCTCGTAAATATTGACTAAGATTAACAGATTTGATTTTATCTTCTAATGTCATGTTATCAGAGATTTTCGCTTTCTTTTTGCCAATTGCTAAATCAAGATATTTCTTGATTTCCGCAAATTCTAATAATTCTTCATTTGTTAAGCTCATTTTTTACATCACCATAACGCTATTTTCGAAATAGTTTTTTAATTCAGTCATACAATTTTTATAATCTTCAAACTATAATCATGGATACTATGAAGCAAGTTCTTAAAGAAATGGATT
>Ga0180434_10004527_pt1 | contig 16872 bp, 20 predicted proteins | sample SS_ome_7_FD_132453 | JGI IMG/M metagenome (GOLD analysis project Ga0180434, IMG submission 132453) | Hypersaline lake sediment archaeal communities from the Salton Sea, California, USA - SS_1_D_2 metaG | ecosystem: Environmental > Aquatic > Non-marine Saline and Alkaline > Hypersaline >...
ATAAGATATACATCTCTACCTTATCACTCATTTTTTCAACCTCACTATTATTTTATCCCCATAAGCGTAATCTATCAGACTAAAAGAAGAAAACATAACCCCTCCAAATGCAGCCCCCAAAATAAAACTACCATCAGAGTTTAAATCTAGCTTATTATACATTACAATGCACATTAATATAAATAGAAAAAAAGGAATATACCCTATTAATAGGGCAAAGATTTTATCAAAGCCTTCTAGCTTTCTGAGATCGGTAAACAATACCTTTTTTAAGTATTTTTTAAAGGAAGCTTTCCAATCCATATTAAAAACCCGCCTCCTTAAGCCCAATATCTACTAAGTCTTGATTAGTAAATACCCTAAATTTCCCCTTTTGGTCATCATAGAATAAAATAAACTCACCATCTGCCATATTTGCATTTTCAATCATCTCTTTAATATTGCTACCATTAGCTAGCCTACCCGTATGTTTCAAAATTTCCCCTTGCATTTTAACCCTCAACCCCTACAGTTACGGGCATATTCTGAGGGTCAATCTTAACTATGGTATGCTTAACATATTTTGGGTTAAACCCCACTTTGTCATAAGCATTATTTTCATCATCTGCCCATACATAAGTAATGCCACTATTTGCGACCCTTTGCCAGATCACCATATATAATTTACTATCTTTTTTTCTTATCCCATACACCTTGTCTTGGACAACATCTAAAGACCTATGTTTAAATTCTTTTGTTTGTTTTTTCTCCATTTTTTTTGCCTCCATAAGTTGATTCATATTTGATAAAGAATGAGCCAAACTATTTAAATCTTTCGTAAATTACAGTTTACGACAGAGCAGAGAGTTTTCACAAAAAAGTAAGCACCATATAATATACTAAAGAGTATATCTAGGTAGTAAAAGCTCTTAGGATAGCAAACTTTAAATACAACTTAATTATTTTCAATATGGTAATATGGCATTTTGCGACTTTGTGGTTCGCTTTGACCCTCAAAAAGATTCAGGTGAGACTTTAACTAAGAGAGTTCTATATAGTGTTATAGTTAAGAGGTTGCAGCATAAGAAACCAGCAGTTATGTTCGTAGGTGGGGATTCTGGAGAGGGTAAGAGTATGAGCTGCCTAAGACTCCAAGAGATACTGTGCGAAATGGCTGGCGTAGACATTAACCAATACTATAAAGAGATTAATGTATTCACCCCCTTACAATATCCAGAAAAGATCGAGAGGCTTTTATTTGATAAAGACCTTAAGAAAGTAAATATTATATGTATGCACGAAGCTAGGGAAGTGGTTAAGGCTAAGAACTGGCAGAGCTTTCTTACTCAATCTGTAGGGGATGTAAACGCTATGAGTAGGAGTGTCAAAAGGTTATGTTTTATGATAGTCTCCCAATTCATAAGGGACATCTCAAATGATATAAGGTACACCCTAAACTATTATTGTATAGTAAGGAGACCAAAAGGAAAGAAAGCCAGACTCTATATAAATGTCATGTGGAAAGATGATCGAGACCTGGAGAAACCTAAATTAAGAAGGCGGAAACTATCAGGATATTTGATCCTACCAGGTGGCAGATATAAGAGATATGTTCCTAGATATTTGGAACTCAGCAAACCAAATAAAGAACTTATCCAAAAGTTCGAGGCTGCAGATTATGACGCAAAAGCAGGCATAATCAAGAACAAACTTAATAAGCTCTTAAAAGAAATGAAAGACGATGTAGGAGAACAAAGCAAAAAGATAGACGTAATGATTAAATGGTACTCAGAGAACATTACAAATTTACAAATGATCGGTAAGAAGCATAGGGGCAAATGGAAAGTTAAACCAGAATTTAGGGAAATGCACGAATTATCAAAAGAAGAAGCCCAAAACTTCGAAACACGCCTTAATGAAGAATTAACCTCAAAAGGACTTATAGATAAATTATAGTCCCCATTTGGACAGGCTTCTAAGGAAGCCCCCTGAACCCATAGGGGCTGGCAACAGCCCCATTATACTAAAAATGGAAACCAAATATTTACCTCAAAAAATATGCCCTTTAACAAATACAAACTTTAAAGGGGACGTATGTAAAAAGGAAGAGTGTGCCTGGTACAATGCAGAGGCTAAACAATGCGCAATATTAAGTATAAGTAAATGTCTGGAGTTGATATAATGAAAGAAAAAGAAAAAATTGAGAACTACGAAGATTACGTCCAAGATGTAGACGAAGTGCAAGGAACAGATATAAAGATCAATCCAGATTATTATATCCATTTAAGCTTAGTCAAATTAAGCAAAAGCTTCGATGGTGAATTTAACACAAGAGAGAGTTTTCTTAAATATAGGCATATTGTAGAACATATAGAGGTATTATGCGACGCAGCGGGGTTTCTGATAGATGAATATAAATCTAAGATCAAAGAATATAAATTAACCTCAGATTATAAAGATGAACCTGAGGCATATATAAAAAATGCAAACTTAGCAAGAGAAAAACTTAGATTAATGATGAGCCATATATTCAGCTCTAAAATATCTACTGATCCACTTAAAGCGTAGGGTGACTTATAAAAAACTATAAATAAGGTAATTATTAATAAGTCAACTATGGCTAAAAGATATACTAGGGAAGTCTCACGAACCCCAGAAGGAAAAACAAGAGTAAAATATGTCCCAGTCCAAGCGCACCCAAACCCTTCTTTTACTGGTTCTACAGGTGGCGGAGGATCACAACCAATGAGCCAAGCGCCAGCACCAGACGTTTATACTCCAGATGTAGCTCAACCAGTAAGCATAGCCCCAGAACCAACGCAACCAGTTTCCAGGATTCAAAAAGCAGACGTTTATACTCCAGATATAGCTCAACCCGTAAGCATAGCCCCAGAACCAACCACTACATTTTCTAAAATTCAAAAAGCGGAGTTACCAATGAGCAAAGCAGAACCAGACGTATTTAAACCTGAATCAGTAGAGGTATTTAGACCGATGAGTTATGCAACCGCAGGGGGCTTTACTAAATCTATAACACCACAAGAAGCCCAAAGGGAATATGCAGGGCTACAATTTAAGGCATTAGCTAGAGGTTTTAAAAGGACTCCAGAAGAAAAGGAAAGGATCAAGACACTAAAACAAGCTCAAGAAGGATTTATAACTGGGGAATCCCCAGTAGCATTAACTTTATTCTCTCCAAAAGGTACAGTAAGCAAAGGCATAAGTTTACTAGCAAAAACAAAAAAAGGCGCTCAAATTGTAAAATCTACAAAACAAGCAGTACAAGGGATTTCTATAGCTCCAAAAGCAGGAGGGGGGTTTAAGTTTGTCAAAGCAGTTAAACCTCAAGATTTAAGGGTTATACCTAAGAAGGGAGGGGGTCTGGCTTTAGTAAAACCTGAAAACCTACCTAAAATATTTACAGTTAAAAGGGCTGCAGTCACACCCTCTTTAAAAGGAATAGTCACAGGAGCTAAAGCCGCAACCAAAGCCGTAAAAGTATCAAAACCAGCAAAAGTGATAACTGCTGCAAGAAAAACTGCTACTGGCAGATTTATCTCAGATTTAGGTCTAACTGCTGCTAAAGGTACTGCAATAGTACAAACTGCTAAATTTACGGGAAAGGTCACAGCACCAAAAGAACAAAAAGAAGCAATAAAAGAATTTAAAGGATATAATGAAGTTGTTGCTGCTGGTTTTGAAGCAGAAAGGGCTTTTTTATCAGGACAGCCAGGTTTCGGCGTTCCTTTGACTGAAAGATCAGTCAGCTTAAAATCTATAGCCTATGAAATCACCCCTTATGCTGGATCATGGTTTGCTAAAGGTGAATTTGAGAAAGGGGCTAAAGCTAAAGCTCAAGAACTAGGTGCAACAGGTGAACAATTAGATTTAATAGTTGGATCAGCCAAAAGACAAAAATCTTTTAGATCAGTAGGCGAAACTGCTGCATTACTAGAAATAAGCAGAAGCGCAGAAGGTATCGGAAGGCGAGGGGTAACTAAGGCGTTTGAAAAAGCTGGAAAAAAAGGAGTCCAAATACAAAAAAAAGAAGCGTTTGGTCAACTATTCAAAATATCAGCCCCACAAATAGCAAAAGCTGGAGCTATTGAAGGGTTTACTCAAGAAATAAGCCAACAAACGGCAAGAGGCAGAGACATAAGCTTAAAAGAAGCTGGACTCATGGGTGCAGTTGGTGCAGGTACTGCTGGAATCATAGGGGGTACTATTGTAGGGACAAAAGTAACAAGACCCACAGTAAGCAAAGTCATAGAAACAGGAACATTTATAACTGATCCGTTCGAAAAACCTGGAGATGTCTTACAAGACATTTCAGAAGCGGTGACTAAAAGAGTTACTGGAAAAACAGCAGCAAGACCTATAATATCTAAAACAATAGCCCCTACTGATGTACTGGCTCTTTCAGCAACTAAACCAGGAAGAGCAAAAAAAGGGGGGGTATTGGGTTTTGGCGCTACAACAACACTAACACCAACAAAAGGAAAAGCAGTTGCTCCAGTTATTACTCCTTCAATGGTTTTAACACCAACGCCAGAAACAAGGACAAATATACAAAAGATCATATCTGGAAAGCCTGGAATATTCGAACCCACGCCATTACCAATATCTCCAGCTTTACCAACCCCTACAATAACACCAACGCCAACGCCAACAGATACACCTATCCCAATTAATGTTAATATTCCAACTATGGCGCAAGAACAAACACCAGTAACAGTCGCAACACAAACACCTATAAGTACTTTGATAAACATACCTACAAGGACACCTTTATTAAGAGTCCCGCCACCAGTCCCTTTAGCAGTCCCTTTCCAATTTGGGGCAGGCGGTACAGCAGTAAGAAAAAGGAAAAAGTACGTTAATGAGCTAGTTGCTGGAAAAACACTATTTAATGAATTAGTAGGGACTCCAATAAGAAAAAAGAAAAAGAAAAAATGAACAAAAAAGCTCAAGTCACAATGTATGTAGTATGGTTTATGGCAGCTATCATCATTTTATTAGTTGCAGCACTAGGCGCACCAATGGGTGTTTTATTCAATTCTGAGCTTTATGCAGCAGGGGAACAAATACTCATAGACGCAAACTCATCTATCCAAAATATACAAAATGATAGTGTAAGGACGTCTGTAACTGACATGGTAACTCAAGCCTTAGACGCACAAGAGAACAATATAGAAGTCAACGCTAACCTTTTCCAGTATTCTTGGGTTTTTGTCTTGATCTTATCAGGGATAGTAGTATTTCTGTTTACTAGGAGAACTGTAGAGTTTGGACAAGGCGGATTTATAGGCTAAACATATTTTTTATAAATTTTATAGTTTTTCGAAAAGTTTAAATATCACTTCTCGTTTTAAGGGGTTTAAAATGACAAAAAAAAGCCACAAAGGGGTTTATTTTAGGGGGGGCTTTGTCAAAAGATTAAGCAAGGAACAGGCAGACATAAAGCGTATGCTAGTAAATGAGTTTATGACTCCTAAACAAATTGCTATCCGTCGAGGAACAACGATTCAAGCGACTTACAAAACTATAAGAAAACTGAAAGAAAAAGGCGAAATTAATAAGATTTTTAGGGGGGTTGAAAAAAACCGACCCACTTCTAAACCCCCTTTAAATACTAAAAATGATTTAAGGGGAAATTCTATCAGGTTGCATGGTCAAGAGTTTAATATTCGAATTTTACACAAGAGCAAAACGTATGAGACAACCAAAAATAAGACAAACCTGATCTACATAGATGACAACACAATTAAACTAAACAATAAGACTATAGAGATATATTCTGGACACTCTTTCTTTTCAGATTCAGTACATAAGGCAACCTCTAAGAGCCTTATGTATTGGAATCGATTATTTACTAAGATAGAGAACGAATTAGATATTATACTGATAAAGAATAGGGTAGAGAATATAAGGCTAGTCAATAATCATTATTCAGAGATCAACAACGAACTAGCGAAAGAAACAGAGATCAAAGGAGATAAAATCAGGATATATGCTAATGAAGATGGCAAACTCTGGTTTAGCATAGATAACTCTTTCAATCTGCATGAGATGGAAACATTACACCCTAAGACTGCTCAAGAAGATATGGAGAATATAAAGCCATTTTTTAACGATCTAAGGGAAAACGAGAAGATCACCATATCAGACCTTAAGAATATGATCTATTCACAAGCAAAGGTAAATAAAGAAACAGCAGACGGTCTCGCAGCCTTAGCACATTTTATGAAGTCTCAACTACCTAAAACACCAGAAATAGATCAAAACACGCCAAAATCAAAGCCTGAATATGTAGGGTGACTTATAAGAAATTATATAAAAAAGGAATCTAATATACTAAATAAATGAGAATACCTAAACTAATACTATGGGCTTTAATATTTCTTTCCCTCATTAGTTTTGCAAGTGCTAGTTTAGTAAGCTATTGGAGCTTTGATACTGACGCAACCGCTGATTATGGTTCTACTGACGCAACAGTCACAGGAGCAAAACATCTGACTGATAGGTGCGCTTCTAGTGGATGTTATTCTTGCAACGGCTCTACAGATCATATAGACCTTAATTTTAAAAATATTAGCGGTGAATTTACTTTTAACTTTTTTTATAATGCTTCTGGGGTAGCCTCACAAAGCTGGCTAGGATTCGAAAGTCACGGAAGTAACGAAAAATTTTGGTATATTCACCGAACAGATGGAAAAGCCCAAATCGATATGAAAAATGAATCAGGCACGGGGTTTAGTAAACAAACAGCAGATTTTAATCTGAATAATGCTAGTTGGTTTTTTATCACCTTAAGAAGAAACTCAAGCAATAATGTAAGCTTTTTTGTAAATGGCGTACAAGATTCAACCTTAGCAGCCAACTATCAAGACAACGTGGCTAAATATCACGATATTTATCTATGTGCCCAAGATGATGATGGTAGTGCCTCAAATCCTTTAAAGATGGACATAGACGAAGTCTCTTTTTATGATAGTGCATTAACAGATTCAGAGATCACAGATTTATATAATAGTGGTGGGATACCTCCAACCACTCAACAAAGTTATATTTATTACAACCCTTATTACTGTTATCAAGAGTTCGCCAACATAACCCCTGCTTGTGGGGGCACTAACACAGGAACTTATAACTTCGAAGGGGTATGGACAGATGGTTTAAATACAATAGATGGAGATTATGCCACTTACGGATATTATAGTGTAGGGGACAACCCCTCAGTATATGTAAATTACACATACCCTAATATAACTCACATATATAAAGAAGATACACTTTGGCAAATTAAATCGAATCAGCCAGGTTTACCCGCAAATTTTTCAATTCCTCAATCATGCTTAGATCGTAGCAACGACACACTAGAGCTTAAATTCCAATCAACATATACAAGCGATAATACTAGGTGGTATTGTAGAAATGAATCGGAAGAGTGGGATTTTGTATATTACACCTCAAACCCCTTTTCTCGAGTTTATGAAGAAGGAATATATTGGAAATTTAACAATTTATCAAACAAATTAAATACTACCTATTTAAATTATGTTGAATCAGAAGGAGACTATTACACCAATAACTTAACGATAATTATAAGTATGTTATGTGAAGAAGGGCTCAACATCTCGGCAAACCTCTATATAGACAATATAGACCAAAACCAAACCATAAATATTTCTTGTAATGGATCAACTCAAAACTATACGAGTAAAATATATTATGATGTGGAAGGGTCACACGATATAGCTTTTTACTTAAATGGAAGCTCAAACCCCTTAAACAACCAATTTATAGGAAATGACACCTTTATCTGGGACTTTACACCACCAACAGCAATATTAAATTATTCAACTAGCGGAGGCTTTAACATCACAAATTTTAATATATCTCTGATATGTACTGACAACCTGGCAACCAACTTAAATTATAACTTCTTATTAAACAACATTACATTATTTAATGGATCATTAGCTAACGGTACGGTACTTTTTAATGATACCAAATATATTGATGGATTAAATAATTTAACTGGTATTTGCTCAGACATATTATATGATACCAGGACAGAAAGCCTTTTCACATCATACACTAAAATTTTGGCTTTAATCGATGAAAGGGAAAACACTTTATTTGATGTAGAAAATATATCTAGCGTAAGGGTTTATTTAGATGATAATAGCACTTTTTATGATTTTAAAGAAAATAATAATTCACAGATCAACTTTTCTACAATATCTAACACTAAACTAAGATTCGAATTAGTATATTATAACGAAGACATAGTGACCAGATATATAGATATAAATCTGCTAGAAGATGAAAATATAAGGGTTTGTGCCAACAAAGAAGGGATCCCCTACTATGAGCAGTTAATCCTCAGCGCAACACAAAGCCAAGCTAGACTTAAAAGTATATATTCAAATTGCTACGTAGCAGCAGACTATACACGTTTTGCATACCAGGAAGCCTACGTATTGAAAGCTTATACTATTGACACTTTATACTATCTCACAACTTATGACCCAGACACAGGAGAGTTTACTATCCTCTCAAGCCTAGATGGTAGTATCAGCGCATATATCAATATTGACGCACTAGAATTTAAGAAAGATGGTTTTGATCTCGACATCATTTCTGACGCTTTAAGCGTAAATAAAATAAGTGATACAGAAATGGCGATAGTATATAAAAATTTAGGTGAAACAAACACAGCCTTATTATTGAATATCACCAGGTTGGATACTGACACCCAAATATTTACTTCTTCAAGTTTTGCAAATAAAGATAACTTTTCAATGCTTTTTAACTTTGCAACCCTTACAAATGTTACAAATGCGACTTTATTTCAGATAGATTTAACAAAAACTAACGCTTTAGGCACAGAAACCATAAAAAGATACTTCGATACAAACGCAAAAGTATCTATCCTTAAGAAAGCCTTTGCGCTAACTTTAGCTATCCTATTAACAATATTTGGTCTCACGATCACAGTCACAAGGCTTGCTTTTTCATGGTTTGGCATATTCACGATGTTTGCAGCTATCATAGTATTAAGCCTAGCCCCTTATGCCTGGTATATCCTATTTATGCAAGTCATAAACTTTATAATCTTGGTATACATAATTATAATTATGACTAATAAGAATTATCCAACTATCAGCGGTTAAAATGAAAAAAACAAAAAGAAAAAAGGACAAGTGCTATTAAGATGGGAATAATGGATTTATTTAAAGTAGTTGTGCTAGTACAGCTCTTCTACGCCTTTGCAATCACTATCGTAGCTCACGCTTTGCCAGTTGACGCATTACCGCAGGCTACAGCTTTCAGCGATGTAAGCCAAGAGATCAGTTTAGAGCAAGTAGGAACAGATGTCCAGGATTCTATCCAACAACAAGCAAATTTACCTTTAATAGAATTAGGAGCGATCATTTTCTATAGTGGGAACATAATAATCGATTTACTCTTAAATTTCGCCTTTGCCATACCTGAAATGATAGGGCTCTTAATATTCGGGATCACTAGATTATTTTCTTTAGATACTTTCATCATAACTTATGTACAGCTATTCTTTAGCGTAGTTATGATGGTCTTATACTTTTTAGGTATAATCGAGCTTTTAACAGCGATAAGATCAAGGGGGAGTAGTGTAGCATGAATGTAGGCATAACAACAATGATTCAAAACTTAGGCATGAGTTTTGAAAGTATTGCTCTTCTATTAGTCATTATTGGGGGGTTTACATTTTACGCTAAAGACTTTAAACTAGGAGTTATCATGCACCTTATATTTACGGGGCTTTTATTTATGTGGTTCTATGCACAAGATATGAATTTCGTCCCCTCATTAGTAAGTTTTTTAATATTCCTAGTAACATTAAGCTTAAGTTTGTACGCAGTAAGCAAAACAACACAGAGGGGGGCGGTTATATAATGGCAAACGTATACGACGCATTTTTTATTTTACAATTCCTAGTATTTATTGTGATAATCCTATTAAAGCTCTATAACATTATGAGCTTAGGCAAAATCTATGAAATTAAGATGGTGTTTCTAACCTTTATAGTTTCGCTGATAGCTTATGCAATAGGATTTATATCTTTAATGGCGAATCCTGAGACTTTAATCTATTTAATGTTATTCCAACTAGAAACCTGGCTTTTGATCCTATCCATAGTATTATTATTTGGAGAGTTATTTTTCTTTTTAGCTGCAACCACAAAATTACCTATGACCGCACAATTTAGCAAAGAAGAGGCTTAAGATGGCAAGTTTAGAGACTAAATCCTGGTTATTCTGGACAGTAATAGCATTATCAAGCTTAGGTTTTATTGGATTCTTATTAACTTTCACCACCGATGTATCAGGGGTTATCAACCAATCAATAATTATAAACTTCTTAAACGGAAGCAAAAAAGGAGATGGTATTTATTTATATAATAATTCTGACACTATGTATTTTAATGAAACTAAACTTAATGATACAATAGACAACAAAATAGAGAATTTAACATTAGCTCAAGAAGGAAACTTAATATTATTTTTCTTAAACAAAGACGCTGGCAGTTTTTGCACATTTTGCGCAGGCAATAAAACATTATCGACATCCCCAAACGCAACAGAAGTAACACTATCAGGGTCTAACCTTCCAGATGGGTCTACTTTAATCGGTGAGTGGGTCACAATTCCTGGCGTGCCAAATACTGAATTTATCCCTCCAGGTAATTGGCACGTTCACGTAGTCGGAGAAAAAACAGTGGGCACAAAAATTGTACAGTTTTACTACGAGATTTATAAGATAAATAAAACAGGGGGAAACTCAGTTTTATTATCAACTTCAGGATATTCTGATTATGTCCCCACTTCTAGGACATCCCTAGACATATATACTTATTTTGAAGGTACAAACCTGAATTTAACTGATCGCTTAAAGGTTAAGGGATATGCTTATGTTTCAGGTGGAGGATCAGCCCCAGACGTAGACGCATATATTCAAGGGGCTAGCAATACAAGAATAGAGATACCAATAGGCAGCGTATCAGTTGAAAACTTTGTCCCATACACAGGCGCTATAAAAAACGTAGACTTAGGCAGTTATAATTTAACTTTAAACGGTATATTTGTAAGAAATATATCTAATAGTAGAGAAGTTTGTAAAAGTGGTTGTGAATTTGACACAATACAAGGAGCAATAGATTCAATTAATGACGCAGCAGGAAATAAGTTTTATGAAGTGAGAGTACATTCTGGGATATATTCAGAATGTATAACAGGCAAAAACTTTGTTTATTTAACTGGGTATGGTTCTATAATGGGATTACCTATTGTTAGATGTGATTCAGGAACAGTTTATCAAGCACCAACAGCTATAAGTGGCATTGAAAAAATTGCATTATATTCAATGGGGATAACAGATGATGTTACTCTAGTTAATATAACAAGTGGAACTCATGGATTTTCAGGAACAAGATTTTATATAGATACAGATTCAGGCGATATACATTATAGGCTTGCTGATATAAAAAATAATGGAGCTTTTATAATGACTGATAGCCAACTCCAAATAAATGATTATAAATCTACAGTAGGGAACGGGGAAACAATAATATTTAATTTAAGTGATAGTGCAACATTAGACATAGCCTCAACACAAGTTGAAATATATAATGCAGATATTGATGATGATTTAACATTTATTAAACAAGAAAATAAAGCATATTATTCTGCAAGATTTACGTCTAATAATTTCGAAATAAGTATGGTGAATGAATCTTATTCAGGAGAAACAATTTTTTATAAAGCAATCAACAATAATACAGAAGAAAGATTAAAATATAATTTAGTATCATTAGAATCATTAGGTGGGGGAAAAGGTTATATTTATTATATTAATGCAACAGAAGATAATTTAACTTTAGCCTCATCCCATAATTCTTTAACTGTAAAAGGTTTTGATGATAATTATTATGCTTTGGTAGGAGAAAATAATACATTAAATGCTAAGTATGATGAAGTTACAGCTTCAAATAAAACAACAGGTGAAGGCACATTTAATTTTATTTATTCAACAGTTGAGGGGGTTTTGGTTATGAGTGATAGCATAGGTATTGGAACAGATGAGCCTACCAATAAAATTACAATTAAAGCAGAAGGGAGCAACCCTGCATATATGCAGATGACGAATGATATTTCAGGTCATGGAGCAATAAATGGATTTTATTTTGGAATTAGCCCGAACGGTAATGGTGGGCTTTATAGTGGTCTTACTTCAACTATTGAAGTTTTACCATTTTTAGGAATAAATGGAAAATATGTTTTTCAAAGGGACGGATGGTTTAATATTACAGAAGCAACACATGGAATATATTCATCAGAAGGAATATTTGATGATGATGTTAGTGTATATGGAGATTTAAATGCCACAGGTACTATATATTCAAAAGATATAAATTTAAATAATACTATGTCTGGTTCAGGTAGGATAAGTTTATCAACCGAACCTATAAACACTAATCGTAAAATAGATATAAGCGAAATATTAAAAGATAATGGTGAGGTTGGTTATGGCTTTTTTAATACTATAACACTTGATACTCTCGAAGAAGAATTCACAGGCGGCTCTTTAACAGGTATTTTTGGGTATCCAATTATCAGGTCTAATAATTTTAGTGCAGGAACGTCTATCGTAGGTTTAGATTTCGCAGGTACTTTTTCAGGTGGTGGTTCAGGAAGTAAGAACATTAGGAGTACTGCCATTAATGTAATAGGATTCCAATCTTTTTTCGGTTCGGGTATTGTTAATACAGCAACAGGTCTTAATGTTCGACCCTCAGCAAATGTTTTTTCAAGTGGAACTAACGCTACTGCTTTATTTGGTATTAATATTTTAGATTCTATGGCTTTAATTGAAGGCAAAAATCAAACTTTATTAACTCTTGAAAAGCCAACAGCAGCAGATAATAATTTCCAATTAGTATTAGAAGGGAATGATGATGGTACAGGAATATGGTTTGATGAAGATAAAAGGATATATAGTGATGGAACAAATTTTATAATAAATTCAACTTCTGGAGATGTTATAATCTATAATAATACAGGGTATGGTAATATTCATTATGGTAACGCAATAGAACACACTTATAAAACGGATAAAACAGATGAAGAAGCTTATAACCTTGTTCAATATGCTTTATCGCATAGAGGTAATGAAGAGAATTATTCTGCTTGGGGTGAATGTTATACTTTAGATTATGTTAAAAATTATTCTATACCTATCTTAGTAAATATAACAGAAGAAGTATGCGAATATCAACCAAAAGGTAATTTAACAAATGAAGATGTGATGGAATTACATAATAAAGGAATTATTAATCCATATAATTAGGGGGATTATATCGAAGAAGTATGCTCTATGCAGGAAGTTGAAAGAACAACATATCCTTATTTTATTGAAGTTCCAGGTACAAATGTAGGATGTAAAAATGTTATGTTACAAAAATCTCATAAATATTTGACACAAGCAGGAAGCCCTTTAAATTTAGGAAATAATAGCATAGCTTTAACAGGCGATACAGCTTTATATGAGCATTATGTTACCAACACGACTAAAGATAAACAAACCATAGATAAAATCCAAACAACAAGGGACTATATAGCAGATTTATCTTTCTCAGAGTTATCTACGCTAATAATAGATTCAGACACAGGCAAACTAACTGAGACAGTCATAGATTTTTTTAACTTAAAGGGATTAATAGGGAGTTATAACCTAGAAAAGATCGCACACTACAGTTTTGCCATGAATATATTTTTAATGTGGGAAAACCTACAACAAGAGCAAGAGATCACAGAATTAAACAGTAGGCTGGATACTATAGAATCCGACTTATGTAATCAAGGATATATTAAATACTGTTAAGGCGACTATGGCGACTTTAAAAAAAGTATATAAATGAATTATTCTAAATAACCCATACAATGAAATCTAACCTATATAGAAAAAAAGGGCAAATTGGTGGCGCAGTAGGTGCAATCATAAGCCTAATTGTAGGAGTTGGAGTTTCTGTTCTAGTACTTATCTTCGTAGGTGCTCTTGGAGGACAGACATACAACTTAGTAGAATCTGACATCGACAATATTTCTGATTCAGATATTCAGACCAGTATCAAGAACGGGATAAAATCAGGATTCACAGCACTTGAAAGAACTGGCGGATATTTACCTCTGATCGTTCTAGCAGTAGTTATAAGCTTAGTTCTAGTCTTGATACTAGGAATGACAGCTGCAACAACTGGCGGAATGAGGGGCGGCGGATCAGTCCTATAAAAAAAGGATTTTTTCCTTTTTTTTTATTTTTGAAAAATGGTATCTAAAACTAGATTATATAGGAAAAAAGGACAAGTCGGCGAAGCCGTAAACAGCATAATAGTTCTAATTGTAGGGGTTGGAGTTTCCGTTCTAGTACTTATCTTCGTAGGTGCTCTTGGAGGACAGACATACAACTTAGTAGAATCTGACATCAATTCTATAGGAAATACATCTGCAACAAACCAAGCATTTATAGGGAACAACTTAACAGCGCAGAGTTTAGGGCACGCAGATATACACACAGGATCATTAACTATCTTTAATGCGTCCCAATCTTTCGAATTAGGTAATTTCACGATAGATTATTCTGGAGGAACAGCTTTATTAACAGGAGACACAACCCTAAACGGATCAACCCTTAGCGCTAATTATACGTGGGGGTCAAATGATATCCAGACCAGTATCAAGAACGGGATCAAATCAGGATTCACAGCACTTGAAAGAACTGGCGGATATTTACCTCTGATCGTTCTAGCAGTAGTTATAAGCTTAGTTCTAGTCTTGATACTAGGAATGACAGCTCTAACAACTGGCGGAATGAGGGGCGGCGGATCAGTCTTATAAGTTTACCTTTTATTTTTTTTATTATAATACAGAATTAGGTTATATTGTAAAAAAATACTGGTCATTTTCTCTATATATTATGCCTTTCTCGATCAAAGAATTAAGCCCACGCATAGAATCTTTAAACACAGGTTTAACTATGATAGATCTACCATGAAAAGCACAAGAAATGATTAATTTAATAAGATCAAGGTTTTGTACGCCCCTTCTAAGCTCCAGGTAGGGTTTATTGTTCTTATGGCTCACAATAATAGAAATTTCAAAAGGCAACTCTTGACTATTGGCTTCAATCATCTTTATATATATTATCTATGGTTTCTTGGCTATCTTCCAGTAAGTGTTTCATAATATCTTTTATTAAAAACATATTCATAGCCTTAACAAACCCAAAAAGGTCTTCCCTTTCTATAATAAAATTCTTTTTGATCTTCTCATAAGAATCTTTAACAGAAGGCTCTCTTTGGACACCTACGCTTTGAGTTATGCACTCATACTGCAATATACACTTATGCGCATGATACCTTACTGTTTGGACAACTTGGATTAAGGTATTTTTATCCCCTTCGTCCACTTTAGACAGATCAAAACCACCAGAACCGATCTTATTCTCCAGCTCAAGAATTACATTTTCATATAAAGAGAAATTGTGAGATAATTCCTGGACTTCCTTATAGAAAGTTATAATATAACTCGCAGCAGTCGTTTTCTCTTCATTTATGCTTTTTTGGCTTCTTGTCATCTTTTCCCCTCACCATACGCCCAATCTTATTATTAAAAGCGTTTTTTCTTATTATCAAAAACTTATGTCTCTTACGTAGCTCATATACTTGGCTAGCCAAACTATCAATCTTAAGCTTTAACCCCTTGATCTTATTTTCTACGCACTCAATAGCATAAATGATCTCTTTCTTATGTTTCTTTAATCCGTGAAGATTCATATTTATACCTTATTCATAGGTTGTTTAGGGTCGATGTTATACTTAGCTTGTAACCTTTTCATTTCCATTATTGATTTATAAAGAAACCATGCTGCTACGAATATAAATCCAGCGGTGACAGCCATAGCAAAAATATCGCTAGTAACTGCTGCAAGATTAACAACAAAGAAAGCGAATATAGAACCCATAGATATATTTTTTAACTGTTTAAGGTGACTATATACCTCAGCCGCAGCTAATTTTTTAGGCACATACTCAACGCCTGGTTCTAATTTCTGAGCTTGAGCTTGTGGTGGTTGTTGAATCTGTGGATTGCCAGTCTGTGTAGGTGGTGGCATTTGTCCTGGTTGTGGTGGGTATTGCCAGTTGGTAGGATACCCAGAATAGATATTATTTTCGTTTTGCATTTTTAACCCCCAAAAAATAGCTTAAAGCTACTTTTATAGTTGTATCATCTGTCACTTTTAGCCGTTCTGGATCATCTGAGATTATCTTAGCTTTAGCCTTATTTAAAAGAACTCTAGTATCTTCGTATAATTGTACGTTCTTAGTTGTTTCCATTTTAAGACTTTAGAATAATACTTATATTTATATTTTTCTAAAAAAATAGAAATATTTATATAATTGAGAGTTTTGTTAATGTCTATGTTCGAGCAAAACCTACAAAATTCTTTATTTTCTGGTCAATCTGAAAAGACTTATATTGATAAAATGCTCGCTAGGAAAGAAGTAGACGAGATCAGAGAGCTTATAAAAAAACCTAAACTAAAGCGAGAGGAACTTTTAGAGGTTTTATATCTTATTTCTGGCACAGAATCAAAATTATTTAACTTTGGTGAGTGGGACAGGTACGTGATCCTTAAGTTTTTTGTATGGATCAGGGAATTTATTAAGATCGCAGAGCTATTATACGACTCTCAAGATGAATTAGATAAAAAAGAGAACACGTGCTCAAAGTGTCAAAAACTCATTAAAACAGATCAAGAGGATAAATGTAACTGTCAATACCCCAAACC
>Ga0180434_10004528_pt1 | contig 16868 bp, 16 predicted proteins | sample SS_ome_7_FD_132453 | JGI IMG/M metagenome (GOLD analysis project Ga0180434, IMG submission 132453) | Hypersaline lake sediment archaeal communities from the Salton Sea, California, USA - SS_1_D_2 metaG | ecosystem: Environmental > Aquatic > Non-marine Saline and Alkaline > Hypersaline >...
GCCCTCGTGTATCAAGGTGCGCTCCCCGGATGACTCGTGCGCAAGCGTTTGAGCCAACTTCTCTTCCGCCCCGCCCTCGCGTCGATACTCAGAAATCGCGCCGTCTGCCTGGTGATCATCGGATCGATGTACCTCGGTGAGCGGTTCGTGCGTCGCTGGGAAAGGCAGACAGCCCCGGCCTACCTGTCCCTGGTGACCCCTGTGCTTTTCGGCGTCGGCCTTCTCGCCTACTGGTCGTACGTCTCCGGCTACTTCTTCACCGGGATAGTCCGCAATCTGGCACACGTGTTCTCATTCCCTGAGACCGGATTCACCTACGCGGCGCTGCCCGTGGACAGCACGCCGTCCATTGTGCGTGGCATAGGCTTCATGGTTCTCATCGGCCTGTCCGTGGTGGCCATCCTGTATATCTGGGAACGAAGGGAACGCCATCGGAAGTCCCTGATGCTGGTCGGCGGCGGCGTGGGACTGGTTGTCTTTCTGTACGTCGCGTTCGCGTCGGGGCAGGTCGGAGTCCTTCTTCCCGACAGATGGCAGGTATTCGTGTTCCTTCTCCTCTCCGTCGTCGCCGGTGGTGGCATGTTCCTGGTCTATCGCGCCTTTCGGCGTCCGTTGCCCCGGGTGCTTGCCGTCACTGTCTTGGCACTCCTCTTCGCGTTCACCATGGTATTCAACTCACTGTCCGGCCACAGCAACCCGTTCATAGACAAGACCGGTTCCCAAAGAGGCTTCTTCTATGACAGCGAGATAGCCGCAGCACAGACTATTGCCGGGGTTCACGACGGAGCGGTGACCTGTGACCTCTTCTACGCCGAGTACTTCGTCGACATGCTCGACAGGGAGACCGTCGACATCTACTACTCCTTCATAGTACCCGACGAGCCTGGGGCCGCCGGCGCCGTGGTCGTCAGGCAGTACCTCGTTGACTACACGTTCCTCACGATGAGACCGGCAGAGGTGCAGGAAGGATACGCCAGCCTGGGAGTGCTTCTCGACGACACACGGAAGGAGAAGCTGGCGGGCCTGGAAGAAGACACCAGGTACTCCAAGGTCTACTGCAACGACGAGGTGGCCGCCTACGTGCCATAAGTCCCGGGAAGTGGTACAACGCCCTTGAGTCTGACACGGAACATATCAAGCGTACTCCTCACCAACATTCTGGTATTCCTTCTGGGGGTACCCGCTGGAATTGTCATCGCCAGGGTGCTGGGGCCGGAAGGGGTAGGCATCTATGCCCTCATCATGCTGGTACCCGGCTTGCTGTACCAACTGGGGAACCTGGGACTTGGCGGGGCAAGCATATACTTCACCGGCACCAAGAGATTCGATCTCTCGGACGTGACCTCAAACTCCCTGGTGTTCGGCTTCGCCGTCATGGTCCTTCTGGGCGCTCTCTTCGCGGCGGCCTACAGGCTGTTCCTCTACCCTTTCTTCAAAGACGTAGAGCCTCTGTTCATCTACCTGATCCTGTTGAGTCTGCCCTTCTCACTTGTCTCGGTCTACTTCAAGCAGATCCTTCTGGCCAGATTCAAGGTCACGGAGTTCAATCTGTTGAGCCTCCTCCAACCACTGCTCATGCTCGTCGGAGTCGCGTTGCTCTTGATTCTCTTCCAGGCGGGAATGCTGTCGGTTGTCGTCCTGTGTGTCGTGGTGCCGGTCATCACGTTCGGGGCCTCCGCTCTTCTGGTGCGCCGCCTGACGGTAATCAGGTTGTCCGTGAAACTGCGAGTACTCAAGGAATCACTGGGCTATGGGGTCAAGGTGTACCTGGCCAACATCTTCACCTTCCTCAGCTACCGGCTGGACATACTGCTGGTGAGCTACTTCCTCGGGGCAACACAGGTTGGCTTCTACGCGCTTGCAGTGGCGATGGCGGAAATGGCGTGGTTCATACCGAATGCCGTGAAGACGATTCTGTTTCCGCAGGTGTCCTCGTCCGACCGGGCCTCTTCGGGGCGGCTGGCGGCGATGGTGGCAAGGCATACGCTGGTGCTCAGTGTACTGGCCTGCGCCGCACTGGCTGCCGTGGGGCGGTGGGCCATCGAGCTTCTCTACGGCCCTGAGTTCCTTCCCAGCTTCCTGCCGCTCCTGATACTGTTGCCGGGCATCATTGGGAACAGCGTGGCCTCACTGGCGGCCGCCTACCTGAGCGGCATAGGCAAGCCGGTATTCGCTACTTACGCGTCCCTGGCCTCTCTGGCCGTCAATGTAGCGCTGAACCTGATACTCATTCCCATGTGGGGAATTGCAGGGGCGGCAGCGGCAACGTCTGTATCCTACTGCCTGAACTGCCTCATTCTCCTGCTGGCGTTCTACAGACAGTCCAGGATCGAACCGAGGGATGTCCTGCTGATGAAGGCGGAGGATTTGAAGCCCTACCTGGGGGTTGCGAAGCGGATTCTTCGCCTGAGTCCTGTGGGCACCAAGTAGGCCTCGCCGTGATGCGCCGTAGCATCACCTAGGGCATGTTTGAAGCGCTCCGTGTTTGTCGATGACTTCCCGATAGACGCCGTCCACCTCCGCCATCGTCTTGCGGAAGTCACCCCGTTCCCTGGCCACCTGTGGGTTCGCCCGCCCCAGCCTCTTCCGCTCGTCCTCGTCCCGTATCAGATGTGCCAGCCTCGAAGCCAGAGTCCGGAAGTCCCGCGCCCTGAACAGGAAACCGTTCTCACCGTCGCGTATCAACTCTCCCGCGCTGCCGGCGTCGGTACTCACCACCGGCAGGCCGCACGCCATTGCCTCCAACAAACTCACCGGGGCGCCATCGGAGAGGCTGGTGGAGACATAGATGTCCGCTGATGCCAGGCACTTGTGAAGTTCGCCATGGGCTATCCACCCGACAAACCTCACGCTGGGCGACACGCCGAGTCCTTGCGCCAGCGATTCGAGGTACTCTCTCTGCGAGCCGTCCCCACAAATCACGAAGCTCGCCCCGCTGACTTCAGCCTGAACGAGAGGGATTGCCCTGATGAGCGTCTCCACGTTATACACCGGCTCCAGCTTCCTCGTGCTGACCACTATCGTCGGGTCTCCCTCCGTCGGCCCCTTGGTGGCCTGAGTCTCCCTTTGGCGCGGCCGAAACCGCTCGATGTCCGCCCCCAAAGGTATGACCCTCGCAATCTCAGGTCGTGCACCCAACCGTATCGCCGCCTCTCTCGTTTGCCGGCTGGGGCACACAACCGCATCGGCTCCACCCAGGGCCTTCCCCATCTGGGCGGCGCGCTGCACCCCGTGCTTCTCGGGGTCTATCAGAACGTCGCTGCCCAGAACGGTCAGGACCAGGGGATGCACGTGCAGCATGGAGGCGAGGACTCCGTAGTACGTGAGGTAGTGGCCATCCAGCACGTCGGGTGCGATCGCCTCTACCATGCGTCTCATATGCCTTACCAGCAACCAGCTACGGGTGCGGTGGAGCAGGTAGCCAAGGACGCGGATCCTGTGCAGGAAGGTGGTAGGGATGTTCCACACCGCCGGCATCGAGATCTCATGCAGGTGCACGCCGTCGATATGCGCGGGCTGCGGCGTGATGACATGGACCTCATCGCCCCTGTCGACGAAGTATGTCATCCACCTCTGCAGATGGACGCTCTGGGGATTGCCCACATAGCAGATCTTCATCCTCGTGCCGGCGCCTTCTTCACAGCGACGACGACCATGTCGTCGGTCCAGTTCTTCAGCACCCGGCACAGCACACGGTCTGCCATGGGGGACACCAGCCCGACTCCGAGCTCGGTCGTGACATCGAAGCCGGTTTGCCCCAGGAAGTCCCGCAGGCTCTCAAAGGTGAAGAACCTTACATGCAGGGGCTGCTCGGGATACCTGACGCTGTCGAAGCCGCACCGTTTCCCATCTATGCCCCCCTCCCGCCACGGGCTCAGGGGATAGAGGCCACCACCCCTCAAGAGACTGAACGGTGATGCCTTGAGACCCTTGCCCAGCACCATCCCCAGTCTGTTCCACAGCCCCACCAGGTTGGGTGTGGACAGAAGGAGCTTGCCTCCAGGCTTCAACACCCGGTTGATCTCCGCCGCCAACTGTCTGGTCTCCGTCACGTGCTCGATGACCTCCATGCACACGACAACATCAAACGAGGCCTCGCGGAAGGGGAGCCCTATGGCGTTCCCCACAACCAGCGCCCGGTATCCCTTGTCCAGCGCATTCTCCTCATTGAGCAGCATGCGCTTGGGGCAGATGTCATATCCGTAGACGTCGTTCCCGCGGGCATAGAGAGCCGAGCTGCGCCCTTCGCCGCACCCCAGGTCCAGTATGGAGTGGCCTGTGCCGGTCTCCGTCGCGACAAGCCGCTGCGTTCTCGTGAGCCGATGCCCGTTCCTGGCAGGCGTTCGATGGAGCATCACCTGCGCCAGTTGACTCTCGAGATCGATGCTGCACCGGGTTATTCCATCCCGATTGCACTCGCACTGCCGGCTGTCCAACGAACTGAAGTCCACTACGTCCACCCCATCCACCGAGAACCTCCGGTACAGCCTGAGGCAGGTGGGGCATCGATACCCCCGCTCGTGTTCCTCCAGCGCTGAGTCGCACACCGGGCAGATGAAGTCAATCTGTGGCATATTGTACCTCCGCAGTGGAGCCAAGGTGGCTCACCAGAATGTCGCGCAGCGCCTGTGCTCTCTTCGCCCAGGTGTTGTCCTTCTTCAGTTCACACAGCTCCCTGCTCAGCCTCAGCCTCTCTTCAGGGTGCTGCAGCAGGTACTCCAGCTTGTCGCTGAAGTCCTGGGCCGAATGCTCCACCCACAGGAAACCCTTCCCATCGCTGACCAGCTTGAGACCGTCGCATCGAGTGGCGATGAAAGGGATCTCCGAGCCTATGTACTCGAAGAACTTCGTCGGCCTGGTGTTGTAGTGGTACGGTATGGAGGGGTCGGCCGGGTAGACAAACACGTCTACCTCAGCGAAATGGGACACCAGCTCGGAACGGGGTATGAGCCGGTGGGTGATGAAAGGCGACTGCTCGATTTTGTGCAGGGTCTCTTCATCAAGCGAGGCTATGTTGCCAAAGAGAAGGAGCCTCACGCAGGGGTGCTTCTCATGCAGCATTGCTGCCGCATCGACCAGAAGGTCGATGCTCTCGTCTGGCGCGAGAAGGCCAACATAGGCGATGTTGAACCTGCCGTCGCGGGTACGGTAGTCCAGGTCGGCGAACTCCTCCTCCTCCAGCCCCCCGGGCAGCAGCGCGGTTTCGTATTCAGGGTACTTGCTGGACACAACAACCAGGACGTCGGACATCCTGACAAGCTCCGCCTCCAGCTCGCGCAGCGGCGCGACCTCCTCCGGGCTCCTGCCCCGCATCTCCCCCTGCTCCGCCCAGTCATGTTCGTACATCAGCAGCTTCACACCCATCCTCTTGGCAAGTCTGAGCAAGGGGACGTTGAGCGCGTTGCTGTAGACCGCGTTGGGATATGAGAAGTACACGAAGTGGGGACGCCTCAACAGGATGATGAGCAGGGACAGCAGAGGCACTGCGAAGTGATAGAAGAGGTCAACGGCGTGGTTGGCCCGCGAGTAGCCGTCGGAGAACTTCTGTCGATACTCAAACGGGATGCAGGAAAGCTCTACTCCTTCCTGTTCCTTCAGGTGCTTCAGGATGTAGTGGATTCGTATGAAGGTCCCGCTCACTCTGGCGCTCAGTCTCTCGACGATTCGCCCTTCAACCAGTGCGAATACCTTGATCCTTCCCATCGCGGTGTCACTCCAACGCGTTCCGTTTGCCGCGGCCTGTCCTCCGCCTGGTGAGGGGCTTGCCCCTTCACGCGCGGCTAGCTGGACCCGATCCCCTGATAGGTGAAACCCAGTTGCCTCACCGTGGCTGGCTCCACGACCTGCCTTCCGTCGACAACCAGCCTGCATCGCATCCTGCCGGCGATATCCTGCCAGTCGAAGGCAGCGAACTCCTGGTGGTCGCTCATGACCACAGCGCAGTCCATGTCGTCGAAGGTCTCACCGTACTTGACGCCCAGCGCTTCGACTTCCTCCCGTGAGAAAAGGGGGTCATACAGATAGAGATTGGCGCCCAGTTCCGCCAGGCGTTGAATCACGGGTGGCGTTGGTGAGTAGCGGGTCTCCTTGACCCCTCCTCTGTAGGCAAGGCCCAGAAGCAATATGTTTGAGTCCGCCACCGACCGGCCCACCTGGCCCAGGCCGTGGGCAATAAGGGCGACTACATGGTGCGGCATGGAGTCATTGATGCGTCTGGCAAGCTGGAGCAGGCGCGTCTCCTCCTTCGACGTCTTCATCACGAAGTGGGGGTAGACGGGAATGCAATGGCCGCCGACACCGGCCCCCGGCCGGTGTATGTTGCAGTTGGGGTCGGTGTTCCCGATCTCCCTGGCTGCAGAGAAGTCGATGCCCTTGTCCGCGCAGTACATGGCCAGCTCGTTGGCCAGGGCTATGTTCACATCCCGGTACAGGCCCTGCAGCAGTTTGGCCATTTCGGCCGTGGTGCAGTCGGTTTTCATCACCTCGTTGTCGGTGACCACCGAGTAGAAGGCAGCCGCCGTCTCCGTGCTTGCGGCGTCGATCCCGCCGACTATCTTGGGATAGGAACCGGTGATGTCTCTAATGGCGCGGCCCGACGAGGTCCTTTCCGGGCAGCAGGCCAGGCCGAAGTCCTTTCCCGCTGTCAGACCGCTCCTCTCCAGAATGGGCCGCACCACGTCCTTCGTTGTTCCCGGGGGTGTAGTGCTCTCGAGGACGACGAGATCGCCCTTTGCCAGCCCTCCGGCGATGCTGTCGCACACCGATTCGACCGCTGTCAGGTCGGGTGCGTTGCCGCCATCAAGGAGTGTCGGCACAATGACGACCATCACATCGCAGTACCGGGCCGCTTGCACGCCGTCTCTCGTCGCCCTCAGCCTTCCTCGACCGACCTGCGCTCTCACGAGTTCCTCGAGACCAGGCTCCTCCCCTATGCCACTCTCCCCGTTGTTCACCTGCTTCACCCGCGCCGCGTCCACATCGACGCCGACTACCTCGGCCCCCTTCTCAGCGAACACCGCCGCCAGCGGCAGACCCATCTTGCCCAGCCCGAAGACGGCGACACGCAATCGGCCGCTGCTGAAAGCATGCCTTATCACGTTGCTGTCCAGTCCAAAGACTTTCATTTCAACCGGCACACGCGTCCTGTCTTGTATGATTCCGTGGCGGCGAAGGCGATACTGAGCGCCTGTCTCGCTTCTTTTCCAGTGACCCGAGGCGGCGTCTGATGCTGCACGCAGTCAACGAAGCGTTCCAACTCCAGCCGCAATGGCTCGCCTTCTTCCACCTTCGCTTCCCGTACCCACTCCTTGTCGAACAGGGTCAGACTCTTCCGGAGATAGTCGACCTCGGCTATCCCCTTCGACCCGATCACCGTCAACGTCCTCACCTTGTGCGGGGTGAGCCAGTTCGTCTCGACTACCCCACTTACCCCATTGCCGAACTTGAGCATTACTATTGCGTGGTCTTCGTGGCCATGCACCACGCTGCCCGCGAGGGCATACACCTCCTCCACTTCCTCGCCACAGAGGTGGCACATTACGTCTATGTCGTGCGTGGCGAGGTCGAGGACTATCCCGACATCCCTCACCCTCGGGTTGTACGGTCCCACCCTCTTCGCGGAGATGGATATGATATCGCCAAGCTGCCCTTCAGCTATCACTTCCTTCAGCCTCACTACCGCCGGGTTGTGTCTCTCCACATGCCCCACCAGCAGCTTGACTCCTCTCTCCTCGGCGGCTTCGATGATCTTGTCTGCGTTCTGAATCGTATCGGCGATGGGCTTCTCGATGAGGACGTTCACACCCTTTTCGATGGCTGCAAGGGCCACGCTCTTGTGAAGCGTCGTGGGGACGGCGATGCTCACCGCATCGGGCCCCTCGCGCAGAAGGTCTCTGGGATCGCCGTAGGGGCGAGTACCATACATGCACGCCATCTCAGCGACCCTGGCCCTATCTGGGTCGGCCAGTCCGACAAGCTCGACATGCGGCATCTCGGCATAGATCCGCGCGTGATGCCGTCCCATTGACCCTACTCCGATCACGCCTACCTTCATTGCTGTACGTCCTCCATGACGGAACGCAGTTCCGACAGGCAGCCGATGACCGCTGTCGACCTCTGTGCCGGTTGGCCGTCGCTCTCGCCTCCGTGGCTGAGCAACACCACGGGCACACCGAGACGTTCTCCCAGTTCGACATCGTGCCAGCTATCGCCCACAACAACGCACTCCTCTGGCTGCAGGTTCAACTCCGCCAGAGCGACCTCCCCATGCTCCCTATGCGGCTTGACATTGCGGACGTCGTCCCGAGAGACCACGAGGTCGGGAGACGGCAGCCCGAACCGGGCGAAGACCTCGTTGACACAGCGGCCTCCGTTCCTGGTCACTACCACCACCTTGACCCCTTCCCCCTTCAGCCATTCCAGCGTTTCACCCGCCCCTGCCGCGACATCGGCGGACGCTGCCGCCGACAGCTCCTCGCTCTCCATGATACGGTGTGCTTCTTCGCACACCGACTGCCACTGTGCCCCTGGCAGGCGAGGCCGGAGCTGACCCAGGCAGCTATTGACTGAGTCGACGATGGGCCGGAAGTCCGAATTGACCCCGTATCGTGAGAAGAGCCTGCTCAGCCTTTCTCTCATTCCGGGGTAATCTGTGGGCAGGAAGGCCAGTGTCCCATCGAAATCGAAGAGGACGGCCTTCACGCTGCGATGCTCCTCCATTTGTCTCCCACAACCATCACCGGCCCGCAGTCCATCAACCTTATCCAGTAGCAGTTGTCCGGCGCAGCGTTGTGTTTGGGCAGTCGAGGCACATCTTCTCCAAGGGCCTGCAGGACATAGAGGTAGGGCATATTGACGCCGAGCATGGTGAAGAAGTTGCTGGTGGTGAAGAACCTGCCGGCGTTTATCTCAGTGACGCACGGAACGCCCTCCCCGTTCTCCTTCATGTCAACGCAGAACACGCCCGTGGCGTCTTCGTCGACCGCCAGAACGGCCCTGGTGGCGGTCTCGTTCACCTCTTCCCGGCATACCGTCCTTGCCACGGAGGGAGACGACGACTGTCCGCTGGGCATCAGATTCCCGAAGACGTACTCCAGCCTTTCCCTCGCTGCTGAGGTGATCAGCTCGCCCTCTTTCCACACACTCTGGAAGGCGAACTCGCGTCCCGGCAGGAACTCACACGCCATGAAGTCGCCCCATCCCGCGCCCTTCACCTTGGTCCAGTAATCGATCCACATTCGACCGTGGCTCGCTTCGCTTATCGGAAGTGAGCCGCGCGCGCCCGCGCCCCTGGTGGCCCTCAACCACACCTTTCCGTTTCCCCTGTCAAGCCGGCTCAACGCCTGGTCCACGTCCTCGGGAACGCCTATTGTCATCGACTGCGGTACAGGGACCCCGGCGTCGGCAAGAACTCGGTTGAGGCGGGCCTTGTCCTGGCACACCTCTATCGTCCGCTCGGCAGGCAGGAAGGTCCTCGCCCGGATACTCTCTCTGTTTCGAGATATCACCCTGACCTCCGAGTCGGGCTGAGGGTGCACCAACTCGACCTGCTCGTCCTCAATGATGTGGTTCAACCTCTCGATGTAGTCGTCACTGGAGCAAGGCGGCATGACGTATCTCCGGTCGACATCCGGCAATTCAAGGTGCCATCTGTTGACATCGACGCCCACCACATGCATCGGCTCGGGTGCCATCCTCAAGCTGGCGATGAAATTGATCGCTGCTGAGCCACCGGCCCCGGTCACCAACACCCTCTTCAACAGACTCCCCCATCTACCAGGACCACCACAGTCCCGACGATGTGCCCAAGTTCACCCGATGTCAGTGAGGGGTGCACCGGCAGCGACAGGACCTCTCTCGCCGCCTTCTCCGCGTTGGGGAGACTGTCGGAGTATCCCAACCCTCTGTATAGAGGTTGCAGGTGGATGGGCAACGGGTAGTAGACCTCGGTGGCAATGCCGGCGTCCCCGAGCTGCTCGCGCAGTCTGTCCCGCGACATCGGGAATCCGTCGGTTACTCGCACGGTGTACTGATGGAAGACGTGCTTCACGTTGGGCCTCACCACCGGGGGCACGAGGCCTGGTATCCCCGACAGCCCCGCGGTCAGCTCGCCCGCGTTCTCCATTCTTCTCCTGTTGCGTTCGTCCAGTCTGGCGAGCTGGCACCGTCCCATCGCCGCCGCAATATCGGTCATCCGGTAGTTGAAGCCCAGTATCTCATGAAGGTATCTACCGTTCTGCCCGTGGTTTCGTATCATCCTCGCTCTTCGGGCGACGTCCCCATCATTGGTCGTCATCATCCCGCCTTCGCCGGTACACATGTTCTTGGTGGGGTAGAATGAGAAACATGCCGTGCTGAGTGACCCCAGCGCCTGCCCCTCATACTCGGCCCCGTGCGCCTGACAGGCATCCTGGATGACTGCCAGGCCGTGCTTGTCGGCTGTCCGCGTCACTTCCTTCATCTCGCAAGGCTGTCCATAGAGGTGCACCGGCATGATGGCTCTGGTGCGTGACGTTATCCTCCCCGCTACGTCCGACGAGGCGATATTGAAGGTGTCCTCCTCGATGTCCGCGAAGACAGGCCTGGCGCCGGCGAAGACAACCGAGTTGGCGGTCGCAGCGAAGCTGAAAGGGGTAGTGACGACCTCGTCACCCGCCCCTATGCCGTGGGCCAGCAGAGCAAGGTGCAGAGCTGCGGTACCGGAGCTCACTGCGATACCGTACCGCGCCCCGACCGCCTGCGCGAAAGCTCCCTCAAACTCCTCAACCTCGCCTCCCTGGGCCAGCTTCCCCGACTTCAGTACCGCCGCTACCGCTTCCACCTCTTCCTCGCCTATGATTGGTCTCGATATAGGTATCATCGTTCTGTCTGTGAGTGACCGGCCTGTTGCCGTACACCGCTTCACATTCGTTCTCGTTCAGGTACTGCAAGCAGGCCAGTCACTCGTTGAAGCTGCCCGGCTGGTGGGAGCTCTCGGCTGTCTACGTTATTCAACTCTCAGGAAGTGAGCAATGGACGCCGGCGCACACTGACAAGAAGGGTCCTCGTTGCTCCACGAATGCACGCGGCGTGCTCCCTCCAGCCCAACTGCACACGCGCCCAGACTACATTGTGGAATGCAGGCCCACAATCGGGGATTCCCTGAGCTTGCGAGTCCAAACGCCTGACTGCCGATATCATGCTCAGTCGGACTGTGTTTCTAATGATTGCGAGACTCGTGGCGGTCGAACAGGCCTGTTCAATCGCCTCGTTCGGCCGCATACCCCCGGTCCCACACCCTCCCTACCCGGGGAGATTGCGCGGATGGCGAGCTAGGATATTCCGCTGGCTCATCTCAGGGATTCCCCGATTGCATGCCGTGCTCAATGCCAGGATGATGAATGGCAAAGCCAAGGCATACCCGTCCTGACCTGAGTGTCAGCATCTCCTGCCAGAGGATGTCCATGTGGATCTCATCATCGTACTAGCCTTGACGCTGGCGGCGGCACCGCTGCCCTACTTCACCAGCGGGCCCTTGAGGATAGCCCTCGGGCTCGTCTTCCTCCTTTTCCTGCCGGGGTATGCTCTCGCTGCCGCCCTGTTTCCCAGGAAGCTCGACCTGGGAGGCATCGAACGCGTCGGACTGAGCGTTGGCCTCTCCGTCGCTGTGGTAGCGGTCGTTGGGCTGGCTCTCGACTACACCCCGTGGGGCATCCAGTTGTCCTCTATCGTGGTGGCGACCGCCGCCTTCATCGTGGTCACTCTCATGGTCGCCGCGTACAGGAGGCGGAGGGTATTGCAGGATGAGCGTTTCCGGCTCCGCCTGCGCCTCGGGTTGGCCCTGCCCGCAAGGTGGACCGGCCCGAGCCGCGTCGCAGCGGCCTCACTCGCGCTTTCCGCCCTTCTTGTCGTTGCGGCCCTGGTGTACCTCGTGGCGACACCGAAGGCCGAGGAGGCATTCACCGAGTTCTATGTCCTCGGTCCGGAGGGCCTCGCCGCCGACTACCCTGTGGAATTGACCCTCGGCGAACAGGCGACCGTCGTCCTCGGGATTGCGAACCACGAGCAGGGAGATGCGACCTATGTGGTTCAGGTGACCATCGGCGGCGACGAAGCAATGCTCACCCTTGATGGAGAGGAACTCGACGAGCTGGGTCCGGTCGCCATCCCGAACGACGCAGTTTGGGAAAGCGAGTTGGCCTTCTCACCATCTGAGCCCGGCGCTGACCAGAAGGTGGAGTTCGTGCTCTACAGAGATGGAGAGCTGTGCTTTGAGAACCCACCGCACCTGTGGATCGACGTGAAGGGAGCGGAGTGATCCTCTGGATTGCCATACTCATTGCCATTATCATCGCTGAGGTCGTCACCGCGGTAGTGAGCCCCATCTGGGGTATGGGGCTTCATGCCGCCCTCTTTGTGCTGCTCATCGCTCTGGCGTCCTTCAACCATCGCAGTGCCGACCGCAAGCTTTGCCTGGCGATCTCACTTGCCCCGTTGATCAGGGTTCTCAGTCTCTCCATGCCGCTGGTTGGCTTCGCACAGATCAACTGGTATCTGATCATCAGCGTGCCGCTGCTGGCCGCCACTTTCGTCGTTGTCAGGATGGTCCGGTATAGCCGCTGCGACATCGGGCTCAAGGTGAGCCATCTACCGCTGCAGTTGCTGGTGGCCTGCACCGGCCTCGTGTTCGGGCTGGTGGAGTACTATATCTTGAGTCCGGAGCCGCTGGTGGAGACGATGACCCTGCAGAGCCTTCTTCTTCCCGCCTTCATACTCCTTGTGGCCACCGGCTTCACTGAAGAGGTCATCTTCCGCGGCGTTATGCAGCGGTCGGCCCTCGATGTGATGGGCGGCAGATATGCTCTGGTCTACGTGGCCGCTGTCTTCGCCGCCCTGCACATCGGGTACCTCTCGATACTTGACGTGGTGTTTGTCTTCGTTGTGGCCCTCTTCTTTGCCCTGATAGTCAAAAGGACAGGGTCACTCCTGGGAGTGACCCTGTCACACGCTCTGACCAACATTACGCTGTATTTGGTGATTCCCCTCCTCTTCTAGGGCAATACCTCCATGATCTTGGCAAACAGAGTCATGCCGAAGACCATTATCAGCGGTACAATCCCCACCCCAACGTAGCGACTCAATGTCTTGAGGCGCGGCCCATCACTGGCTGTCGCCAACTCCTTCGTAACCAGGAACACGATGAGAAGAAGAATAGCCGCAGCCCCGAGAGCCGCCACCATCGCGATCGAAGCCGTCGTCGTGGTGGTCGTGGTAGTCGTCGTCGTTGTTACTGTCGAAATCATTTGGGTCAATGATACGCCCACCGCTTGTCACGTTCAATCGGGGAATCCCTGAGTTCCGCCCTCCAAAACCCTGAAGTCACTGCCATCGTGTCCGAGTGGGAAAGCCTTTACAGTGGGAGACAGCACGTGCGCCCCGCCCTCAGGCCGACGTCGCCGATGCGAGTGTACTCAGCCCCCCGCGAACGCAGCTCAGGCGTCTGGAAGCCTCGGCTCAGGGATTCCCCGATTGCGCCTCGTACCCGAAGTGCTTAGTGTAGGCACGTCATTACTCGCGCGAGCGGAATGAAGCCCGGCGTCGCGAGGCGGCTGGGGCAGTCTGTGCCTGAGGAGGGTCTGACGTGGCGGAATGTCGCGAGAAAGAGACACAACCCACAAAGGGGTCGGCAACCCTATCACAACATGCGGACGCAACCGAGGCCTCGGGAACTGGCTCGCCGTCTTCGGAGGAGTTGCCGCGGGAATGGGAAGTGCTTTTCCGCAGTCTCATCGAGGCAGCCACAGTGGGTACGTATATTATTCAGGAGGGCCGGTTCCAGTACATCAACCCTGAGTATGCCTCTGTGTCCGGCTACTCCGCAGAAGAACTGATTGGAACCTCTCCTCTCGACTACGTCCACCCCGACGATAGAGAGCAAGTCAGAGAGAAGGCCATACGGCACTTGAAGAAGGTCGATAGAACGCCTTACGAGTTCAGACTGGTGCGTAAGGACGGCGACATCGCCTGGGTGTTGGAGCGGGTAGCTTCAGCACAGTACAGAGGCAAGCGGGCAACCGTTGGCACCTTCCTCGACATCACCGAGTCGAAACGCATTGATGAGGCCCTTCGCCAGCGGGAGCGGGACTATCAGACCCTGTGCGAGTGCACCCTCGACGGCCTGCTTGTCATCGATGCCGAGACCTTCGGTATCGTCTTCGCCAACCGTGCCGCAGCCGACATGTACGGATTCGACAGCGTGGAGGATGCCATCGGCGTCAACCCGCTCGATTTCCTCCCCGCTGATGAGCAGGAACGGGCAGCCAGGATCATCGTCGAGGACATGTTCGAGAAGGACCTGCGTGAAGCCAACGAGTTCAGGACTATCACCCGAGGGGGGACCGAGCTGTGGGTGAGCGCCGTGGGCACGAAGACGGAGTACCAGGGCCGGCCGGCCGGCCTGATCTCCCTGAGAGACATCACCGAGCGCAAGGAAGCGGAGAAGTCCTTCGTTGAGAACTATGAGAGGCTGGAGCGGATGTTGGGGCAGACGGTCGGTGCGCTGACGTCGGCGGTTGAACTGCGCGACCCGACGATGGCGGGCCACCAAAGGCGTGTGGCCCACCTCGCCGGCGCTATAGCCGCCGAAATGGGCTTGCCGGACTTCCTGGTCAAGGGAGTCCACATGGCCGGGCTTCTCCACGATGTTGGTGCTGTCTGGGTCCCCGACGGCCTCATTAACAAGCCCGCGTCGCTGAATCAAGCCGAATACGAGGCCGTCAAAGCGCAGCCCCAGATGTCATACGACATCCTCAAGGCCATAGAGTTCCCGTGGCCCGTTGCGGAGATCGTCCTTCAACACCGGGAGAGGCTGGACGGCTCAGGGTATCCGGCTGGACTGTCAGGTGAAGACATCCTCCTCGAGGCACGGATCCTGGGCGTCGCGGAGGTTGTCGAAGCCATGAGCTTCGAGCGGCCCTACCGACACACGCCGGGCATTGAAGAGGCATTGGCGGAACTCGCGAGGAACAGTGGTGTGCTCTACGACCCGGCAGTTGTGGACGCGTCCACCCGGCTCTTCCGCGAGGATGGGTACAGGTTTGAAAGGGAGTGAACTTCTTTGCCGGCACCAGCCCCGTCGCGCTCCGACGTTGGACTGGCTGAATGCGTGAGTAGAAGAACGTATGTCAAGGCATAGGAAAGCCAGGGGCGAGAAGCTCCCGGTTGGCGCACAACCGGGAGGCATCGCTACTCTGCGCGCGGCAATCGGAATAAGGGACGTGGAGGTCTTGCCTTTGCGGGCAGACAACCACTCTTCCATGTGAAGGAGGTCACACATGTTGACAGCAGCAGTTCTCTTTGGACTGGTGGGCGGCGTCGCTTTTCTCCTGGTAGGTCTTGTCGCCGTGGTCCTTGGGGTGCCAGTAGGCGACAGCTTGAGCAGCATCACGTGGGCCAGCCCACCGTGGTGGTTGACGATGCTGATACTCATCGGCCAGGCGGGGATCATCGGCGGCGCCATTGCACGATGGAGGGCTGCCCATGCCGGGGTCATAATGTGGCTGGCGAGTGCAACTGCGATCGTGATCGGCCTGGTCTCGGTCAATCAGGTGCTGGCCCTCATCGCCGACAGCCCGCTGACGTTGTCGGGCTGGCAATGGCTGGTCTTCGTCGCCCTGGTTGCCTACTTCGTGGGCGCGCTCTTCGCGCTTATGCTCGGCGGGACGCTGGCCCTGCTGGGGCATAGAAAAGCGGTTCACGCCGACACGGCGTCGCGAACGGCGAAGGCCAAGGCCACTCATGCGGCGGCACCGGGAGCACTTCGCTAGCCCCGTCAGTTTCGACAGCGGCACGGGCGGGCAGACGCGACGCGTCGCGTGAGCACCCGCAATGGCATGTACTGCTCTCACCCAGGCGCTTGGACGTAACTGGAGGGGGAGGGGTACGGCAGGAGCATCTGTGTTGGCGCGGCTCCACCGAGCGGCGCATGGCGCCAGCGGAGACCAGAGTCCATGACGGAGGGCACCCCTGCATCAGCGGCTCCTTGAGCACGACGGCCAATCCGGGTCGTTCCCGAGGCGCTGACCCCATTTGCGAGCCGTAGCTACTGCCACGCCAAGACGTTCTTCGAGGCCCCCAGGCCCCGGATCTCCAGTTCGCCCGCGTGGGCGGCGCAGCAGAACAGGCGTGAGACTGCCAGTGCCAGGCCTCGCCTGAGCAGGTATGCAAGCCCCTCGCTCTTGTGGATGTCTGTCGCCCTGCCGAGCAGTCCCATCCAGACACCGTGTTTGCGTTGACGCATTCCACCGCGACCGACCACATTCCGACGGGGAAGGGCACGGGGTGTAACCGGATTGACAATCACCGACGCTGGCCCTATGGTCATGAGAGGCAGGGAAAGCGAGACTCACCGGGTATCCGGTGCCTCGGTGCGGTCCAACCGATGAGCCTCACCCTTCTGCCAGGGTCGAGTGTGGATGAATGGAGGTGCAAGAGGCCATGAGAGCGGACTCGAAGACAGAAGCCGCGGTGATAGAGGTTGTGAACCGGTACGCTGAAGCATTCGCCAGCCGGGACGTCGACGCAACGCTGGCTTTCCTGGCGCCAGACCCTGACGTCACTTTCATCGGCACCGGAGGGGATGAGAAGCGCATCGGACTGGCGGAGATCAGGAGCCTCCTTGAGCGTGACTTCGCGCAGTTCGACGACGCGTCCGTGGAGATCAGTTCCCCTGCCGTATCGGCGGCGGGTTCGGCGGCATGGGTGGTGGCTGACTTGACTTTGCGCGCGAAGACTCGTGGCCGGGAAATCTACCTGCAGGCGCGATTCACTGTTGTGCTGGAGCGGCGGGGAGATGAATGGTTCATCGTGCAGGGACACGCATCCCTGCCGGC